>Ga0307518_10000221_pt1 | contig 42988 bp, 25 predicted proteins | sample 25_EM_MG_FD_203889 | JGI IMG/M metagenome (GOLD analysis project Ga0307518, IMG submission 203889) | Populus trichocarpa ectomycorrhiza microbial communities from riparian zone in the Pacific Northwest, United States - 25_EM | ecosystem: Host-associated > Plants > Roots > Unclassified | place... | reverse complement strand
ATTTTTATCATTATTCATCTGCTATAAGTACATGTTTTTAAAACTATTTAAAAAAATTAATTCTAACACATTAGAAAGTTTATAACATATTGATATTGATTGATATAAACCAAAAATACAAAAAAAATAAAATGAAAAACAGTAAAAAATCAACTTCCTTACATGTTCGAGCTTTTACAAGGTGAAAAGAGTAATCTTGTCCAAAGCATAATTTTAAAATCTGATTTGAGAATTGATTCGAAGTAAGGCTTAGATCACGGATTGAGAGAGTTAATCTAAAATAAAATTAAAAAAAATCAAAATAACATCATTTTGATAAATAAAAAATATTTTCTGATAAAAAAATCAATGAATTGATGGTCAGGTTTTGACGAGATCAGACTAGATCAACCGAGTCACTAAGTCAACCCAGGTTTTTAATTGGGCTAGCTGAGTTTTTTTTATTTTTTATTCTTAGTTCAACCTGGATTAGTCCGGTTTTGGGTCAACCTGCTAGTTTCAAACAGTGGTCCAAAGGCCTATTTTTCATGATTAGGGAGAGACATACTTAATTACTTGGTATAATTTTGTCTAATGTTTCTTATAAATAGGGATTTTAGGTTGAGTTCTTGTATTTTCTTTGTCCATGCTCAAGCTCGGTAGTCCTTTGCTGATCCTGATGGGGATTTATATCACAATTATGGTGAGCCATGACTTATGAGCTATATTGCATTGTCCCATTTTCTCCTACTGGCGTTGATGAATTTATTTTTTTGGGTAAACATTATTTTAGTACTTATGGATTCATCACTATTTCACTTTAATTCATATAGTTTTAGATCTTTTAATATCAATTTTATAGTTTCAGAAACTTTAAATATTTCTATTGAGTGTTAAATAGCTAACCAAATCCAACAAATGTCCACCTTTTTATTATCTTGAATGAGTCTTCTGCACCACAACCCAAACGTATTGAAACAAAAATAGAAGAACAAGTAGGGACTAAAAAGAAAATGGCAACAAAAAACATGGGGACAAAAAAGCAAGAAAGTAGGAGAAGTTAGAGGCACAAGAGAGAGAAATGAGAAGAGAAAGAGGGAGAGAAAGAAATGCACACCGAGGTCTTACCGAAGCTCTGATAATGATATCTTAGTACTATCAGAAAGACCTCGACAAGATAAATCTATACACACCTTGAAAAGCTATCTTTTGAGGTCGTAGTGGTCCACATACATTGTCCCAAGACAGCGGGTGACCAACTCTTGGTGCATGCATCACTTGTGCCAACTATTAAAAAAAATTAAAAGAGCCTGTTTGGGTTGGCCAGAACAGATTGCCCCCTTTTCTTCTCTTGCTTGAACCCCAAAAAATTATTTGGGTCTCCATAAGGCACAAGGACCAATATTATAAATACATGTAATCACCATGTAAAAACTAACACCCGTACAACAATGACTGGACCACAAGTAATCACGCAACAATTTCAGGAACCTCGAACCTACTCCGATGTATTGTCTTGTCCGGAAGCTTCTTATTGGAAAGAGGCAGTCAATAGTGAAATTGAATCAATTATGAATAATTATACATAGAAACTAGTGGATCTTTATCCCGGAAGTAAACCATTAGGTCATTAGTGCATCTTCAAAAGAAAGATGAAAACTGATGGCACTATCGGTAAATATAAAGTTAGACTTGTTGTTAAAGGTTTTAAATAACAAGAAGATGTGGACTATTTTGACATATATTCACCCGTGTCAAGAATAACTTCCATACAAATGCTAATAGTCATTTTATCTATTAATAAGCTTGAAATATATCAAATGGATGAAAAAAAAAAACTTTCTTAAAATGGTGACCTTGATGAGGAGGTTTATATGAAACAATATGAGGGGTTTGTTGTCAATAGACAAGAAAAGAAAGTCTGTAAGCTTGTCAAAGCATTTTATGATTTGAAACAAGCACGTAAACAATGATATGAAAAATTTAACAAGGTTATGTTGTCAAATAAACTTAAAATCAACAAAATTAATAAATGTGTTTATGTGAAAAACACAGATATAGGTAATATTATTGCATGTCTCTATGTGGAAGATATGCTTATTTTGGACAGTAATGATCACATAATAAAGTCTAATAAGAAAAAGTTAACTAAATAAGTTTGACATGACAAACTTGAGTATTGTAGATGTCATACCATGAATAAATATTTCTAAGACTTCTAATGAATTGGTATTGTCCCAATATATTATGTTGAGAAAGTTCTTGGCAGGTTTTTTAAAAATGACAATAGCATTGTGAAAACACCAATGGAAATAAGTGTCTATCTGTCCAAAAATAAAGGAGAGAGAATAGACCAATTAGAATATTGTTTTGATAATTAGAAGTTTGATGTATCTTATGAACTGCAGAAGTGCTTACTCAATTATTTCTAGGACATATAATGGATTGATATTGTCCCAATATCATTATGTTGAGAAAGTTCTTGACAATTTTTTTAAAGATGACAATAGCATTATGAAAACATCAATGAAAATAAGTGTTTATCTGTCCAAAAATAAAGGCGAAGGAATAGACCAATTAGAATATTGTTCGATAATTAGAAGCTTGATGTATCTTATGAACTACACAAGTGCTTACTTAATTAGTAAATTGAGTAGATTTACAAGTAATCCAAGTATGGATCATTGAAAGGCAATAAAAAAGGTACTCAAGTATTTGAGGTACAATTTAGACCATAGGATACACCATACTGGTTACCCAACAATACTAGAAGGGTATATTAATGCTAATTGGATATCAGACACTAAGAATTCAAAATCTACAAGTGGATATTTCTTGACATTTGATGGAGTAGTTGTGTCATAAAAATCCTCCAAACAAATATGCATAATTAAATCCATGTTGAAATCAGACTTTATTGCTCTTGATAAAGCTAAAGATGAAACCAAATGAATTTAGAATTTCTTTAAGGATATTCTATATTAGCCAAAACCAGTGCCAACTATTTGTGTCAATTGTGATAATCAATCTGCAATTGGAAGGGCACAAATTAGCATGTATAATAGGAAGTCTAGACATATACGTTATAAACATAATACCGTTAAACATTTGCTCTCGAATGAAATTATTTCCATTGACTAAGTAAAGTTAAAGGAAAATATTGCAAATCCGCTAACCAAAGGTTTGACGAGAGCACTTATGTATAATTCATCAAGGGAAATGAGTTTAAAACTTTTAAAAGATGAAATGGTGTAATGATGGTAATCATACCTAATTGATTGACGATCGAAGGATATAGGTTCAAATAAAAAATTAAGCCATATAACATTCTCGGTAGAACTAAGAAATTATTATTTCTTGCTTATTCCTATGATGAAATAAATGTTAGCTGCAACGTGATAAAGAGTGAGCTTAACTCTTAATGATTTTCATATCTTGATACACCAAGTGTATTATAGCAGAATACTCTTAATGAAAGATCATCTATATGAGTGAAAAATGTGTTTGTTTCTTTAAGAATTTCGATAAAGGCTGAATTCTCTAAAGCACTTATGAATCCAAGAGTTATTTAGGGTAAAAAATGAATACAACAGTGAGAACCAAAGAAAATCTCTAGGTAGAGAACTATTATCTTGGTTTACATAAAAAGCTGAATGGTTCAAAACATCATATTCACTATTTAGCCGAGTAAAACTGGTAGTATTTCACTAATGTAGTGAATCTTAAAGGTTTAAAGCTAAAAGCTATATGTCATAATGTAGTAACCTACCAAATCAGTAACTCTCAATAAATCTTTGAGCCGTTTTTAAATTAGTGAGATAATTTTCATTCATATGGGGGACTATTGGAAATTTCTTTTACATGAACAAATTATAGATGAATGAGAAATTAAACTTAAAAAACCCTTACTGACCTATGAAATAAGGTGGGCTAGTCTATATATATAGTTTGAAAATATATATAGACTAGTGTGCAAATATATTTAGTTTGTCATAATAAGATTATAGTTCAAAAAAGTTAGCATAGATTGGTAGTTTATCATAACAAAGGTATGCTAAACAAAAAATTTCCTAGGAAAGATTAAAGTTTATACATGTTTAATTAAATCTATAAGCATATAAAATAATAACTCATGACAAACATGTTATTAACATAAATATAATATTAGCATGAATACTAAACATATATCCAAATTTACAATTGATAGTAATTCAAAGTAATAGCATGCATACTAATAATTATAAAAACATATATAGACTAGTGTGCAAGTTAACTTACTAACTTGTTAACTTGAGATATGAATCGGACTAGGTTAGTAGAGAAAAATAGATTTTTTTTTATAAATAATTTCATTTTGAACTTTTTTTTTAAAGGATCAAAACAAAGTCGTTTTAGAGTTTTTTTTTCTAAAAAATTTTTAGATTAACCCAGGTTAACTCATTTAAACCATAACCTGAGCCTTGAGCTAAGTTAACCTTCTCGTCGAGTCTTGTAACTATGTCCAAAATGTAGTTTATAAAACTATTTTTAAAATTTATTTTTGCTATATGTTTTATCTCTTTTCTCATGTGATCCTATGAGAAACTAATAAGCAACTCGGTGTTTAAATCCAGTCCTTGTGGAGGTCGGACCTCGGTTCCTTTGGTCAAGCACTTTCCTAATGAGTTTTTTTACGAGTTAATTAATCTATCGGTTTATGTAATTATTATTATTATTGAACATTCATTCATATATATATAAGAAAACAAAATGTACAGTCTGTTGTTTATAACAATTTAGAAGAAATCTGGTCAGTACATACCGTATTCTTCAAACATGTTCTTGTCAAGAGATTCCAATCCAACCCTAACATTCATTCATTTATATAATTTGAGAAATTTTGTACAGTGCATGTTCATCTCCTCGAAGCCACGTTCCTCTCCAAGCGACACCAGATTCGGAAAGATAGCAGAAACGTGCTGATGCTTTTATTAATTCTCATCCATCATCTACCATATTAATTTGTTATACCTGATTTAGGGATTAATCTGGAAAAAAACATTGATTATTAAGTTATTGGTTCAATTCACTAGGTACTAGGCAATTTGGGTTCATTAATATTTTAATCAAATAGATATTTATTTTTTTTTCTAATTTCTTGAAATTAATTTAGTTGGATTTGAATTAGATTTAGTCGAGTTAACATAATTAGGTTACACAAATTTTACTATATTAATAGTTTTTTCAGTTCAATTAAAAAGCTGAATAAAATTTTATACCATGAACTTTGAAAGGTGAAGAAAGACCGACTTTATTATTATATTGATTGATGAGTATCAGCTCATAAGTTATCGGCATGTACTTGTTTATTAAAAACACTAATGCTTCATTTTTCTTTTTTATTATTGGTTGCGGTTAAAAATACTTTTATTCCAACAATAATTTTCAAAGTTGTTTAGTTATGGAAAGTATCTATGGAGTTTATATCAAATTATAATAAAAACTTGAATTTGAAAAATAACATAAATTTATAGCTTTTTTAAAATATACTTTTTAAAAAAACTGTAACCGCAAGAGATACCGCAATGTTAACCATCCATTTGGGAGTGTGGTTGCGGTTGCTTTTTAAAATGATGTTTTTTTATGTTTTAAAAATTATTTTTGAGATCAGCGCATCAAAACGATCCAAAACACACAAAAAATTAATTTTTAATAAAAAAAATAATATTTTGAATTTTTAAAGAACACGGTTTACATCATATTTCCAAATGGATTCATAGCTTGGAACCATTGCTTTGGCTTTTAAAAGCAACAAATTATACATAAAATGACAGCTACAGCTAAAAATCAAAAGGGTAATAATAATGGTGATTCCAAACAGATACCAAGTAGTCTAAGGTTAGCAAGGGACTCTATTAATTGAGCCACGAACACCTGTAAGAATCCTAATTACAATATTAATTAGTTTTTATTCAAATATGAAAATCATATGGGAGCACTATATCGGATTGAGTTGGAGATGCTCCGAATGGTCCCTAATTCGTTATCATTAAGGGAAACTAATTAATTAATTAATTAATGCAATAAATTAAGCTAAAACATAATTATTAGTATTTGCAGTATATATTGGGCAAAATAGGTTTTCAAATCTTGTTTCCATCATCTCAGCAGCTAATTAATAATTTGATCTTCTATTTAAAGGTCTTAATTATATATGTTCAAATTTCAGGAAGGGTGATAAGATGAGATTCAAGGACAAAGAAGGATTATCTGATATATATAGTTGGAATTTCTTCAGGTCTGGATCTCCACCGTGTTCTTCTCAAAGCAAACAGGCAAAATTAATGCAAACAAATTGCATTGACTTCTTTATAAACCCTAGCTACCTCTCTCTCAAGAAAAGCACCAAAAATCTTCTTTTTTTTTTTTTTTTTTGCAGAACTGAATAGCGAGAAGGGGATGAGTACAGAGATAAAGAAGGTGGTGGTGATAGAAGGGGGTATTGGTGGTTCCTTGCTTAGTCTCTCCAATCCTATGCTGATGTTACCATCCGTATGTGTTTAAGTATTTGATTCTTCCCCTTTATCGTTCCTTGATTCACTTTTTAGATATATATAGGTTTGACAAGCTGTTATTTCTATTATTCTAGATGTAGATAAGTGTTAGCCCAAATGCTTCGAGATGAATTAGAAATATTTTATTATGATAGACCGTATATTAAAGATATTTTATTTTAATAAAACTATAGATAAAAAATATTTATCCAATATTTTGCGGACTAGCCAACCTTTTCACTACAAGGAAGAGAAGCATCTAAAGAGCTATAAAAAAACAAATTATAATTGTGCCAGGTTTAATTTTTTCTCCCTGGTTTAAAAATGACAATTCTATTTTAAAAGAAAAACTCTTATTTAAAGGGATAGTTGATTTTTTCATGAACCGATTTTAATTTAATTATCGGAGAGTCTTTAAATAAATAAAAAGAGATCTTTTGCAAGTAACGACGATGACCTATCTATACTTTCACGAAAAAAAAAAAAGTTAGATTACGAGAACTAAGAGATTAATGGTTTTTATTTCAAGATCAAGCCCGGCCTACAAGCCCAGAAGATAAAACAGTAACTCATCAGAATCCATACATACGTGCTTCCTTTTAACTCATGAAATGTGTATTAATGAGGTTATACACCCTATATATATATATATATATATTGCCATTTGTGAAGTAATCTCTGCGATTGATCACTGATCTCTGCCCCAAATGATGGCTCCACCAGGCATCTCAAGCTTGATTAATACTCCTTCCTGATTTCAAATTTATTTCCAGTCAGGACAAGAGATGACAACAACTTAGTAAGAATACTCCTTCCTGATGTAATAATATTCCATGTGTTTTCCTAGTTTCTTGAACTTGAACTAACAGCCAAGGTGGATCCACATGATCGAGAAAGGAGAGAGTTACCACCTTAATTTTTACAAGGAATTCATAATATCCCTTATTTATTTTAGAAATTGAAATTTATCCCTGTTCTTTCTAGACATTTTGCCTCATTTTTTGAAATTTGTTCATTAATCCATGCCATTTGCCATATCTAATAAAAGACAGTATTTTGTATAATAATCCCATAGTTAGTTATTAGCCTGACATTCAAAATTTGGCACGAGACTAGGTTTTTTTTTTTTTTTTTTTGGTTAAACTCGAGTAGTTAGACATGTTAACTTGTAATGTAATTAACCCAGTTAATTTTAGATAAGATTTCATCGAGTCAATTTCAAAAGTTTATTATTTTATTTTTTTACAAAATTACATAGTTTTGTTATCTTCTATGTTTCATCTAGAACAACAATCCCACGGGCCCTGAAGTTAACGACCATGTAAGCCTCTAGTGGCCATCGTATGAGCAACCACAAGGCTCGAACCTGAGACCACAGAGGGAGCAAACCTCTTGGTCCCAAACTCTTACCACTGGGCCACCACCTAGATGGTTGATAAGGATGATATTTCTTCTTTATACGCTTCGTGTGCTTCATAAAAATTGCTGTTGTGAAGCTTAGAATTGAAACAGTAATAATGTGTTTGGGAGTATGGTAATAATTATTTTTTAAAATATTTTTTATTTTAAAATACATCAAAATAATAATATTTTCCAAACACACCGTAACTGTGTCCAACACGAGACACAACATCATTCTTTCAGCTTTCTATTTTTCCAATATTATATAACTTAACATGGAGTTTGTCCAAAATATTATCCCATTTCAACACACGAGATAAAAAAAAATCACAAACATTTATGATCATATCAAATTATTTGTTCACCACTCAAATGTATTACCTAGTATATTGCCTTTGTGTTAATTTGGATTCATTTTTTAAATTCTTAAAACAATTTTTAAGAACCAAAAAAAAAAAAGAAATGGCAGAAAAATTAACGATTGAGAACATGAAGAACGATACTGATTTTTAGTGTGAATAATGAGAATTTTGGAGACAGTTTTTAAATAATAGAAAAACAAAAAAAACTATTGTCATCCAAATAAACCTAGGAATTAGTTTTTTTTTTTTTTTATCCGGGTATCCTCACACATTTTTTAAAAATGAAACTAGTCTCGTTCAGGGTTTGTAACTGCTTCTCTCAATAAATATATTTTCTAGAAATCAAATTTGTATTTTTATTCTTATAGAAATATAACAGTATTTTAACCATTAAAAATTAATTTAAATACATATAAGATATAACCAACAAGATGATGGCAAGAAAATTTATTATGTTGTTGAATATCTCAAGCACCAAAAGTCATCTCGAAGCAGTCGAAGGAATAAATCGGAGATGCTCGAAATGGTCCACTCATCGTGTTTTAAATAATTTATTTATTTATTTATGAAGCTCAAAAATGATATTACTACTTGCAATATTTTATTTCCAATTGTGCCCCCTAAAATATATTTTTATTTCCAATTATAATATTCTCATTAAACTTCCATTGCAGTTCTAGTTCTAAATTAACAAGAACTGTACAATAATTATTTCAAATTTCCTAGAAAAAAATAAAGAAGACAATATTTACAGAAAAAAACTTTTTTTTTAATAATGAACATAAATTAAGGATTGTAAATTGATTCTTCAATATTCAATCTCTTCCACAATGTTTTTTTCTATTTTCACTTTATAAGGAGTAGTTATCAGACCCGGTTTAGGAACTGATTTAAAAAAAAAACTTAAATCAATAGATTATTGTGTTAATTAATGGATAAAATTAAATAATTATTTTTATTAAAATAACATCGTTTTATTTTATTTATAAAAAATTCTGATATTAACACGGTCGATTTTAAATCGAGTTTAATTAAGTTAATTGAGTTTTATTAGTCAATATGTTTTTCAATTAAACCTAACTTTACTCATGTTTTAAGTTTCAAATTTTGTAAACATACCAGATTAAGCCCAATTTAATCATAATTATACCTAATCTAATTTAATAAATCAATCTAGTAACTTGTTGATTTAAAACTTGTTCTCGCTGAATTTTATTTTAAATTAATTTAGAGATTAACTTGATATTGACTTAGTTAACATGATTACCAATAATAGATTGCTTAATAACTTTTTTTTAAAAGAAAATTTATATACAAAACAAAGTTTTTTTATTTTAAAAAATAATTTGATAATGGATCAGGCCTAACTATGGGTTTAACGACTATTTTACCAAGAGTGATTCCCATTTTCACCAAATCCTCTTCCTCTGTTTTTAGAAGGAAGAAGAGGTCTTCTGCCCATTATTATTATTATTTAAAAAAAAAAAAAACTTGAAGGAAAAAAGAAAAGAAAAGGAAATGCAGATAAGGAATTTTCAATGCCCTGACAGCCAACATGACCCGGTAAATATGGAACCAAAATTCTAGAATCAACCGTTTTCTTCTTCACGGAGCAAACCAATTGTAAAACAAGCTCCATTGACTTCCTTCTTTATAAACCCAAGAAAAAGTCTTTCAAGAAAAAGCACCAAAATTCATTCTTGCAGAACTTAATATCAAAATGGAAGAAATGGGTTCAGAGAAGAGGAGGTTGGTGGTGATTGGAGGAGGTATTGCTGGTTCCTTGCTTGCCAAATCTCTCCAATTTCATGCTGATGTCACCTTTATTGACCCGTATGTGCTCTATTCCTTTTCTTTTATGCCCCTTTATCATTTAATTATGTTTTTTCTTGTTCTTTTTTTCTTATTGCTAAATATTTATGAACGTTGTTTGTGAGTTATAATTTTTTTTATGTTGTATGTTTAAATGGGAAGATGTTAGTGAAATTTGGGACAATCCCATGTTTGTTTTACTGTTGGCGAAATGAAAATTTCGAAGAATGATGTTTAATGTTGTGTTGGGGCAATCCTAGCTTATTAGCAGTAGCAAACTCTTATGAAGTACAAGAATACTTTTTTGGGCTGCTGTTGGTTTAAGAAACTAGAATAACTGCCTGTCCTAATGCCTAACTGGAAATAAATTTCGAATCAGGAAGGAGTATTTTGAGATCACATGGGCAAACTTGAGAACAATGGTGGAGCCATCATTTGGGGAGAGATCAGTGATCAATCACAGAGATTACTACACGAATGGCCGTATTGTTACATCTACTGCAATTGGCATTACTGAAACGGAAGTGTTGACAGCAGATGACTTTTCCATTCCCTATGACTATCTTGTCATTGCCACAGGCCACAGGGATCCTGTCCCGAAAACTAGGATGGAAAGACTTAAGGAATACCAAGCAGGTAAAACCGAATGTTAATTTGTGCCTTATCGAACCCCCCCCTGAAACACACACACACAGTTTCATTCTTAAATTCCGTGGACTGCTACTCGGAAAAGTGTGGTTGCGAAACCATATGTTTTATCATGGTGCTACTAGTCAGAAGTTTGAATACAAAAGTTTTTAAGGCAAAGTTTGGAAGATGCAGGTTTGGTTATAGCTATTATAATGCATATTCCAAACAAAACTTCATTTTAGCTCTAGGGCTGCTACTGCAACTCCATGTCGAGCAACATCTGGTCTAAGTTTCTTCTTCTAAAGATACTGGTTTTGAATGAGTCCTGCTTAGTCAATTATGTTTATGTGTTCTAATTTATTTAGCCGACCTGCGTTTTGTAATTTAATTCCATTGCATTTTATTTTAGAGAAAAAGGGGAAAGAAAGGAAAAGAAATTCACAACCACATAAAAAGAACATGTTATGATTTTGGCATAAGTGTTATTTCATCTATTTGATCTAAATCCTTCATGGATTATTTAAAACAAAATGGGAGCATATTGTCCCTGAAAAATGTTTCAGCTGTATTTTTCTGTTTGTTTATTTTTTCTTTTTGTTTACACTTGCAGAAAATGAAAAGATTAAGTCTGCTCAGTCTGTTTTGATTGTTGGAGGGGGTCCTACTGGTGTTGAGCTTGCTGGAGAGATTTCTGTTGATTTCCCAGAAAAACATGTTACCCTGGTGCATAGTGGCTCAAGGTTGCTGGAATTTATTGGCCCAAAAGCTTCTGACAAGACACTGCAATGGTTGACATCGAAGAGAGTTGATGTGAAATTGGAGCAGAGAGTTGATTTGAACTCTGTTACAGATAGTAATGGTAGCAAAATATATCACACCACAGCTGGAGAAAGTATCAGAGCAGATTGCCATTTCCTATGCACCGGGAAACCACTGGGTTCAGGATGGCTTGAGGGCACTATTTTGAACAGTAACTTGGATAGTCGGGGAAGGTTGATGGTTGATGAGTATTTGAGGGTCAAAGGTCGAAAAAATATATTCGCAATTGGAGATATTACTGATGTTCCAGTAAGTCTAACCCCATCTGTAATACTTGCTTTTGGGTTGTTTTCAATTGCTAGGATGCTTTTATTTACCATAAATTATATCACAAATATCTGGAGGCTTGAGTTAATGGGCCCACGGGAAACCTAAGAAAAAATTAACTAAATTGAATCAGTCAAGAAAAAGTCCATTTTAGTATAAAATTTCTTTCACCATTAATTTGAGAATTTTCCTTATTGTTGTCTACTGGTAACTAACCTTGACCGATGGAGTTCAGAAGAACCTAACTGTAACTTGTGCGTTTTTAAAATTGTTTTCAGTAATAAAAATGAGTTTAATGGATGATGAAACCAATGAATAATATTTGAGGCAGGGACATTACTCTTCTACTCCTTTTGTTTAATTTGGAAATGATGTGCTTTTTTGGCTGAAAGAGGATTCAAAAGCTTGCTTTTATAGTGACCAAAATCATAGTCCACTTTAGCTAGGCTGCTTTATGCGCACAGCTGAATGAGAAAACGGCCAGTATATCATATATGACATCAAGGTATTCTGTATAGTGATAGTGAATTAGGTAATTGTTGAAGTAAAGAAGACTGAAGGCTAGAGTTCATGTAAGTCTAAAGAAGGAAAGGCGTCTTAGTTTTATATGTTGAGAATGCTTGCAATAATAGGATATGGTCTTTTGCATCTATGGTACTCGATAATCAAACCAATGCTCATTTTTATGAAATGTTATCTAACAGGAAATCAAACAAGGGTACTTGGCGCAAAAACATGCTTTGGTGGCAGCTGCGAATCTGAAGCTATTGATGTCTGGAGGCAAAGAACGAAAGATGTCCTCTTATAAACCAGGTTCAACTACGGCAATTGTTTCGCTGGGCAGAAGGGATGCTGTAGCACAATTTCCATACACAACCCTCATTGGCATTGTTCCTGGTATGATCAAATCCAGAGACTTGTTTGTGGGGAAAACAAGGAAGCAAAGGGGTCTACAACCTCATTAATTTATACGCTTCATGAGTTGAAATGAAACACATACGGATTGTATCTAATCCTAAAGTGAGCTGAGTTACAATTCACAGCAAGTATAGAGTTTATTGATGTTATAGGTTGTGTGTAAAACGCCTTTTTTTTTTTAATGGGATTGAGTTGATTCTGTAATTTTTTGTACATTCGGATGATTAAATTTAAACCTATGTTTCTTATGTCATGCAGACGATACCAAGTCAATTTTTTTAATTTTCAACCTCCATTTGATGCAATCCATCCATGGATAAGATATGATCAAATACATCATTTATTTAATTGGTCTTAGGGCTAGGTCTGGTCCCTGGAAATGGAAGATCGATTTCCTATCTGAGAAGTGAGATTTACCAAATATATATATCTCTCTGTGTGTGAGTGGTCAAGAGAGCCAGGTGTGGGTTCCTGACAAAGTAATATAGTCTCTGTAAGACTTACACAGGACCTAATAGTATAAATATGCACAATAGTATCTCAAGGTTTTTATTGAAGTTGTAGGTGCGAAGGGCGAAGACGAGTTCACAAAAAGGCAGTAGCTCTGCGAATGGCTAGTGGAAATCATCAAAGATTGTTAGCAGTTTTCTTGCTGTGTCTGATAGATAACCTGCTGAGCAACGATATCCTGGGAAAGCTTTCTGGTTGGAAGGGATGATTACTGAACAAGGGCAGGGAGGGCTATGTTGGTGCCATGCAAGTTAACCACCATCCCTGCTGCCTTCTTCTTTGGGTTGATGAAACGGTAACTTTAAAAACATTAGCTAACTTTAGAGCGTAATTTGATGTAACCCCACTGATGAAAGGTACCTAAATATTTTTTGAATTGGGAAACAAATTAATTCCATTTTTTGTGATTTTTGAGACGGAGATATAAATAATTTTTTTTTTAATCTCTATCTCTTTATAGAAACTTTATGCAAAAGGAAAAGAAAAAGAAAAGAAAAGAAAAACTGTAATTTCTTTGTGATTTTATGTGTTCTAGTACCTGAAATTAATCCCTTATAAGTTATATGTAAGTCACAAGTCAAGAATATTGTTTTATAAAATTAGAAATAGAAGGGGACAAATCAATGAAAATATGATAGTTTTAGGATAATATTGTTTAATTTAGAGATTTAGCGCCTAATAAAAACCATATATATAATTAGGGGACCAATTTGTAGCTTCCTAAAGAATTAATAATTATGCTTTATCCCATCGTTATATAAAACACGTGGATTAACTGAGGTAAGGCTAAGGGCATGTGCTAAGACATGAAACTGGAAAAAGAGTTTTTGACGCAGGAACTGACTCTGGGTTTCTAGACTTGTTAAAAAAGCACCCTGATAACTCAGACAGGATCAAGAACATATATCGTTTCTGTACTTAGGAAAAGGCCCCGTCTCTCCTTACATTTCTTGGCATTCTGGCAGGCCTGCTCAAGTCTCTGAATTGCTCTCTTTTCAAAGCCCCAGGTAACTCTTTCATTCTTACTATATATTAAGATCAGCAATCCCTTAGTTGAATGAATCTTGAACCCATTGGAAAGGGTAGGAAAGTTGCCATCTTGGACGCTCTTAGAGCGTGGAGATTTTTTCTTTTATTGTAGAAAGAAAAGAGGGTTTTTGCTAATTTTTAGTGAAGAATGTTGGGTTGTTGCATTGTGTTTGATTTTGCTCATTTATTTTAAGTTCGCAAAGTACATAGATGAACTATTTCAGGCAGATAAACAAGGGGGAAAGGTGATTTGTGCTGGAACTTTCTTAAATCCCGACTTATGGGATGCTGCACTCCTGGCTGCTGGCACTACACTATCTGCAATGAAGCACATTCTTGATGGGCATGGAAAACTTGCTTATGCATTGGTTAGGCTGCCTGGTCACCATTCTCAACCTAAACAAGCAGATGGGTATTGCTTCCTAAACAATACAGGACTTGCTGTTCTATTGGCCTTGGATTAGATTCAGGGTGTAAAAAAGTTGTAGCTATTGACATTGATGTTATTTACGGCAATGGAACAGCAGAGGGATTCTATCGGACAGATAGAGCACTTACTGTATCCCTTCATATGAATAATGGTTCATGGGGTTCATCTCACCCACAGAATGGACCTATTGATGAGCTAGGTGAATGAGATGGTTTTGGCTACAATTTGAATGTACCTCTTCCTGATGGGACGGGTGACAGGGGATACGAGTATGCCATGAACAAATTAATTGTCCCAGCTATTCACAAATTTGAACCTGATATGATAGTTTTGGTTGTCGGCCAAGATTCAAGTGCTGTAAGTACCTTTAATCTTGATGATACACCATTGTCAAATTGTGACCATGTTACGAGGTGAGGTTATCTGTGATCATATGCATGCTAGTTTTACAATATGGTCTATTAAACGTGCACATGTGTAGTAAAATATATCTGAACAATTGAAGTATAAGGTTCACAAGCATGTTTTTTTATCATGTACTCATAACTCAAACTCACCCAGCCGTCTCATGTGCCTTGCTACTTTCAGCTTTTGCAAGCCAAAAAAAGTTAAAAAGAGAAGGAAAAGAGAAAGATCGGCTTCAATTATCAACCTCGAGGTCTCTTCATCTATAATCTCCCATTATTCCTATTTCTACATCATGTAGAGCTGTAAACATATTTCAATCTCATATGTCCTGCTCATTTCAGTTTCCCCTTCACTAGCCCCTCTCTGTCTACTCCCACTAGTCATGTTCTATGGAAAGACTTTGTCCCTTTGTTTTTCATCATAACCCATGCTGTCCATGTTTGTTGTGAAGCTCCTTGATTGCAGTCTCTAGATATCATTGTTTTTCTTTGATGAGCATTTCTCAGATGTTGTGTTGTATATTTCTGAAAAAATACTTTTTGAAACTTTGATCTCCTGACCAAGTCGCGTTGTTTGTGCTTCAGTTTGATCCAAATGGAAGGAAATGCTTGTCAATGGATGGGTATAGAGAGATTGGACGGACAGTTCATAGTCAAGCAAATAACACGGTGGCGGGTGCCTTCATATCATCCAAGGAGGAGGATACCACGTCACATACTCAGCTTACTGTCTTCATGCAACGCTTGACAGTGTGCTGGACCTTCTACAGCTGCTATTATGTGATCCCATTGCACATTACTCTGAGGATGAGGCTTTTTCTGTGGAAGTTGTTGGAGCCATCAGGAAGTACCATAAAGACTTGGTTCCATTTTTAATTTACGATTCATATGCACATATACTTTTAAAATTACGTCATGCTACGATGGAAACAACATCAAGCTTTAAAATGAACTAGGCTTTTTGCTGGATTTCCTGATTCATAGCCCTACATTTGCATTGGTCTTAGTTTTATGTACCACTGATCACACAATGATGTGCATGCTTGAGTAGAAACAACAATAGAGTTTAATATGATGTCTTATCTTAATCTTATTGGGCTGACCATGTCAAGTAGCCATACAAAGTTTGAAGTGAATAAATTTAGGAGTTGACAGATGACTTTCTTTGCAACTGGAAGAGCTTCCTGAAGTGTTATCTTTGTTAATAGAAGGTTAAATTTCCTAGCTTTTAGGCCAATATTTCCATGCTAATTGTTGTGTTATCTTTGTTGCTAGATATTTATAATATGAGGAAAGATTGTTTCCCTTTTGTATCTAGTCAGGAGGTTTGAATATTTCCCCCATTTATACAAGATCCAGGGAAGGAAAAGATTTGAATTGTTTCTTTAACATATAATGTTGTTTTCAGTAATTTATGGCTGTAAAATAAACTCTTGAGAGAAGGCTTTCCGAAACTTAGCCCTCTAGAGTGGACCGTCTTGATATTGAAATTTTTTTTTTCTTATTTGTTAGCCTCAAGTAAGTTTAGAGATTCCAGTTGTTTAGCTATTTCAGAGCTCTTTTCAGTATTTCAGAATTATGTACACTCTCTTCCAGTATATTCTGCACTGCTTCATGTATCTAGTTGCATGTTATTATTATTATTATTTTTGTAAAATCTTACTGATCAATCCTATTATCATTTGCTTTTATAAGGAGTCGATCGTTAGTTTTGATCTGGGACATTCTAAATCAGAAAGATCCTGATGACTCGTTCTCTGCCAACTTTTTGCAGTTCACTGTGTTTTGTAATATGTTCCAATGCCATGTCCTGTGTGTTTGTGAGATAGCGGTTGAGACCATTTCTATCTGTGTAGATGACTTCAATTTATAGCTAGGATCTTTTTCATTGTCCACCAACTCAGCTTTGCCAATGAAGATATTGCTCTCCATATGATGTGTATTTCTGGTTTACCAATTCCCTGAGCTTCACATGTGCGCTAAATGCTTATTAGTGTGCTAAGGTACGTAAACAAATAAACCATAGTCTAACCAATCCAATGCACGTTTTTCTAATGTTTGGTGGCCATTAAATCGAGGGTTTTTTTTTTCCCCTCAAAAGAGCACAGGAAATAAGTTATGAATTCATTAGAAATAATAATAATAAAAAAAAAACAGAAAATGTGATATTTGCAGAGGCAGTGAGGCCACCCATTCTGGAAATTTTTTGGCAAAAACAGAGGAGTTCTGGGAATAATTGTATAAAACAAAAGGCTATGGTTGTGGGACAAAAGAGTTCAAAATCTTTAGGTGTGATTCTGTACGTGTTGCCTCTTCTGATATAGGACATGTTGGAGCCTCTAAGTGCTTTTTGGCGAGCCAGAAATTTAGGGATTTAGATGATTTCAAATTTAAGTTAGATGATTCTAGGTAACTTAAATTTGTGGTTCAGTAATTTCTGTACAGCGGTGAAATCTGATCTGATCTGATCTGTGGTTCAGTAAATTCTGTACAGCAGCGAACTCTGCTGCTCTTTGTGTTTGTTTGACAATTTATGTTTTGAAACTAAGTATGGAAAATCTACGTACCCAACATTATTATCTTCCCTTTGCCTTCTTCCATGTCTCTCTGCCCAATTGTTCTTCTCTCAGCCCCCTTGATTCTCATTTACCATTTCACATACTTAGCAGTTAACAACAATATTTTGAGGTGAAATTACTCTGTTCAACCATTAGCTTGAGCTTGTAAGTAGTGAACAATGCCACATTCATTTATGATCAAGCCGTTTGGCAAAACACACATGCTTTACAGATTTTGCATTGATTGTTGCCTTGTCTAGCCATAATCTTACATTGAAAATTTGAAATTATAATCAGAATTTGTTGTTTGGTGCAGCAAGGCGGAGGATTGATATCAACTGTTCAAGCCAACGGAAGCTCCCATCACTTAAAAGAGGAATGCATGGAGGACATCAAGGATTTGGAAAATTGATTGTCAATATAGGCGAAGGATGTTGACCATGTAAAACCACCAAGAAACTTGGTAGGAGAACTATAATATAGGGATCAGTGTTTGTTAAATGTTTTAAATCCTGGAATGGTATAGCGATAAACTGTGAATTATCCTTAGCTGCTGACCATTTAGGGTGTAAACACTTAATTCTATGTGCCTTGTAAATTACAGATAGACTATAGCTTCTCTGACATATATTTTGTACGTGGCATTTATGACATGTGTGGACTTAAAATCCGAAAGTTTTTCCATTCTGGAGTTCTACCTTATCCTTTGTTTACATCAAGGCATAGTAATCACCACCAATTCAGCTTTAGGTTCTGCTGACTTGTTCTTCAAAATAATATCTGTCATGTACTTGTTCGGCGGTTCCACATCAATGAAAAGTAATTCAGAACCTTACTGCAACTCCAATGGCTTTGCAGGAATTCTTTAGGAGATTTCCGTTTTTGCCAGTGCTCTAACGTTCGAATTCATTAGGGCATCTCCCGTAGTTGTCTGTAGTATGTAATCTGGTTTAGAAGGGATTTATCAGGAATGTTCTTAAGGGAGAAATGGCTTCTAATACAATTAGAATGTGATCTGCATTTTGTATCTCTGATTCCTTATCAATTGAGACGTTCATTCTCAATCAAGATATGGTATCTCCGATTCGATCCATATCAAATAGAGACATCCATTCTTAATCAAGAAAGGTCAGACCCCCTCTGTGACATCCTAGTTATTTTTCTTGTCAAATGCATCTCAACATTTAGGATTGTTTTGATAGCATAAGATACTTGGTATGCATAACTTGCAGAAACAAGATTTTACTGCTTCACCAGTTATTTAAAGACCAAACTGTTATTTTCCTGAATGATATGTCATTTCTGGTTTTTTTTTTTCTTGCAGAGATGAACGTGAGATCAAGTATACGCTCTGCAAATTAACAGGTTTCATTCATTGAACAGGATGCATTAAGCAACCTTTTCCAAACCCATCTTGATTCTGTTGTTTTTGTTTCTATGCTGACGTAAAATCCTTGATTTCATGCATGGCACTTCCTTAAACCGGTCATCTTTGTTGTTTGACTATATTTTTAGAGTGGATTTTTATAATTTCAAAATAAAAAAAAGACATAGACGTGTATCTTGAGATAGTAACCACACACCACGTAGAACCACTTTTGCTGCTGCATATGATTCCATAAATGATCCCAATCGGCAAAGGGATGCGTGAATTTTGGCGTTCTGACAGGCGTGATCAATGCACCTGGCGTGGTTGGTTCCATGTGAACTGCTGGGTGGAATATTATTACGTGGGGTAACATATAAATACAACAAAGTTTTATATATATTTTTTATTATAATAGTTGGTTTTTAAAGTGTTTTTTTTATTGAAAATATATTAAAATAATTTTTTTTATTTTTACAAATTTATTTATATATAAACATATTAAAACAATATAAAAAAATTAATTTAAAATAAAAGTAAATAAATAATTTTTAAGAAAAACACTCTTTCAACACATGAATACAAATAGATGCTAATACCTAACCTTTTCTTATATTTCCGATCACCAAAGTAGTCCGATAGAAGTCAAAAACAGAAATCAATTTTTTCTTGTCAAGATTTGACATCAAAAAGTTATTTTTGACTGATATATATTCACATTTAAGAAACCTTGTTTATGTTTGACATTGCTTCACGCCATCGCTCTTTTTCAGGTGAGCATTTATGGTTTGGTTTGAAATTAAAAATTTAATTCAATTTAATTTTTATTTTTAAAAATAAAACCTTAAAACAAACTTAAAATATATTTAAAAGTGTAGTAATGATTGTTTTTTAAAGTATTTTTTATTTAAGAATATATTAAAATAATATTTTTTTATTTTTGATATCAGTACATTAAAATTATTTAAGAATATAAAAATATAATTTTAAAAAATACAATTTCAATTATATTTTTAAATATCTGAATAATCAATTTAAAAACTTGATTTTACTCGGTTAAATTTAATTAGTCAATCAGTCAAGTAGTTGGGTTTTTTTAGATATTTTTGACTGACTGAGCTGTTTTTTTTTTAATTTAAAAGAAATTGGTTTAGTTCGGTTTTATTGGTTTCTCAAACCTAAAATCAAAACCAAAACAGATTGATTTTTTTTGATTAATTCGTTAGTCATTTACTTTGCTTACCTGTACTCCTTTCAATAATTGGTTGAAGACTTGTTTGCTTATTCATCTTTTATTATTATTATTAATTAAATCAAGTAATTAATATGGATTCTCGAAAATCTCTAAGTTTTGCCCCTCAACTACAGACAGCATGCTGTGTTAGGATAAGAGTCAGGAAATTAAGGAGTCTATCCTGCTAATGAAAATATCATTAAATATGAATGCTGCATCCCTCTTATTAGAGGGATGAAAAAACATTTAATCCTTCTTCTAGAATAAACTAGCTTTTTGGCCCTCGTTGCATTGCAAGTCTTTTTTATTTTCAGCGTAAATAAATGTTAAGATATTAGAAAGTTAAAAATTTGATGTATAATGGTAAAAATACTTTTAAAATACTTAAATGGTGATATATTAAATGATTTTTTAAAAATAAAATATTGAGATGGTGGAGTATTAAATCGACCTGGATCAACAATAACTAATCTATGAAACCTGTGATCTAAGGTATGAAATCTTGATAAAACCATGGAACCCATATCAAAATAAATTAAAAGCTCAATTATAATAAACTAAATATTGAAGGCTAAAAGCAAAACAAAAAAAATGACTCGAGTAAATTTATTTTGGTGGTTTGCACGATGCTACGGGCCAGGCTAAATTTTTTCGGACATAAGAAGAACAAAGTTAAGGCAACGCTAGGATTTCTAAAGAAGTAAAAAACATTCAAGACTCAAGTCATTAAGTCAACTAGTTTTAATAAATTTAGTTAATTTAATAACATAAAAAAGACAACTTTAATTTAATAATATTAAAAACTAAGTAAACTCGAGCGAATCTCCTAGACCTGGATTAATCTTTCAAAATCATAACCCAGAAAATCTTAGACCTTGACTCAATTAAGAAGCCCTATTCTTAACAAAAAAAAAGCCTAAAAAATGATATCAAATCGTGTTAACTTATTATCCTCATTACCCAAGTCATTTGAATAGAAGCACCAAATTTGAAAAGTATCAAAACTTAATTTTTAACTAATCAAATATCAAAAGATAAAATTAAAAAAAAATCAAGCTTACAAAATGATAAAAACTATTAGCAATTATAAGCCAATGAAAGGCCCAAGCCTAAATAGGTCAATCTGCCAAACCCACGTGTCTGATTATGTGAACAAGTAATCTGATGTAAATGAAAATTAAGAAAATCATAAAACCTATTTTTTTTATTTTAAAAAAAAATCATCGTTAGCTTATAAAACCTGTGACTCGGGCCATTTAGCCAGAAGCACCAAAAATAAAAAACAAAAACATAAAACCTAATTATCAACAAATCAAATATTGAAGGATGAAGTAAAAAAATATCAACCACATAAAAGGATCCAAAAGAAAAAAGAGTAATTACATGCCAAATAAAGGTGTGAGCCCACTCAGTTAAATCATCAAACCCACGAGTCAGGTCAGAAAATCAAGATAATCTAAAAAAAAAAAAACAAAGAAAATTATCCAACCTATTTTGTTAAACAACAATCAATTCTTTCTCAAGCACAAGGACTAAAAAATAAAAAATAAAAGAATTTTTAGGTCAAAATAAAATTTGTTGCAAATTAAAAGTAAGCCTTGTATTTTTTTTGTGTTTTATATTTTACTTCTATATCTTTTAATTTTATATTTTACTATAATTTCAAACCTAAATTCATCTAATCAGGCTAAAAGAAGATTCAGTTGAAAGTAAAAATATTTGAAATTGAAAAAAGAAGTTCCCAAGATGCTTCACTATCAAATGACACTATTCTATTTCGAAGAATTTTCAGTTCTTATGACCGTGTAGCATTGACGTCTCAAACTTAGAGGAATAATGGATTTAACTTAGGCTCCAAAAATGATATTACTAAAAAAAAAATAAAAATCCACCCCCCTTTAACTTGTTTTTTTTTTTTTTTAAATAATCACATATGTAATTATTGGATCTGATATATTTAATTTAGAAGTCCAATTAAAATCTAAATTTCAAGATTTCATTTGATTTTTTTTTACTTTCGTGTGATTTTATTTGGTTTGATTTTTAGTATTTTTAATCTTTGAAATCTTTTAATATCTTTAAATTTTCAGCTGGAAATTAATACTTATCATCACGAATGGTGTTTTTTTTGCCATATATAGCTCAAATTCACCAGACTCCATGTCTAGATCGTGATTAACGCCATCATTTACGCCTTGAGTCTCGACAAATTGACCATGGAAATAATTAGTGATGTGAAAAATGATAATTAACTCCATGCATGCATATATTATTTACGCAATCTTTCACTTGAATGTCAATATAAAAAATCAAACTAATTAAGGATCACAAAATAAATACCATAAAAATACTTTCTATTACATGTTCAAAAGTTGCCTAGGATGCCAAATTACAAATTCAAAAGTTATGTTACGCATAACCTTTGGAAATGCAGGTTGCAAGATTTTATTAGCTGTGATCACGGATTCAAAGTGATGATTCCTTCTCCATTCTATCAAGAAAAGAGAAATTGCGTGGAGTTTAACTAATCAGGTTTTAAATTTGTTTTTTAAAAGTCATTAATTCGAGTTCTATAAATCTCAGTGTTACTAGAAGTTTACATGGTTTTTGATTTCTCAACCTTTAAAATTAATCGAGATGAATACAAGTTGGTCCGGATACCTATATTAATAATAAAAAAAGAAAAAACGATTCTTTCTCCGTAAACACATGAATAATTCAATGTTTTCCTCCATTAAAAATCACAAAGAGGAGGTTGCTTCTACCTTTTATTTAGCATATGGGGTCTCATGCTCCCTATTTCCTTTCCACCATCCAATATTCTTATGGATTGTTTGAGCAGGATGATTTTGACAATTTTGTGTGTTTAATTCAAAAGTAAACTGCTAAATTTAGAAAATAAATTAAATTACGTGCTATAATGCATCATAATACGGGTTTATGAGTACATAGTTGTGATATTCTATGGATTTTTTTTTTTAAATCATATTGATATAGAAATTTGGATTAATTTTCTTAGAAATACCTCTCAGATAGATTAAACACTCTGCGATAAAAAGAATCCCTCCAATTATGCAGCAGCAAAGAATAAAGTGAATAAAATAGAATGGCGCTGGTAACCAAAAGACATGACAAAGTCTTGTTTGGCAGTCAAAGTTGGAAGCTTAAAAATGCCTGAACACGGGGAGGCCGCTGCGATCACCAGAACAAAGGGAGGTGATCAATGTGGCGGCCATCATTAGACCACCGCAGTCGAGTCCGCCAAATCTGGCTTGGCCCACTCCTCGCCTCATCATTGTCATCAATAATAATCCCGAGAGATTTCCAAATCTAAACCATCCCTTACCGACATCACAGGACCTGCAGAAGCGCCAGGAAAATCAGCCAGGGCCCACTTGTAAACATACTTGTATAATTAATTGTTTTAACTGGAGAAATGAAAAAGATATATTATTGTTTAAGTTAGTTTTAGAGTAAATCTTTATATCCAAAACATGTTTTTTATTTATATATATTGAAATAATAACCAAATATTATCTTGTTTTTTACAGTTTTAAGATTACATTATTTGTATTTACTTTGTGCATTAAAAGTATTTTAATATATTTTTTATGATATTATTTCCAAATTTGAATCCAATAAATTAGAGAAAGATTTTAATATGGACAGTAATTGTCATTATCTTGATAATCCAAAATGTCTTTCCTTTCCTTTTATCATTCAAATGGATTTTGTAATTAACATTTCTTCTTGCCTTATTAACAATAATATAATATAAATTATTATGACTTAGAAAGTTAAGAAAAGATAGATAGAAGAGAGAGGGGTGGGGGAGAGACACACAGTCATTGTGGTGCACTACTTGAACTTTTAGGGTTTGAGTGTTCAAAGATTTAGTTAAACAAAAACCTTAAAAGTACTAGATGATGATCTGCATGTTCCTGTCTTTGTCTCCACCTCTGTTAGTCACAATTTCCTCTTCTGAGTCCTCTCCAATCTCCTTCAAAATCTTATCCTTTCCAACTTTCACTTCTTGTTCTTCAAAAACTTTGTTATAAATCTTGTTCCCTGCATCTGGGTCTTGTTGTTTACACCCTTTTATGGTATTTGACACGTGAAAGCCCTAGTTTTTATGTGGGATTTTAAGGTACATTGGGAGGGTTAGTTTCATTCTTTTAGTATGTTGATTTGGTAATAGGCGGTGAAAGTATGAAGCTTTGCAACCTGTTGTTTTTGTTGTTGTTGTTGGGTTGTGTCACATTGGGGTATAGTGTTACAGATCCTAATGACCTTAAGATCTTGTTAGATTTCCAGAAGGGGTTGGAGAATCCAGAGCTTCTCAAATGGCCTGCCAATGGTGATGATCCTTGTGGCCCTCCTTTATGGCCTCATGTTTTTTGTTCTGATGGCAGAGTCACACAAATTCAGGTCCAAAGTATGGGTCTTAAAGGACCCCTCCCGCAAAATTTTAACCAGCTCTCAAAGCTTTACAATATAGGCCTCCAGAGAAACAATTTCACTGGAAAACTCCCCACCTTTAAAGGATTATCTGAATTAGAATTTGCTTTCTTGGATTACAATAATTTTGATACAATCCCGTCTGATTTCTTTGTTGGACTTAGTAGCATAAGGGTTTTGGCTTTGGATAGCAATCCTTTGAATGAGAGTACTGGATGGTCTCTTCCCAGTGAGTTAGCAGATTCTGTTCAGTTAACAAATCTTTCAGTGTCTTCAAGCAATTTGGCTGGTTCATTGCCTGATTTTCTAGGCAGCATGCAATCTCTTAGTAATCTAAGACTTTCTTATAATAGATTATCTGGTGAAATTCCTGCGAGTTTTGGGAAGTCTTTGATGTCTACTCTGCTGTTGAATAATCAAGAAGGAGGTGGCATGAGTGGTCCGATTGATGTTATTGCAAGCATGACATCACTGTCCCAACTATGGCTTCATGGGAATTCTTTCACTGGAACAATACCTGAGAACATTGGGGGTTTGTCTTTGTTGAGAGATCTTAATCTCAACGGGAATAAGCTTGTTGGTTTGGTTCCTCAGAGCTTGGCAGATATGCCGCTGGATAATTTGGACTTGAACAATAATCAACTGATGGGTCCAGTGCCGAAGTTCAAGGCTGGTAAGGTTTCTTATGAATCCAATCCTTTTTGTCAATCTAAACCTGGTGTGGAATGTGCCCCAGAAGTTAATGCCCTTTTGGACTTTCTTGGTGGTGTGAATTATCCTTCAATCCTTACTTCTCAGTGGTCTGGTAATGATCCATGTCAAGGATCGTGGTTGGGATTGAATTGTGATTCTAATTCAAAGGTTTCTGTCATAAATCTGCTTAGGCATAATCTTACTGGCACTCTTAGTCCATCAATTGCAAGATTAGATTCACTGATTGAAATTGATCTTGGAGGAAACAGTATAAAGGGCACAATTCCTAGCAATTTCACGAATTTGAACTCTTTGAGATTGTTGGATGTTAGTGGAAACAACCTTGGTCCTCCATTGCCCAAGTTTCGGACTAGTGTGAAGCTTGTTGTTGATGGAAATCCTCTTCTGGATGGTGGGAATCAGACGCACCAACCCCCCTCCTCTGCTAGCAGCCCTCCTACAGGGAGTTTTACTCCACCAGAGAATCCTCCACGAGGCAGTGCACCGCCTTCGCCATCCACTATGCCTTTCAGTCCAACTTCTCCAACATCAATCTCAAACACAAATCAAAGAACCAAACTGGTAATTGTGGGTGGAATTTTTGCCGGTTCATTGTTGGCTATCTTGTTGATTGCTTTGTCTCTATATTGTTGCTTTAAGAAGAGAAAAGAGACCTCAAATCCTCCTAGTTCCATTGTGGTTCATCCTAGAGATCCGTCTGATCGAGAAAATATTGTTAAGATTGCATTTTCCAATAACACCATCAGAAGCTTGTCCACTCAAACTGGAATTAGTTCTGTCAGTAATACCAGTAATCTGACAGAAAATTCTTCTTTGGTTGAGTCTGGAAATGTGGTTATATCTGTCCAAGTTCTTCGCAAGGTGACAGATAACTTTGCCCAAAAGAATCAGCTTGGCTCTGGTGGATTTGGGATTGTCTACAAGGGTGAATTGGAAGATGGGACTAAAATAGCTGTCAAGAGAATGGAGGCCGGGGTGATGGGCAGTAAAGCTGGGGATGAGTTTCAGGCTGAGATTGCCGTTCTTTCTAAAGTTCGGCATCGACATCTGGTTTCTCTCCTAGGGTATTCTATTGAAGGCAACGAGAGACTTCTTGTTTATGAATACATGCCTCAAGGTGCTTTAAGTATGCATCTTTTTCATTGGAAGAAACTGAACTTGGAACCTCTATCTTGGATGAGAAGATTGAGCATTGCACTGGATGTTGCGAGGGGGGTGGAATATCTTCATAGTTTGGCTCGACAGACATTTATTCACCGAGATCTCAAATCATCTAACATTCTTCTAGGTGATGATTTTCACGCAAAGGTTTCTGATTTCGGGCTGGTGAAACTTGCTCCGGACAGAGAACAGTCTGTTGCGACAAGACTAGCTGGAACCTTTGGTTACCTTGCACCTGAATATGCTGGTAAGTGTTTTCCAAATTCCCCTTTCAAACTCTTATTCCTGGTATAGAAGAACAAGGATTATTTAGAAAGAAAAAAAGGCTAATTTAACTGAAGCTACGGAGAATTGCATGGTTCAGTAAGATTTTTCTTGCTTTCCAGTTGTGCCTCATTTGTTCAACAAAAATAAAGTCTTGGTTATAACATCTACTGTGAAATGCCAATAGGTATTTCTTTTGTCCCCTTGTAAGTTCTTGGCTTTGCTGCAGAGTTACGGACAAGCTTATTTCCAGTACATCACGTTGGTTATTGATATCCTTCTTAGTGTAATGAGCTTATTCAACCATGTTATTGATAAGAATGCGGTGATAATGTTAATGATATGCAGAATAGAAATGTATGTTGCACGAATGATCAGATAGTTATTGAACAATTTGATGGCTAAAATTAAAAATTGTAAGCATGTGTGATCTTTGTGAATCCTCCTTTAGTCTACACTGTAGAATTGTCTTATAAATTTGCAGAACTTTGGTCTTCAATCATTCGTTGTGATTGGTGGTTTTTTTGGGATTCAATCTCCAAGATAACATCAACAACTAGAATCCTCAATTGACTTCATCACTTACTATTCTTTTTCCGTGTCACAGTTATGGGGAAGATAACGACTAAAGTTGATGTGTTCAGTTATGGAGTGGTATTGATGGAACTTTTGACCGGGTTAACAGCCCTCGATGAGGAGCGCCCTGAGGAAAGCCGATACTTGGCTGAGTGGTTTTGGCGAATCAAGTCAAGCAAAGAGAAGCTTATGGCTGCCATTGACCCAGCTCTTAACGTCAATGACGAGACTTTTGAGAGCATCTCCAGCATAGCTGAATTGGCTGGGCATTGCACTTCAAGGGATCCAAACCACCGGCCTGATATGGGTCATGCAGTGAATGTGTTGGTGCCACTTGTTGAGAAATGGAAACCAGTTAATGACGAATCCGAGGACTTCTATGGCATTGACTACAGCCAGCCACTTCCCGAGATGTTAAAAGTTTGGCAGGATGCTGACAGCACTGGGCGAAGTTATACCAGTCTTAGTGACAGCAAGGGTAGTATTCCAGCCAGACCAGCTGGTTTTGCCGAGTCCTTCACATCAGCTGATGGTCGTTAGATGGAGGTAACTCCTAAGCACTGAACTAGAGCTGTAAGTTTTATCAAGTTGGTGTCAGTTGCTCTATTTTCTGCTATGCTCAATCGAATCACGCATTTTCTTTTGGTTATTGCACACCGTAAATACAAGGTTAAGAGTCAACCACACAGCAAGCTTCTGGGATTTGTTATTCAAGCCATGATAACTGTCTCATGGTGTAGATAGATAGTTGTTATCTTCACTTTTGCACTTTGGTATTCCTTAATACAGAATTTGCTTGTTACTTTACCTATTTCTGTAAAGAATTCATGGTCATTTGCTATTTAAGTTCCTTGATTCATGTCATCGTTGCCTCTTCTTGATTGTTTTGGATCAGACACTGCGTTATCATGTTAATCTCGCTGCCCAAGTGCCTCCATTTTCCAACAGAAATTCAAAGGACACCTTCTGAGATGAATCTTAGTACTAATTATGTGGGGAGGTTCACATTGTGGCCAATAACCCTTGATTTGGTGGCTAGTTTTTGAGAAACATCTTGTGTGTTCTCCGTCACGCATCTGGAAGATATCGCAGCCCTCGTATGCCGTGGCTTGTTTTTCCTACCAAAAGAGTCGAAATTTTGGACTGAATTGAAGAACTTGACAAAATACCGTTAATTCATATCATTAGCATAATGATGATTTATTATTTAATCAAGATATTATTTAAATTCCAAATTCAAGTTGGGATCCAATAAAAATATTATTTAATCAAGTTTATTAATTTATAATGTCGGATTTTAAGTGGGATTTTAAATCTCAGCTTGAAAATTGGAATATCTAATAATATTCCCCTTTTTACTGTAAATTATTTGATACATGATGATGAAATCATCGACTGGAAATAATTTATACAAACACATTAAAATTATTATACCCTGGAAAAGCAAACTAGATATATGCTCTGATGAAGGATTTTTCTCTTCACTCAAATGACAAAATGAGTATTTAGAAATGTTTGATGCATATATATTTGTCCATACTAAAATGGTACCACAAGCACCCATAATAATAAATTTTATTCAACTTGGAGGGTGTAACTCAACTAATCATGTTCTAGATTTGCTTCTTAGAAGTCACCAGTTCAAGTCTCACAAACCTCAGGGTCACTGGAAGCTTACATGGTTTGTTAATTTCAGAGCCCGTTGAGATTAGTCGAGATACGCGCAAGCTGGCCTGAATACCCACATTAATAAAAAAAAATTATTCACTAAAATCAAGAAGAGTATTTGATTGAAAATATATTAATACATTAAGGATGTATCTGGTTGAAACAAAAAAAAAAAAAAAAATAGATTGGAGGTCTAATCAAGACTCACCCTACTTTCTTAGCAACCCGCTAAATGGAAGGCTAAGAAACCAGTCTCTCTCTCTCTATCTATCTCGTAACGGTAATTTGACAAAATGACAGCGCTTCCCGCCCTCATATCCACCACGACCAACACAACAACCACTCTTCCTCAACATCCCAACACCATACAACCACCGCACACTACCCGTCATCAAGACCAAACCCGACCCATTAACCGCGACTCGAAAAAACCCAATCTTTCCCTCAAACAAATATCTAATAAAACCTCAATAGACCCCGTTGTTTCATGGACCTCTTCACTTTCCCGTTATTGCCGCAACGGGCAGTTGCACCAAGCCGCCTCTCACTTCACTCAAATGCGTCTCTTAGAAATCGACCCCAATCATGTCACGTTCATTACTCTTCTCTCCGGCTGTGCAGATCTTCCATCACAAGGAAACTCTCTTGGCCCTTTACTTCATGCTTACACGCGAAAACTGGGCTTGGATACGTGTAATTTGATGGTGGGTACAGCGCTTGTTGATATGTACGCTAAGTGTGGTCATGTGGAATTGTCTAGGTTGTGTTTTGATGAGCTAAAAGTGAAGAATTCGTTTTCTTGGAATACGATGATTGATGGGTTCGTGAGGAATGGGAAGATAAGGGAGGCGATTGAGGTGTTCGATGAAATGCCTGAGAGAGGTGTGATATCTTGGACTGTGTTGATTAATGGGTTTGTTAAAATGGGTCTTTTTGAGGAAGCTCTTGAGTGGTTTAGAAAAATGCAGGTATCTAAAGTAGAGCCTGATCGCGTGACCATTGTTACAGTTCTGTCCGCGTGTGCCAATTTGGGAGCACTGGGTTTAGGCTTGTGGGTGCATCGATATGCTTTGAAAAAGGGGTTAAGGGACAATGTTAAGATATGTAATTCTCTGATTGATTTGTATTCTCGATGCGGGGCCATCGAATTAGCTCGTCAAGTGTTTGAGAAAATGGGTGAGAGAACTTTGGTTTCTTGGAATTCGATTATTGGGGGTTTAGCTGCTAATGGGTTTACCGAGGAAGCTTTGGAGCATTTTGATTTGATGCAGAAACAAGGGTTCAAGCCAAATGATGTCAGTTTCACTGGAGCACTCACTGCTTGCAGCCATACTGGTTTGGTTGATGAAGGGCTGAAATACTTTGATATCATGGAGAGAGTGCACAAAATTTCTCCTAGAATTGAGCATTATGGGTGCATAGTTGATCTTTACAGCCGAGCAGGGAGATTAGAAGATGCAATGAGTGTAGTACAAAATATGCCAATGAAGCCAAATGAAGTTGTTGTAGGGTCATTATTGGCTGCTTGTAGGACTCGTGGGGATGTTGAATTAGCTGAAAGGTTAATGAACTATCTTGTCCATTTGGATCCTGGAGCCGATTCAAATTATGTATTACTCTCCAATATATATGCAGCAGTTGGAAGGTGGGATGGTGCATGCAAGCAGAGAATGACAATGAAAGCTCTTGGTATACAGAAGAAGCCAGGATTTAGTTCAATTGAGATTGGATGTGACATTCACGAGTTTGTGGCTGGTGATAAATCTCATGATAAAGCAGAGGATATATATTCGATGTTGGAGCTTCTGTCTTTTGATCAAGCATTGTGTGGTTATGTTCCTGAAGCCATGGCTAAGGATATGCTAGGAAATGGCTGAAGGTAGCAGTATGAGACGGAAAAAAAAAATGCAATTCTCAATTGTTAAGACTATTGCCTTCTTTCTTTGATGTTTCTATTACCTCCTTACTGAGTGGCATTGCTTTTGATCAAATGGAAGGCAATGCTTGAAAATGGATGGTTTGCTAGCTACCAAATAAACACAGTGCTGGGCACCTTCTTATTCTCCAAGGAGGACACCACATCGCACACTCATCTTACTGTCTTCAAACGCTTGAAGGTGTGCTCTACTTTCTACTGCCTCTGTTATGTGATCTTTTATTGCATTAACACCCAGAGATGAGGCTTTTGCTGTAAAAGTTGTTGGAGCCATCAGAAAGTACCAGAAAGACATTGCTCCGTTTTTAAGAGAAACGTGATCAGAGGGTTTACTACATGATTTGTTTTTTACATGTATTTTTAATAATATTTCACTTCAGTGACTCAGTTGTAATTTCTATTTCATTTGTGAATATAATTCCTTTAAACTTTCCAAGAATTATACCTAAAACCTACACAAATACCACCCCTCCACTTGTATCATTTCTGCCCCGTTTGTCCCATTTATTCCTTAAATCTTAGGCAGAGTTAGAAATGACAATCTACAAACAAAAGCCATTTTGAGAATCGGCTGTATAGGAAAAACACATTCTATGTAACTGGGAGAAATCAACAATTAAACATTTTAATAGTTTTCAATCAGCTGTTGAATCATGGATTTTGAAGATGTTTTAATATTGCATTGTTAACAGGTATGGCTCTTGTGGACTCGTTTCTTATGATGGCTGGGACATGAATGGCCATTTCCTAGAACAGTAGATGATCTACTTCGGCTCAGGAGTTCTTGTGTTCACAGAAAAATGCAGAGGAGAGTTTGGGTTCTCTTTTCTTTGGTCAACGTGGCTGGCAAGGAATGATTTAGTCTTTAATGATGTGGCACCAGAATGCGATAGTATCTGCTCCAATGGTGAAGCTCGATGGTTTTTTCAGGGGAGCAAAATTTAACATAATACTTGTATACTTTTTTTACACAAACATATAGTATATCAAATAAAGTATATGATTAGTTCAAAAAACAATATCAAGTTTGTATATTTGAATAAAAAAATTGAATTGGAAGTAATTTTTTTTATTAACACATTAAATTGGCGGGCATGTAACTGTTTTTTTAACACATCAAATTGGAAGTAATTTTCAACAGAAGCCTTGAAGCTTTCACTGCACAAATTTTGCAAACTTCATGTGCAAAGTCTCATTTAGAGACATTCGAGATCATCATCTGAGTTGATGTCTGAGAGAGCAGAGACTTTTTTTAGGATTTTATCTCGCTTGTGTTGATGTGGACATGATATGCCAAAATAACTCTTTAGGATTTTTGTGGACATGACTTTTTTAGGATCTATAAGAGGGATGCAAAAGTTAGGAAATAGTGCTAGAAACATTGTTCGAGGGTTGTTTAGATATATGAATTTGGTTGCATTTTTAACAAAAAAATAAAAATCTCATGGCTTATTTTTTTTTTCAATGTCAGTTAGCTCGATTTTGAATCGGAGATTATCATGTTCTAAAAAAGTAGCTCGCAATATCTATGATCATTTCTTATGATATCAAACTGTCTAGCTTAAGTAGGTTCCAAATGTCCTAGTAAGTGTTCTATGAACACTACAGGAAACATGTCCAACATCTCGTTAATCTCTATGATAAAAAAAACAAGAAGATTTGGATTTCCTCCACTAGTCTATAATTTTGCAAAAGAAAGAACTAAGCATGCCTGGAAAGCAAAAGATTCTGATGGGTTTTGATATTTTTTTTTATGATAAAAGCCTTGTCATTTGCTGCTCTCTAAATACCTGATAAGAATCTTCTTATAGATGAGATGGAAGAACTGTGGGTTTCGCCATGGAGATAGCTGTGTCAGTGTCAAAGAATGCAATAACACGGATAGGTTTTGCATATTTTTCTGTCTGGATGCGAATTTTTGCCAGAAAAATAAAATCCCATGGCTTTCTTTTTTCAATGTCAATAGCTCGATTTTGAATTGGAGACCATCCTGTCCTCAAAAATGGTTTGAAATGTTTGATTCCATTGATAATTGGGCTAACAAAGTCTTGCAAACGAGAAGATTATCTTAACAAATTTTGGAAAAAAAACCCAAGTTTTTCCACTAGTTCAGTCCAATCCTAAATTGGATATTGATATATCAACAGGTCCTAAGTTAGCAGATCGCCAGGTTAATTGGTCCGAGCCTGGGTCGTATATTTAGGGAAAGAAGAAGATGAGAAGGTGGCATCATATGATAGGAGTTTCTAGGGTTGATCATAGTTTTCCTTGGTGGTAGGTCTTATCAAATGGTACTGAATATTTTGTTTGTATTGGATATGATTGGCTTCAAGTTCAAACGCTCTTCTTTCATTAACAAATATTGCAGCAGAACTCGAGCCTTTTTTGGATTGGGAAGAATTATCTGCAAGAGTTGAAGATGAAACATTGATGGGTCATCATCTCTCGGGAATAGCTAGAACCATACCGATTCATTTTCCATGTTTCTTATCTTCTCCTACCGGCATTAGAGACACTAATGAGGCAGACATTTTTGGCAATTAAGAGAGCTGTAGAGGTTAGCTCCACGTTTACATATATATGCAAGTGATTGGATTTTGGACACAAATTCAGCCATTCATGGTCCCAGAAGAATTCGGTTGATAGACCTTGGAGGTTGTAAAATGAGTTCAATGCGATATCTAGTCCATGTTAGATGCTCAAACAGTCACTTTCATACATGTTCACATCGAAGGTAACTAGATTTGTGGCCCACGGAGTTTTAAAGAAGCTAAAAAAAAGCACGACTCATGATTTAGATTCCATTGAGTAAAAAAAAAAAAATAGGTACAATTTAATTCAATAATAAAAAAAACATATAGCAATAGTAATTTGATAAATATTAAAAAAAAAAACCTAATGAAAGATTGGAAAAAGATAGATAAAAAAAGTGGCTAAGCTAAGATTTCAGTCAATCAAATGTGAAAGAACAAAATAATAAAAAAAAAAACTGACACGTGCCATCCCGAGAGAGCATGCCAAATATACAACCAAGATCTTGACATCGGAATATGTTAATAAAAAACAAAATTAAAAAAAAATTGAAGTCCAATTCCAAACAAATTCAACATAGAGGCATGAAATTGAGAAAAGAAAAGGAAACCATCAAAAGGATAAAAAAAAAAAACCCCAACAAATCAAGAAAGCTAATCAAAATTTGCAACTTGGAAGATGTGAATGAGATAACTTAATAAAAAAACAAACCACAAAAGATCATGAAGCTCAATTCCAAAAAAAGCAACGGTGAAGAATGGAATAGAAAAAATATTAAGCTTTTAAAAATGATCATTAAAAAATATAAGTCAACCGAAGCCAGCTTGCCAAACATATAGTCTAAGTGATGGCACCGAGATAAACATATTGAAAGGAAATCAAAGAACATGACGAAGCTCAATATCCTAACCAAGATAGGTGGCCTATGCTAAAATGTGGGCATGTCAAAAAAATTTCTAACGTAAAAAAATCCAACTCGGTTGTGGTATAAGGGTAACCTCATCAAAATTAAATTCAATAAAACAATGAAGCTCAATTATTGATGAACCAAATGTTGAAGAGCGAAAATAATAAAAGAAATTTAAATTTTTTAAAAAAATTCGAGTCTACTTAGGTTAATCTGCTAATCCCATGAACATGGGAAAAAAATATATTAGCTAGGACTGATATAATCTAATAAAAAAGAAAGGAAAAAAAAGCGCAAAGACCACTTCTCAATAAATCAAATGTTGAAGTATGAAATTAAAAAAAATATATATATTTTTTTTAAAAAAAAGAAACAAAAATTAACCCTTGTCAACCTTTAAAATTGGTGACCCCCGTCATGAACCCGGGACTAACCCCTTAAAAAGCAAACCCTAAACAAGTATAAAGCAAAATCTTAAACTAGCAAAATGCTATAGGATGAAATTAAAAAAACAAGCAATGAAAAACAAATTAAAAAAAAATGCTTAGGGATAACATTGAAAACAAAATTCAATTATGAAAATGAAAAAAAAAAAGAGTAAACAACAATCAAAAGAATAAGGATCAAATTTGATATAAAAATCAAATAAACCAACCGATGAGGGATGAGATTTAAAAGAAAAAAAATAAAAAAAACAAAACAAATAGGAATCAAAATAATAATGATCAAATTGGATTAAAAAAAAATCAAATTACATCAAATTATAAGGAATGAAATTGAAGAGAAAAAAATAAAAACATAAAAACAACAAAACAAATAGGAATAAGTAAATAAAGACCAAATTGGATATAAGAAACAAAAGGTAAGACACCCTTGAAATTTTCCAATAAAAAAAAGAGAAAATAGGAGGAAAAGAAAAATATTCATTGGAGCCTAACAGTTCCACCATGAACACGTATCTAGCCACCAAAAAAAGAATTAAGAACTTTTCTAACGCTGCCACTGAAGGCAACATTTGACCGTCAATTGAAGCCAACCCATCCACTCGCAGGCGCCTGTAGCAACATACCAACCATTTTTTTTTAGAAATAATATTTTTTAATTTGAAAAAAATTAAAATAACCCTAACCAAAACTGACAACAAAAATAAAAAAAGATAGAAGAAAATCAAAGCAACCTGACCAACCCTTCAAAAAAATTAAAAGCCAAGGGTAAATATATAATATATCATTTGACTGTTTTAAAAAATTGGAAAAGTCAAAACTCCATAACAATTTAATTAATTTTGTTTTTAATAACATTAAAGTCTTTTTATTGTTAAGTACTTGGTAAATATAATAATCACAAATATATCTTTTTTTTAAGTCTTTTTTGTTAGGTACTTGGTAAATAAAAAAATGACAAATATTTTTTTTTTAATTTAATGTGGGTGTCCGGGCCAGCTTGCGCGCACCTCGACTAATCCCACGGGCCCTGAAGTTAACGACCATGTAAGCCTCTAGTGACCATCATATGAGCAACCACAGGGCTCGAACCTGAGACCACAGAGAAAACAAACTTCTTGATCCCAAGTTTTTATCACTGGACTACCATCTAGATGGATAAAAATAACAAATATATCTCAGTAAAAGATCATCTTGCCCAGCCTTGAAAATTTACAAGTAGAAAATCAGCTTTACACTGTTATAATGAATAGTATGAGAGGTACAATTAATGGCGTGACAGATAATCTAGCAAAGCAGTCTTATAATGAACTTGAGCCTGTGGCTTGACTGTAATATGATTTCTTGACATTTTGCCACATCATTGTGGCTATTTTATTATTCTAATCTACTATATCAATTATTAAAAAAAAAAAAAAACGAAAAACCGCTGCCTAACATCTTTTCAACATATTTATTAAAACCAAGCTAAGTTTGGAGGTAATATGTTGATGGAAGATATTCTGTTTGTTTTGTGTTTTAAAATTTTTTTAAAAAAAGTTTGAATTTTATTTATTTTTTCTTTGTTCAAATTAATATTTTTTTGGTGTTTTTAGATTATTTTGATGCGCTAATATCAAAAATAATTTGAAAAAAATAAAAAAAAATATTATTTTGATACATTTCTGAGTGAAAAACACTTTAAAAAACAATTGCAACCACACTCTCAAACACGCTATTCAAACTGAGTTTACTCTTAAATTGTTTAAGGAATTAATCTAATTAAATATGAGTAACCCAATTAGTTAGCTAATGACCCAGGTGACTCAACCAAAATCTTAATGAGGCTTGTAAAAAAAAAAAATTTCAAAACAATATTTCAGTTATTTCTTTTTTAGTTTTTAATCAAAATACCATATCATTTCATTAAGAAATTAATAGACTCGACCAACTCATATACTTGTAATTTGATCTGTTTAACTCGTAACCCATCCCATGTTCTAGCCTGTTCTTGTAATTGTGCTTCTCACTCATAATGGTATCAATATTGTATTTTAGGTAGTGTTTGAGAAAACAGTTTAAATATTGTTGGGCAAAAAAATTATTATTTTTGTTTAAAATAAATTTTTTTTATTTTTAAATCATTTTAATGTATTAATATTAAAAATAATTTTTTAAAAAAATATTATTATTTTATTATATTTTCAAATAAAAGACAATTATTACAAATAATATATACTAAAAGCTAGCTTAGTTAGTACAGGAGTGTGCATAGTAATTAATATGTTCATGTGGCTCAACGTGGTTGATGCCATTAATAGAAAATTATTCCAAGGTGGTTGGTTTTCACAGCAAGTTTTCATTATTTTTAAAATCTCATCTTTCCTATGTTGATCGATCTGTGGCTTGAAACGAAAGGAATGATTTCACTGCTGTCATTCATGAGCGAGCAGTGTCGTCATCACTATCACATCTCCACCATGATGAAAGCTCGAGGTTAGTTATTGCAGGGTCGTATACGGTACAGCCTACAGCTTCTGTCGATTCTATTCCATTCCTATCGCAGTCAGGAAATATGCTAACCCTGTAACCTACAAATAGACATGCTTGACTTCGACAGTACTGCCGTCCGGATTCAGCCCTAAGCCTGTGCTTGACTTCGACACTGCCGTCCGGATTCAGCCCCGGAAAAATCACAGCTCTTACAGTGACGTTATTACCAGCTGTTCCCATTTCCTTTTTTCAAACTTCGTATTAGTAAAACATCACATCCACACTGTGTTTTTGCATGTCAAGCCTTAAAACTACGTCAGTGTGATGATATTTCAGGTTGTAGAAAAATAGGGCTAAAGTGAGGGGTTGCACTCCCATCAAATTTATTTTTTTATTTTTTTATTTTAAATTAATTTTTTAATATTTTTTTATCATTTTAATATACTAATATTAAAAATAAATTAAAAAATAATATATTATTTTAATATATTTTCAACAAAAAAAAAAAAAAAACCTACCACATTGAGTATTGCTTCTAAGAAATGATTTAGACTTTATTGATGTGACTCCTGTAAAGGATATTATCTGCTCCGGCGGGAAAGCTCGATGGTTTTTCCAGGGGAGTCAAATTTAACATAATACTTCTTAACCTTTTTTACACAAAAATATAGTATGTCAAATAAAGTACATGATTAGTTCAAAAACAATACCAAGCTTGTATATTTTAATAAAAAAAATTGAATGCGAAGTAATTCTTTTTATTAATATATCAAATTAGTGGGCATATAATTAATTTTTTATATAGATAATAAATATAAAAAGAAGAGATTGACCAATTATTTAAAATATAAGACTTGCACTCAAATTATTTAGATTTTTTAAAATATCGTCAATCATATATAAAATAAAATTTCAAAATAAACATATATTTTTAAAATATAAAATTATATTTTAAAATAAATAAACTTAAAATCTTACCAATTAAATTAAGATTATATTGATGAATATTTTATTTGTATTGGATACGAGCCGCTTCAAGTTCAGATGGTCATCTTTCATGGACAGATGTGGTTCAATTCGAGCCTTTTTTGAATTGGGTGGAATCATCCACTTCTGGTTTCATTTTTCCTTTGAGATATACGTTGATCTCTGGTGTGAAATGAAAGGAATGACTTCACTGGTATCATATATTCCAGAGCATGAGATCGCTATCTCATCTTCACGTACGTTGTACATGTTTTTTAAAATATTTTATAATATCTTTTAATTGTTTTAATATATTTTTTATTAAAAATAAAAAAATACTTTGAATCTCATTACTAAATAACAAATATACTAAAACGCATGTAGATCGTGGCCATAGATTCAATTCATTATTCACTATAATAGTGGACTGACGTCTATGACCTGACATAAAAAATGCATGCCTGCCTTTGATTCAGGGGTATTTTGATATTTTCACACAAGCATTTATTATTATTGATTTGTGTGAGGGTATTTTTATCTATGCATTATTTTTATGAACAGTAAAATAAAAAAAATACCCCCAAGAGTAAAAAAAAAACATTTATACCAGGTAGGAGTATATTGGCATTTTTTGTTTTTTTATATGTAGTTGAATTACAAATATACCCTTGGATCCAAGAAATTTAATGCATTGGGGTCAGGGGTATTAGAGTCTTTTGGCTCTAGTATTTTTGTTAATTGTTAGTTTGCATGAGGGTAGTGCAATAATTTATCATTAAAAATATATTTTTAATTAGAAAAAGCTGTTGTGCACGCTCCAGCAAGTGAGAAACGTCGTGTCTTTCGAGAGGCTCGTGTGGCATCTCTTAGTGGTAAAAAATGGTATTCCACCGTATAGTCCAATTCTCTGTCGTTTCCTCTTCCATCATAGGCAGCATATGTAGTCCAAGTTTTCCTGGTTTATCGTCGATGACCCTTTTTCCCCCCTTCATTTCTCTTTCCTGCCCCGATAAATACATTATTGTCTTTGGTGTTATTGGTATTTCAGATTCAATCCTTTTAGTTTTGATTTATATATTTTTTTTTCATTTTTCTTTTTGTTAAAGTTTTATTTGTTTTCAATTTAACCATTGGTTTGTAATTTGTATATATAATAATTTTCAATTCGGTCCTCCTGCTTTTAATTTTGTATTTTTGCTCCTTTGCTCTTTTTGACAAAGTTTGTATGGCTTTCGATTTTATCATTCAAATCAATTTTATGATTTTGGTTTTTCAATAATAATAATAATAATAATAATAGTGATTTTAATTTGATCCAAAATTTTTATAGTTTTCAATTATGTCCTACAAATCAAGTTCATGGTTTTTAGTTTTTCAATAATAATAATAATAATAATAATAATAATAATAATTAGTGATGATGATGATAATGATAAACCCCAGATAAAATTTTCTAGGATTTGTAAATATTAAAATTTTGGTTTGGAAAGAAAATGGGTAAAATTAAATTAACTGAGGAGTTGTCATGTTAATAATAACATGGATAAAAAAAATATGTTGAATTTAAAGTTATCAAGTTGACGAGACAGAATACCCGATAAAAAAAAAAACTAGATTATTAAAAGGAGGGGCATTGTTGTCTTTAAAGGCTAAAAGATAAGAATATAATTACTCTTGGCTTCCTAAGGAAGCCAAGAGTTGCTGACTGAATAGAGAATGAGAGAGGAAGGGATTTTTTTTCAAAATTCCTTCAATAATCTACCTAAACTCGTACATTTACACTAAAAATTAAGGGGTAAGAAGGGATTAGGAGGATATTAGGCTTAGAAAAATGAAGAAAACTTAGTGGGATTTGTAATGGAAGGTGGTGGTGTTGGGAGGAGAAATTAGGAGGGATAGAAAAACTTGTTTCAAACATTTTCTTTTCTTTAAATTCTTGTGCTTAAGAGGTGAAAAGCTTTAAATTAAGCTTTAATTATATGTATGTTATGTGCAAAGTACATTTTTTTTTATTAAAGAATGCATTATGGAATATGTGTTTGAATGAATGGTTGAATCAATGCTAATGATGGGTTATGATCTAATTTGGGAAAATTTTGAAAATAAACTTATCTCCATCACTTACTAGGTTTCCACCTAAGGGAAATAAATTGGGAAATGAATTTGCTTGATGAAATTATTAGGGGAAGTGTATTTAGAAATGATATGTGTTGTATTAGAAAGTTGAATAATTAGTAAAATCCCTAAAATTAAAATTTAGAGTCATTTTCCTTTACCATAAGGTTTCGACCAAGAGTAGAAATTAAATGGAAGGGGACCATAATTTGTTAGATTTTATTTGATTTGAGTTTGCGAGAATAAAATGAATTAAGAGTAGTATGAGAAAAATTTAAAACTCCTATTATGGACAAATAATGGAAGGAAGGTCAAACTGGATTTTTCTACGAAACTGTTTCGATTTGCTACTGTTAAGGGTGATTTCGGGTGGGTATATGGCATAACCGGGTATTACTTCCTCATGGAAGTTGTAGCCTTACGTCTTATCTTTTTGAAAAGGTCAACCATGTCCAAAACATAGTTCTATAACTTTAGATATAATTAAAATACCTAACCGTGTTTTTTGGGGGTCTAGTAGAATAATCCAGCCAAGATTTTATAACTTTCTAATGCTGTTTAAAATCATTGTTAAAGAATAATTTTAATGTGGAAAATAAAAGAATGGTATAGACATAAAGAAAATGAACATATTTATATGGACATGTGGAATCCTGAAAAGTTTTCTTGTTATTGTTTGAACGAGAATAGAATTTTGATATGGTTGATCGTTATATTTCTGATAATAATTGTAACCATAAAAGAACAAGGAAAGCTGTCGGGTTTTAAAGCCAATCAAGAGCGATAACAAGCACATACGCCAAGTAGGAGTTAATCTCATGCTCATATTTTTCTGTATATGCACTTTTAAATATTAGTCAATGTTAAATTCTAGAAGTGCTATATATGTCTATGTTGAGAATGATAAATTAAAATTGACAATTATCTGAAGTGGTATTGGAAGGGTCAATGAATCTGATGACCGAGACTGAAATTGACTAGTACTTCGAGTAGTACTAGAGGCGTCAGTGAATCTGACAACCAAAACTGAAATTGATTAGTATCTTGGATAATACAAGAGGCGTCAAAGAATTTGATGACCGTGATTAAATAAAATCGACTAGTACCTAGATGGTGCTAGAAGCATCAGGATGTCTGATGACTGAGATAATATGTTATTTAAAATTTAAATGAAAACAATGGTAAATAGAAATATTGTGTAAACGGGATAATCTTAAGGTATCTAATTAGATAAATAATTTATTTTCATGATATGTTAATTATTACACAAAAGAAAATGAAAAATAATAAGAATGATAATTAAAGAGATATAGTTTCTTCTTATTATAATGTTTATTAAATAATATTTTCTCATTAAATAATTAAATATTGATTTCAGGATCTTCTCACGTTTGTGCCAAGCAGTAGATTATTTTTGTGTTTAGTAGCTACTAAGATTGTAACATGAACTTTTGTAAACTTTCCATGTATTATAATTTTAAAAATATTGCATTAAAGTGTATTTGAAATTTGAATTTAAAAAACATGTAACATTTTAGTTTCATAACCAATTAGTAATATTATGTCATAATTAATACTTACTTTTATCTAGGCCGAGGATGTAAAAGTGAATTTAAGTTCGAATGGATTGGTTGAATGAACATAAAGCTTAAATGAATTTATTTTATTAACAGTTATAAAAATAAAAATAGTATAAAAAATAATGATATTGTTGATAATAATAATAATAGTTGTGATTGTAGTAGTGGTGGCGGTAATAGTAACAAGAATATTAAATATTTATTATTATGTATTAATTTAATTTTAATAAATATTTTTACATATTTGTTATGAAAAATATTTTATATTATTTTTTAATCTCACTTGAATACTTAAAAATCTTTTTTCTTTTTAAATAATCCGGCAGCGAAACACGATTACCAAGGCCAATATACATTAAAATTGATTTGATACAGAAGCTCTCGAGGTTAGTTATTGCAGGGTCGTATACGGTACAAACTATTCTGTCGATTCTATTCCATTCCTATCACAGTCAGTAGATATGCTAAGCCCGTCACCTACAAATAGTCATGCTTGACTTTGACACTGCCGTCCGAACTTAGCCCCGAAAATATCACATCTATTTGTAAAATATCTCTCTCTCACAGTGATGTAATTACCAGCTGTTTCTTACTTTTTTTTTCTTTTTTCGAACTTCATATTTGTAAAATATCACATCTGCTCTGTCTTTTTGCATGTCAAGCCTTGAACTTGCGTCTGTGTTGATGAGATTTCAGGCTGTTGAAAAATAGGGCTCAAATGGGTTTGCACTTCATCAAATTTATTTCTTTATTCTTTTCTCACTTATTACACTGAAGCACTTCGATTGTGCTCCGTTTGTTCTTTAATATGGTATTGTTAGTGTCTGTCATAACCAGGGGCGGAATGAAGGGGTGGCAAGCAGGGGCCCGGGCCCCTGCAAGATTTTTTTTTTTATTTGGTAATTAAATGTGAGAAGTTATAATATTTTTTAATGAGATGG
>Ga0307518_10000220_pt1 | contig 43057 bp, 19 predicted proteins | sample 25_EM_MG_FD_203889 | JGI IMG/M metagenome (GOLD analysis project Ga0307518, IMG submission 203889) | Populus trichocarpa ectomycorrhiza microbial communities from riparian zone in the Pacific Northwest, United States - 25_EM | ecosystem: Host-associated > Plants > Roots > Unclassified | place... | reverse complement strand
AAAGTAATCTTTACCCAAATTGATAAAATTTCTGGAATTTATAAAACTCTAAAATAAGATTTTATTACCAAAAAGAAATCAAATGGGTTAACAGTATTGTATAATTGAACAGTTAGTGCCCGTGATTATTTTTGTCTCTGTGGACAGGCATAAAATTAAAAAAGCGAGGTCACTTTGTCTGCCTGCTCGATCCAACAATTTGTGGTTGTAGCTGTGCCATAGGTATGCCAACGAAACCTCTCAAATACAGTCAAATTGTGATTTTAACCCTTTCTACTATTCTCATGAAGCTTTGCTTTTGAAGCACATAATTCTCATCCCGTGTACTTTGATTTATACCTCTTTTTAAGAACTTAAATAATTATGATTCACACTAAAATTATTTCCCATTGACACATGTTAATTCTGCTTGGAAAAATACCGTAGAATGAGTGTAAATATGATTTATTATGTATATGTTGTGAACTATGAGTTTTGGAACGGGGTTTAGCGTTTTATAAAAAATTTAAAATCTATTTAAAATAATTATTTTTTATATATTTTCACACTGTTAATATAAAAAATAATTTTTAAAAAATAAAATAAATATTATTTTAATATATTTTTAATTAAAAAACATTTTAAATCACGACCACTACCATAATTTCATGTGCGGATCAGATTATTTAAACTTCACTCTATTTAATTAATTGTTGTAATAGATATTTATAATGTGATTGCATATAAATCAGGTTTTATATGTATATGTCTTGTACCATGCAAAACTAAATTTTTTTATAAAATGGTATTCTATAGACAATTGTTAGAGACGACAACTACAAGGTCTCGATACCTTTATCATCAACTAAAATGAAGTATTAAATACAAATTTGTCATTAATTAGCGACTCCAGCAGCCAATCACTCGCAATTTAATTAGTTTCCGAGTCATGCTTACACAAAACTTGCACAGACCGATTAACTTTTATAACAGTAATTTGAAAAAAAAAGAAAAAAAAATTAATTTACACTCACATTGGTGGAGCCATGGGCCGGCCCTCGAAGATCGAAAAAGTTCTTTCAAATTCAACTTTTGTCAACCTTTTATAAAAGGTCATCGTGTTTGTATGTAATGATCCTAAAAAAAATAATAATAAAGATGTTGCATTTTGGCCTTTCAGGTAATATTTGGTATGTCGGTTAATATTAATTAAATTGGACTAGATTTAACTAAATAAATATAAACTTTTAGTTCAAAAATTGATGGATCAATGGTAAATAGAGTATTTTTTAATTTAAAAATGATAAATTATTAGGAAAGTTATTTTGATATGGGATGAATATTCTTAGTAAATTAACTATGAGATAAATTAAGAAAATCGGTACGCAAAATGGTAAGGAGTGATAATTATTTTAAAGGAAGGAATTTTATAACATCTAGGGTGAAAATATTTATAAAAATAGAAGGAAATTATAAATAAAATAATATATGATTTTACGCGTGAAAAATATTAATCATCGGTAGAAGCACTATATACAATTACATTATTTTAATTGAAAGTGGTGAAAACTACGAGAAATATTTATTATGATTATGGATGGGAGCATCTAATAAATTAGTTTGAGAATTTTAACAGTTTAAGTAAATAAAGCAGCATGTAAATTCAGAATTTTGGTTCAAATTTTCTATTGTCCAGTTTTATGATATTAAGCATAATACTGAATTTAACTATTGGATCAGGCTGAATTTTTACAAATTTTTTTTGATATTTTCTTTTATATTGGGTTAAATTTTTAGGTCAATCGGAGTTCAGAAATTTTACAATAACAATGGTAGGATAAATTACATAAGTAACACATAGGCATGAGTAATGACAATTTTGTAATTAAGTAAAACATTCATTCATTTTCTCCTTTAAATAGCTGGCTCCAGCTGTAATGAAAGAGAGGAGACAAATTTTTTTTTTCCAAATAAATGGTTTGATCTTTTTAAGTATATGAGTTGGAGTATGTTCATGAGAGATCATTGATAGAGAAAATAAGATTAAAGAGGGATTTGGGGGAGAGTTTGAAAGAGAAAGTTTGAAACTTCAAAGAAATAAAGGATTTGTAAGGGAGAAGAAGTGGAGGAGAAACTTGCATCGGAAACCATACATACATAACAACTTGGTAAAGTGTTCTTCACCAATTAATTCTTGTTATTTTGAATATAGAGCAAGTTTTAGGTGAAAACCTTAACTTTTCAAGTTAGGGTTCTTGAATAAATTAAATTTGAAGAAAAATATGTTGATTGTGATATTGTTATAATGACATGGAATATATGTTACCTAGAGTAAAAATTAGTTAGAATAAAAGAAATAAAATCAAGAGATAACAATTAGTTTTAGAGCCTGCGATAGTGAATGTGTGGGGGGAAATGATAATTTAATGGAAAATGGGTGAGTTTTTATGTTAATTTGAAATAAATATGTGAAAAATGTGTTGTGAATTAAGTTTTGGTCTTAATCTTATAATTTATGTTATAGGTATGTTAAGGAAAATGTGTTACACATTATGAAAATAGTGAGAAATATTGAAATAATATATAAAGGTGATAATTAGAACATGTTTTGATTATGTGGCATGTAAAGATAGAAGTGTAGAATATGATTTGAATCCTAGCTAGATTCTTAAAAGTATTGGATTTAACTATGGATTTTAATAGTTGTTGGGTTGTGGGATTTCATGAATATGAAATTGTTAAATTCTATAATATTATGTTTTAGTAATGTGCTAAAAAAGAGTGAAATACATTAGTATCAAAGGGAAATGTGTGATTGGTTATAAATGGATGATTGGTGTGGCATAAATGATTTTTAGTGAAGAATTATAAAGGATTAAAGAAGAAATTGTGATAACCGAAAGGGACTTGGAGTTGGCCACATATGTAGATGGTTGATTTAATTTATTTTAATTCTTATGAAGTGTATGTAAATTAGTGGGCACTATGAAAGGAATGATGTTGGGATAGAAATTAGTTGATTATACTTAAGTGATTTGAAATTAATCATGCATTTTCAATTAGGGTTCAAGAATAGAAAATTGAGACAATAAGACAATGCTTGTAACTTCTTAGAGGGGTATAAAAATTATGTTAATTAGAATGAAAAAAATAAATAAGATCAACTTAGAGATTAAATATAAAACTAAAGTTTAGGCTGACCATATGGAATAAAACAAATTAGTATAATAATTATGGAATACTATGTTATTGGATATATTGACATGAATAAGTATGTTTCTAGAGAAAAAGTTTATATTAGTGATGTATGCAGGAAAGTGATTTTGCAAATATATGGATTTTAAATTGAATACTTTTATGATGTTGTATGTTAGTTAAGTAAATGGAAATGTTTTAGAATTGTAATAATTAAATAACTTTAAGGGTAAATGCATGTTGGTATAAGGGGGGGATATGTGTGTGTGTGTGTTTTGGAGAATTATATGTGGAAACATATTTTTATTTGGTTGTGATATGATGCTTAATTATGTATTAAGAGAACTTTGAAAATTGTTAATCTTATTCATATTAACTAAATTGTTAATATGTAAAATGGTGAGATTTGGAAAGGGGTTAAAATGTTAGATAATTAAAGTGGTTTAAATATCTTATATGAAAGTAAGATTGGTAAATGAAAGATAATCTAAATTTGAAAAAAATAGTAAATTATGTATACAAACTAGAAAGATATTAAACCTAAAATGGTTGGGAACATGGGAAATGAAGCTTGGAAATCTAAAAATTATATATGTTAAGTTAAAGAAGGGTTATGTAAAAAAATTGTGTAAAAAGGTTTAGATTTCATGAAAATTGATTTAATGAGACTAATGATATATTGATATTGGTATCTTTAGTGGTATTAACAGAGGCACCACGAGCAGGAGCAGGATCATTTATGTTTGGAGGAGCTCGTATAGCTATAGAAGCAAGTAAGTGCCTATCACCTCATCCTATTTAAATTTTTAGTACGTTCCTAATTTTGTTTATTTAATATGCATTAGTACAAATTGCGTTGGAAATAGAAATAGAAGTTAACTCGTAAGAGGAAAATATTGTATAACTCGATTTAAATAGAAGTTGAGAATTGAGTATAAAAAGAGGATTCAATTCTAATCAAATATAATTATCTATTCATTTAAAGATAAAGCATAAATCATTGTTGCTAGCCTTTTCTGTGTCGTTAAATTCGTGTCATCGAGATATTTTTTTATAGTATTGATGGTGTTGTTATCGGAGTTTCAATGTGTTTCCAAGGTCTTTTTTTTGTTTTTTTTCTCTCCTCTCTCATCCTTGTAATTTTTTAAGAAAAAACAGAGAGAGAGAAAAAGAAATAGATCTTAAAGGCATAATAAAGCTCCGATAATGATATCATCGATACCATCAGAAAGATCACGAGGAGATAAGTTCAACGATACTAGAGAAGGTCAGCAATGGTGACTGGAGTAGGCCACACAAGCTCCCTAAAGGCAAGTGAGCTCATGTAGCCCACTCCGGTTTCCATTAGTAATATTTCCTGATGTCGTTGGACTCATCTCGTCAAGATTTTTCCGATAGTATTATTGGTGTCGTTGTCGAAACTTTGGTGTGCCTCCAAGATCTTTTTCTTTCTTTCTACTCTCTCCTCAATTTAATTTTTTTACATATCAATTTATATTTGAAGAGAGTTACAAATAACATTTATATTTTGGAGGTTGCAATATGACTCTCTCAATTATGATATTTTTCTAAATATTTTTTTAGCATTGTGTTATTTCTTAAAAAAAAAATTGTGCTAAAAAACCTCGTAATTATAGGAATCATTGATGTGATAGTAACTGAAGTGACAAAGAAAATTTTCATCTTGATGGCTCAAGTTTGTGGCCTAAAAATCGCTGAAGAACAACTCATATATAGAAGTCAACGATCGACCTACGATGGGCATATTGTAAGGTTCGACCTTGAAATTATTATTGTAAGTACTAACTGTCAATTTAGGTCAAACCATAGTACCTATAAGGATTAACAAACTTAAAAAAAAAACCATTATAATGTATATTATATAAAACATTGACTAAATTTACTATTAAAACACAAGGTATTACAACAAATAAGTTAACCAGAGTCATTGGTCAACCTAACCCATGACATAGACCTGATCCCGGGCTGCTCTCTCAGTTGGGTTTTAAAGCTATAATAAAAATTATTTGTATCCCTACATTGACTCGGGTCAATGGTCAACACGACTTATGACCTGGGCCTTGTCCTGGGTCGACCGCCTTATCAAATTTTAAAACTATAAAAATAATTATTTTTATCCTTACGTTGACCCGGTCAATTGTCAACCCAACTCATGACCCAAGTCTTGTCTTAAGTTGACCCGCGAGTCGGATTTTAAAAATATGATAATAACCACTTTTATCATTCTGTTAACCTGGGTCAATGATCAACCCAATCTATGACTTGAGCTTTGCCCTGTGTCAAGCCCTAAGTCATATTTTAAAAACTATGATAATAAACATTTTTATCCTTATATTGACCTTGATCAATGGTCAACCCAATCCGTGACACAAACCTTTTCCCAAGTCAATCTCTTAGTCGAGTTTTAAAACTATAATAGTAACCATTTTTATCTTTACATTGACCCGAATCAACCTGGGTTAACTCTTATATAGAGAATTGGACAAGCTTATCTTACCCTTTTTGGTAGGACAAGAATTTCTCTACTATAATAGCCTTGGATAGGAAAAAAAAAATTGATTTTTGTATTGTCTAAAGGTACACCAAATAATTTCATAAAAAATTTATCATGTTTAGTCCATTTTTGTTCAATGTACCAAACACTATCTCAATATCCAATATTAATATTTGAATTTTTATTTTTTATGTGGGAACTTTTTTTATCTATTGTCAGCTTCCAACAAAAAATTCCTAGTTCCACTTTACTCAGAGTAAGAGGTACCCTTGTTTTGTCCACCAAAACTTGTTTAAAGTGAGTCCACTACACCTAGTCCCCCGGTAGATCCACTACGAGCATGAAACTAGCAATTTATGACAATCATAATTTCATTAGCCATGACCCAATTCTGGATTATTCCCTGAAAATCAATTTTTTTTTTTAAAATAAAAATATAATAAAGGTTGGCAACGTGAAAAGTGCAGGCCGGGAAATTAAACAGCAATTTTGAAGGAAATTTTAAAGCCTAATTGTACCCTATTATGTCCAAAAATGGAGAAAAATGCAAATTCAATGTCAAATTAAATGATTATTGGACGAATTTGCATAACAATTAAGTCCAAGGACATAATTAAATTTTTAATAGGCCAATTTGATTTAATTATAGGCCAAATTGAATTTTAATTATGTTTAAGAATTAATTTGGTTTCAATTGAAGGATTTAATTAAGTGTAAGGACTTAATTATATTTTAAATTGGCCAAATTAATTTTATTTGGAGCTTAATTGGTGAAAATGAAGTTTGGGAGCCTAATTTGGGTTTAATTGAGAAGATCAAAATTTTAAGAGATCAAATTTAATTTTTACCAAGTTCATTGATTGAACTCAGGGGCTAAATTGCAAGTAAATTGAAGTTTTAGGGTCAATTAGGGGTGAAATTGACAAAATTCGCAGCTAATGACCAATTTGCAAAAGGCGCCAAACTATAGGGGTGCAATTGATAAAAACCAAGGGTGAAATTGAAGAAATTGAAAGTTTAATGGTCAATTAGTGGTTAAATTGCATGAAACTGAAACCAAGGACCATAGTGAAAAAGGCGTGTAAATTCAGGGTTCTAATTCAAGTTCTTCAGGGGCTAAAATGCACTAAATCAAAAGTATAGGGTCAATTAGGGGTGCAATTAAATCAAATTTAAAGATAGAGGACTGAAATGAACTTTGGCCGAAAACATAACTCTGGTACTGTTCATCTTCTTCTTTAATTTTGTTTGAAATGACAACTCAGGGAGGCTATTTTGTAGGTGCATTTAATGCATCTAATGTCCATAAAAGTTGACAAATCTTACATGTAAATGATCCTCTGCAATTTCTCTACATCCCTATATGGCCCGTTCAGGCTGAATGACAATCCATCGGCACTGGCGCCTGCCTAAAGATACCAACTCAGTCAGCCTTTTCCTGCAGATTTGACAACACAAGATGCCTACTTTGAACCAACGGTTGGGATGCTTCCCAATTGAATCAAGGGTTGAAATTTTTTTCCAGTGTAGACAAGATTGCCCACTTCCACCGCCTATAAATAGACGTGGATTTCAGGCCCTGAGGGAGCAGAAAACTGGGTCCAAAGTAAGCCACAAAATCAGCCTCTTCCCAGTTTCTGCCACCTTCTCTCTCTCTCTCTCTCTCTCTCCGCCATTGCAAACTCCAAGCCACGTTGCCACCAGCTCCACCAAAGGAAGCCAACACAACCACTTATCGGCCACCAAGCAGCCCCTGGGGATCTCTCTCTCTTCTCCTTCCGGTATATCTCTCTCCTTTGCAAACCTTTTTCTTCTTCCTCCAACAACCTACTCCGGCCACCATTCCCTCATCCGATGCCTCTTGAGCGACCGGTCGAAACACCTCATCACGTCCGAGACCCCCACGCCAGGCAACTTACTCCATCCCTGCCTTGCATCAACCTTCCCCGTGCTACCTGCTTTGGTCGTTGCATGCAGAATTCATTTTGCATGCAGCGACCAAAATAATTAACTTTCCACCTTAGGCCGGACCAGTTCTGGCCTAGCCCAAATATATGGGTCGGGTATGTCCCAACCCCAAAAAGAGAGAAAGAAAAAATATTTTGGGCCGAGATTGGCCCAACTGTTTTAGGCCGATATATGCTTGACCCAGCTATCTAGGTCGGCCCAGCCCATATATTTTGTAATATATTATTATTATATTTTAAAAAAACAAAAATATCCAAAAAAATTTCAAGAGGCATTTTAAAAAATTTGTGATTTTCTCAAATGTTTTTTCTACCACTTTTGCTTAATATTGGGTTGTATACTTACACTGTAAGATATAAACCCGATATTAAAATACCTGGTTTTCTTCGAAATGTTTTCAAAAAGAATCCAAAAAATAATTTTCAAAAAATCTTAAATATTTTAAATTAATTGCCCCTTTAACAAAAACAAATTTTTTTTTCATGCATACGGTCAAATCCTAAAAATTTTCCAAGCATATTTTCATAAAAAAATTGCATCTTTCTTATGTTTTGAAAATCCAAAAAAAAAAATGGATATCATAACCAGTTTATGATAATCCATTAGGGTTTGGCCAAAATATCAAAAAAAAAATTCCAATCTTTTTTTTTAGAGTCTAGATGTAGACTTTAATATCTGTAAGGTGTAAAATTACATGATAAAGTACACTCTCAGGTATTAAAGATACAAGGTGTAAAAATGCTATGCTAAAATTCAGACTTTAGAGCGGTTAGGATTTAACTCGATAAGGTAGAGATTTTCTCATGAAGAGAGATCTACCTTGAACCTTAGAAAAGACCAACGAATAGAAACACGACTTAGAAAAAACAATCAAACAACAATGCAGCTTACCTTAGGTTAGGACGCACTGGGGGTGATGCATATTTCTCTTGCACAACCAGTCCCTTATCTAGACTCTCGCAGACCATAGGTTCCCAGTAACCATAATACTAGGTGGCGACTCTTGAACATTAATCATAATTTTATGATTAAATACAAAAACTTTTCCAACACCACACCTCACACAAGAGGCATGATATAAAGCATCTGTTGTCGTTGAACGACATCGCGACGCGAACCCGCGACAAGCCATACGGTTCAATGAGTACCATCCCAATCATCTTTCTCTTCATCATAGATTAGGAATTTCTTTGTTTGATCATGAACTCGATCGTGTAAATTAAATGCTATCATATTTACTTGGCAAAATCAAATTGGATGTATTTAGCAGATAGTCAAAAAGATACACCAGTAAAAAGTAGTAATGTGCATCAAAATATTCCAAGTTTTTTTTGCCTTACAATATATTTTTTATTGTGCTTTTTAAATTATTTTTTTGCTAGAAAAAACATTAATAAGAAACATCAAATTGATGTTTTTTAATATGTTTTTGGATGGTTTTGATGTGGTAATGTTAAAAACAAAAAAATAATAATAAAAATATTATTTTGATGCATTTTCAATTAAAAAACATTTTTAAAAAGTATCACACATTACAATACCAAACACACATTTATACTTTTCTAGAGTTGTGAGATTGAAGTAATGATTTACATGTCATTGCTATACTTTTCCAAGAGTAATTACAGATGTTTTTGTGGACCTTAGCACAATAAAAGATTTTTTTTTAGAAATAACATAGTCCATAAAATATTCAAGAAAATAACAAAATTAAGAGAGTCAGATATGATATTTTCAAATCATGAGTCACAAGTCATAACTCTATTCAAATTATAAAAACAGTACATAAAAAATTAAATTGAGGAGAGAGAACAAAAGAGATGGAAGAGAGAAAGAAAGAAAAAAAGAAAAAAATCTTGGAGGCACTTCAAAGTTATAATGATATCATCACTGATAACATCAAAAAGATCTTGATAAGATAAATCTAATAAAACCAGACAAAATCATTAGCAGAGACCAGAGTGAGTTACACGAGCCGCTCGAAAATGATGAGGCTTACTTGCTTTCGAGCAACTTCTGTAGTCCACTTTAATTATCATTGCTAACATTTTCTGGTGTCGTTAAAACGCTTTGCATGATCGTGTGCATGCTCCTCTCAAATAAGAAATCAAAATGCCTGATCCATCCATTTTTGGAAGGGAAAAACAATCTGGTAAGCAAATCTGTCAACCAAACAAGATGATTATGTAAATAAGTGACCACTGAAGCAAGGATTCATTCTTCTTAATATAGTTAGGTATAGTTGTGTGTTTCTGAATATTAGAGAATCTTTTTCTTCACAAAGCAACAGGATCCTGTATAATGGCACAACAGTAAGAGAGCACCAGGTTTGATCGTTCCTTAAAAAAGTATGAACCCTGCAATATTTTCCACACATATGCTGCCGTGGAAGATCACCATGGTACTTTAATAAACCAGCATGTTAGCTGAGTCACACAGCTGGTGGCTGGTAGGTCTAAAGTGGTACGATATTAATATCAGTTCATGTTTCTTGCCTTCACTTTTATTTTGTCTCGAAATTCTGGATTTTGTTGACAGTTAATCCCACTAATTAATAGTCTTTGACGGGTCAAGATATATACCAGTTGCTCTCTTGTTTAAAATATTACTCTGAATTAACTGCAAAAGTTGATTAAAACAAAATCTTTCAAAAAAACTTCTGACTTTTAAGATTTCTAAGGTGACTGTAGAAAAGAACAATAAGCCCTGTATGAACCATGGATGGTGTTTTTGGAGTGTTTCTCGATAAGCCGAATGGTAAAATTCTATCCAATTAGTCTAAGTTCGGACAAAAAAACCAAATTTTTAGGTAAAAGACTTAATAGTTTTGGTGAATCATTGTTTTTTAGGTAACATCTGATTCTTTAATAAACAAGAAAAATAGAAATATTTGAACTCTTTAAACCAGATTTTTTTAAAATAAAACTCTTATTTGAATGATCTAAATCTGTAGATTTGAAAACATATAATTCTTATTTAATTAAAGATAAAATCCCATCTGCAAATTAGATCTAAAAAGACCAAGCCTCGCTATAGAAAATAAATAAAAGCACGTACGAGAAATATCTTATTCATATAAATGGAAACAAAACAAAAATCAATAAAAAACAAGTTGTCACCTGTTAAGAGTAACAACAACAGTTCAAACTAGGATTTAAGAAGAGGTATATATTTTGTTGAGAGAGAAAAGGGAGAAATAATAAATAAAAAGGTATATAGAAGAAGAAAGGGCATAGCATTAACAAAACAACTACATGGAGTAGAGTATATATTATGATGTAGTTAAACAGGTAATGTCAGTGTTTGGTATCACATTTTCTTTTTAAAAGTATTTTTCAATTTAAAATGTATCATAAAAAAAAATTAAAAAAAATTCTTTTATTTTTTACATCACCATATTAAAATCATCAAAAAAACACCTAAAAACATCAATTTGATTTTTTTTAATAAAAAACACATTAAGCAAAATCTATCACAATATTAAACAAGCACTAAGTTCTTTAATCATTTCATAACAATTCATGTCATAATTCAGTTGGTTGAAGCATGTGGGGCTAAAACTAAGGTTATGGGTTCAAGCGATATTGGAGCAATAAAATCATTTCCTCTTAACAAATGCCTGATATTTGCAAAAAAAAACAATTCAAATAAAGGGGCGGAAAACAGGTCATCCGCCCCTTATACAAAGAAAAAAAATACAGGTCTAGGCATACGGGTCTCCCTCATACCCACATGTTTGGACTTTATTATAACAGGCTCTTTGGCTTTTTTGGCCCCTTTTTAATTTTTTTTAAATAACATCTTTTAATATGGGTATTTTTTTTCTTCTCATTCCATCCTTTAATATGTGATTTTTATTTAATTTTATCATTTAGTATTGGGTTTATAGTAAATTAATTTTTATTTTTTTATTATATAATAAAATAAAATAAAAAATAACCTGGTCTCTTTTTTCTTCCTTTCATATTTTTTCTTCAAGCTTGCCTTATAAAAAAGGTTTGAAATCCAACCAAATTGACTATTTTAAAGTAATTCAACTACACTAAATCTTCTGATTCTAGTTAAAGAGTGCAAAGGATCTCACTCGAATAATTTATATTAACAAATACAAGATAAAATTTAAATTTATCCTCCTTTTTTTGTCTGATTTAGATTAAAAACAAAGAAAAAAAATTAAACAATCATTTTTAAGATCTATAAAAATCTATAAAAAAACCAGTCATTTAAGATCTATACTATTCTTTTACCATCGACAATTTTATATAAAAAACTTGTTTATAAATTACAAGTACTAAATATTAAATGTGGCAGATTTTAGGGGTGATTATGTCCTCGTGTATATATATAAGTCTTACAAGCTAGAGTTTAATTACAAATCCACCATGATTAGAAATTAATTAACACTACCAAAAGCTAATTAGTAGCTATGAAGAAATAAGAACAAGAAAAAAATTAAGATATGGTTGTATTTGTTACAACTACGTTATCATCAAATATTATACTTTAATATGTAAGAAATATTTTCTGATCAAAATACCACCTTTAGATTAAAAGATTCATAAGAATCTACTTTTAAAAATCTTATATGAGATTTGAATCCTGGTGCCTAAAGAAGAAATTTTCATAATGATAGTAAATACCATACCATACCATTCAGATTTCCATAAACAATTAATGGAAAAGGGAAGCATCATGCATTTTGATACTTATCTTGGACAATTTCCATGTTGCTGTTTTGCTATTGCATACCAAAATTGCCTTGTGTTATCCTCCAAAAAAAAAAAAACAATCAAAATACATGATCTGTAACATCCCCGTTCCGGGATAAAAACAATAATCTCATGTCAACTGAAAAACAGAGTAATTAAAATTTTTTTTCTATATATATTCTTGGTCTTCATATTAAAGTCTACCAAAATTTCGATGGAGTCTCCCCTATACCGGAAGGTCCCAAGTTATCGAGATGTAACATGTTTACACTTCTAATAACTCGCATCTCCTAACTCAATCCCGACCCAATCATCCTGGGTCTCAATCCCACAAATATTATCACACCTATCAACCATAATATTTATGATATATATTATTTAACAAAATATCATTATGGATGGATAAAAATATAAATACACAAACATGAAATATGGTTATATGAAAAACAGAGTTAAGTTCATTTAATCAAGTTTAAACATTAATTATACAAATTAAGTTATACAAACATTTTCATGTTTACAAAATACAAGGGTATACTCCCTATAACCTAGATTACAAGAAGGGAACATAAGCTAGGATCTACTCCTGTCGTGCATATGATGGTCCTGAAACAAAATACATATTATTGAAACATGAATATCACAATAAATATAACAACACGAATATCTAACAATTTAAAAAGGGTAACATGCATTCATATTTTGTTCATTTCTCCCTTCTGGTTTTCATTAGAATATCTTCCTTGTTCAACTACTAATAAATGTTTCATCTCCTATTATCAACCTCCATTCCAGATTTTATAAGATCAATCAGGATTATTTCTGCTTAACACATTACCGATACCAATTCCACTAGTATCATTATCATCACCCCATAAGAGTCGATGCAAGGTGATCCCCTTACCCGGAATTCTAACATACACTAAATGTATGCTAGTCAATACATGTTTGATCCCCTCACCCGGGATCCTAACATACATTAAATGTATGTTAGTCCAAACGTGGCGATCCCTTTACCCAGGATCTTAACATACACTAAATGTATGCTAATTCATGCCCCAAATCACACTTTTTATATTTCCTTTGTCAGCGATAATTTCATCATTTGGCAATTCACACAACAACCTTTCACCTTGAATACACATACATTCAGTAATTCACATTTCACATCGATAATATATTAAATCATGGAATTTAACTAGAAAGTATAGGTGCAATTCACCTACCTGCGATGGAAGCTTTACTCGTACTCCCCTGTTGCTGTTGCACCATGCATATGGTCCCTCCTGCAAATCACAGGTTTATCCCATAAATTTTCCTCACTCAAGGATATGTTTTATAATAACCATATCAACAACCAATAAGTCTTTCTTTCAGTCATTTCTTAATATTTTACGTTTTTCTCATTACCCCCGTTAATATTATCATTCTTTGTCCAACCATAGTTATTATTCCTTTATTTATATTTGAAATGTTTCTGTTTAAATTTTGAACTGTTACTATTTAGACATTGAACTATTACCGTCCGACCTCTCCTCAGATTTTTAGCTATATCTAAAGTTATAGAACTTCGTTTCAAGCGAGATTGATCTCGTTGGAAAGCTAAGACACGGGCAACAAGTTCTCTAAGGAAGGCGAACCCAGGTTTGCCTCCAAGACAGTCAAAATTGCTCATCAACAAACATTTGGATTGTTACTGTCCAACGGTTACTGTCTTGTTTTTGAACCGTTACTGTTCGACCTCTCCTCAAATTTTTAACTATATCTAGAGTTATAGAACTCTGTTTCAAGCAAGATTGGTCTCGTTGGAAAGCTAAGACATGAGGCTACAAGTTCTCTAAAGGAAAAGAACCCAGTTCTGCCTTTAAGATCGTCAAAATTTTTCATCAACAAACATTTAGACTGTTACTGTCTTGTTTTTGAACCGCACTGTCCGACCTCTCCCTAACTTTTTAACTATATCTAGAGTTATAGAGCTCCGTTTCAAGCAAGATTGGTCTTGTTGGAAAGCTAATACATGAACCTACAAGTTCTCTGAAGGAACGAGAACCCAATTCTGCCTCCAAGACAGTCAAAATTGCTCATCAACAAACATTTGAACTGTTACTATCCAACTGCTACTGTCTAGACATTGAACTGTTATTGTCCAACTGTTATTGTCTAGACATTGAACTGTTATTGTCCAACCTTTCCTCAGATTTTTAACTATATCTAGAGTTATAGAACTCCGTTTCAAGCGAGATTAGTCTCGTTGGAAAGCTAGGACATGAGGCTACAAGTTCTCTGAAGGATAGAGAACCCAGTTCGGCCTCCAAGATAGTCAAAATTGCTCATCAATGAACCAAACCTACTACCCTACAGGGTCTGTCATGACCCAGTCTCAGTTGGTGACCCATAGCTGGAGTTCTATAACTCTGAATTGAGCAAGACTAATTTCCTTAGTTAGTCAACATCCAAAACTACAATTTCTATGAGGAACCTGATCTTAATTCCTTCATCCTCCTACCTGAAATCCCTCTGAAAGTCAAGAGACGAAACTGTCCAGATTCGTCAACCTTTCCATTTACACACAACACATGAAGTTATTTAATTTAACAACTAATACTTTTTCCTCAATTCAAGTCTAAGAACTCTAATCTATAATTCAACATTCAGGCATCAATTCATAATCAACTTTGAAACAACTCATAAGACCATGTTTAGAATACCTTACCCGGTACGAATCAAGGTTTCGATCTTCAACTCCCTCCTTTTCCTTCTAATGACAGCCGACCCTCCCCTCTTCTCTTCTTGTTCAAATTTTCTTGTTAATCCCTTGCCCACAAGTGTTTATTCTACCTATAACACTTAATCTTGGATGGGTTCTTGAAATTTTGGTGTTTCTCTCTTGATTTGCAAAAATGGATACAAAAACTCCCTCTTTTCTTTCTTTACGATAGCTGCAGATTTTTGGTGAGAAGAGGAGTATTTATTCTCTATAATTATTCTTATTTGCATTTAGGCCCCATTTTCTTTAATTGTTTTCTTTGGGCCCCCACGTCTTTTTAGTTTAGTTTATTTTCTTTAATTTAATCCAGTTTTGATTTTCCCGGGATTTACATGATCCATCCATTTTTTTGGAAGGGACAAAAAAATACAAGCAAATCTATCAGTATCAAAGAAGACTAATTCATTGTAATCCTATATAAAGCATAGTTAGGAAAAAGTTTGCTCTACAATACTAATAAAGTTATGAAAAAACTTCACACAGAAATGGATCTAGCTATGTTCTGGAACTAGCCTGAGTTATTCTGGTAAAATAGTCTCTAGCAAAATGAGTAACACCTTGATACTTAAGTTAATATGTGTATAAGAAGATAATGTAAAAATAAAAAGAAAGGTATGTTGCGTGCATATCGGGGTGTGACTCGATTATAAGTTTGTTGTGTGTGGTTCTATGGCCTGTCAATATCTCTTTTCCTTATACTTGGTGAGTCTAAGTGTATTTATATATTGAGTATAGTATTGTAATTTATTCAAGGAGGAGGAATCGCATCATTGGCCATCCAAGTGGATTATCGGTTATTATGATGCTCTTGTGGGTTTTGTGCCTGTTCACAATTGAGATATGTAACTATTAGTGATAGAATATGATATCTATCCTGCAATAATCTTGTGTATGAGACAGAAAAAATATGTGCTACATGTAAAATTGTCAGATAATATTTCATAGAATAATATATAAAGGTATGAGTCATGTAGCTTTGTTTGGCAAAGAAAAGAGAGGGAATAGAGAAAAGGAGAAGAGAGAGAGTAAAGAGAGAAAAAGAAGAGAGTGATAGAGAGGAGAGAAAGATAAAATGGAGAAGGGGGGAAAGGACTGGTCACCTCGCCCAAGAGGTGACTAGAGAGGCTGGTCACCCAAGCCTGGCCTAGGGTGACCAAGGTTGTTTACGTTAAGGCCCAACAATTTGAATTATTTTTATAAAAATTTGATTGTTTTCTTTTGTATTATTTTATACCATCATTTTCCCCTAAGTCTTTAAAACAAACATATTTGGAAGACTTTAGTTAGAAGTGGGGGGGGATTATCTTTTCTAAACATGTTACCTTTATAGTTGTGAATGCCATTTTTATTGAGACATAATGAAGATATGAAGATATGTTTTTATGGAGTTTTAGAGATTTTTATAGAGATAGGTTTTGGACACATAGTCATGGAGATTTGGAGATATAGACCATGGAGATTTTTCATTGAGACATCAGTCATGGAGATCGTGATGGAGACTTTCATTGGAGTTATGAAGATTTTTCAGGGGAGACATGGAAACTATACTAAGTTTTTTCTTGGAGAAACAATAATATTTTATTTAAAAACTCAGAAGAGAGATATTTTTTTTAATATAATCTAGTGATTATTGAATCTTAACTAGCGCATTAAGTACAAGTGCGCAGACTTCTTTTCCTAGCTCTGGCTACTTTTCTTTTCTCACAAACTAGTGGAGGTAATATCTAGTTATAAATCATTTTATTTTATCTTTAGTGTATGACACTCCTTAATGTCATGCTCGTTGTCATGGTGAAAGAGACAAAACTTATTAGGGTTCTTCGTGTTTGCATTGCTTTTAATGGGAGGAGAATATCACATAATCAATCTGTGTGGTGGTCAAATGTGTAGTCATGAGCTTGGAGAATGTCAAACGATCATGAATGCACCCCTTGGTGCTTCTTTTAGATGCTCTTATTGGAGATTGATAGCTTGGTAAAGACTTTGCTCATGCGTGAAAACATAGAGACCTGGGTTTTATCACACTAGCTTCTTCCAACTCGATGTAATTTTTTATTACCTATTTGAAGTTAAGGAGACTTTTTGTATAACCTTTCTCATAGTGAATAGCATATACTACACTAATTAGAGCTTCTACAACTATAAGTTCAAGGAGTCTTTCCTTGTTAAGTATTTCTTTGTTTAACCATTAAAGATAGGCTCTGTTGCTTTCATCTTCTCATTATGTGATGGTGAAGAACTTTATAGTGCTCTTTTTAGTGGGAATGTTTGTGCTAAAGCAATAGATGAGTTTATAGCTAAGATCATGAAAGTGGATAATAGAGTTAAGCTTTAAATTGTGGTGTCATGTACGTGCAGATCCACAAAATGTTATTGGAATAACTTTATATATAGTATCAATGTCTTGTGTCATAAGCTCTAATATCATTCTCATATTTTATACGTGCTCTCGAGGGTGTATGAGTCCTTTGTAGTTATCTAAGTTGGCCTTTACAGAAACATAGTCTTTAAATAGTTGAGTGTGCAGAATTCTATAATAAAATGGAAATTCTTTGATTGGGATGTGTTAAGGATCTCATAGAGTCATGGATCTTATTTCACACCTAGGTCTTTTTTGGTGTGTGAAGGAGACTCATATGAAGATCGACGGTGACTAGATCCTTTAGAGTATCTTAAGAGAGAATGATGTGTGTAACTACTTTTGACTACAAGATTATGAGTGTTACTTAGCCTATATATCATATTGCTCTATCTCTTTAGGGAATTGAAGTTTTCTATGAACATTTGATGCACATTATTGTTACCTATTTTTAGAGTCCCCACGCAAAAAGAGAGGAAAAGAGAAAATACAAAAAAAAATCAAAAACAATTATTGGAAGAAAAACAATATATATATATATATATATATATATATATATATCAGTAAGAAGAGGACAACGAGACGCCCAGAAAATTACCAAAGATTGGTTGAGCAGGTTCAAAAACACAAAAATTAAAATTTGACAGTATATTTTCGACTGAAGAAGGCCTTGTTGGCAAAGAAAATTCAATTTGAGGAAGAGAAATTTAAAATTGAATGTTTAAGGACCTAATTAGATTTTGTTGAAGGTTTAATTGAATTTATAGGGAGTTTAATTGCAAGAAAATTGATTTTTTAAGTCAATTTAGGCTTTAATTAGAAGAAATTAAAGTTTAGGGGTCGAATTACAATTTGTAAGAGTTAATTTGGTCAAATTGAGGGTTTAATTGCATAAATATTGAAGTTTTATGGGCAATTAGGGACTTGATTGAAGAAATCTAAAACCAAACCAAACTAGAAAAGGCATGTGAACATAGGGGCGGAAATTGACCAAATCAAGGGTCAATTTGAAGAAATTGAAAGTTTGTTGATCAATTAAGGGTTAAAATGCACAAATTCAAAATAATGGACCAAAGTGAAAAAGACGACCAACTTCAGGGCTAATATTTAAATTTGGCAGGGATGCAATTGAATTGATTCTTAAAATCAAAATTTAAATTGAGAACTTGATTGAACAAATTGAAAATTGAATCATTTGGAAATAAAGCTTTTTTTTTTTGCGCCATTTTGTTTAAATGAAACAGCGCATTTTGTACAAAATGACTCTGTTTTGTTCACTGTTATAAGAAGAAAAAAAAAAGAGACCGACTGAACAAAACAGTGTTGTTTTGATGGCATTGTTTGTCATCTTCTTCCTCTGGACGCGTTGCAGGCAGGGAAAGGAGGTTTTCTTCCCCTTCTTTGCCGCATCTCTCTCTCCCTCACTTGCCCAAAAACCCCAACACAACCCACACTCTTCTCATGGCCTACCATCGAGACAAAAAAAACAGAGGGGACAAGCATTGTGGGCATCCTTGGGGCAGCTGCACAGTTGCCGCCCAAGCCACCCTACCCCTTCGACATGACTGGACAGGGGTAGGGTAGTTCTCTCTCTCCCTTCCTCCTATAAATACCCTCTCACTAGGAGGGGGCGATAAAAAAAAAGATGACAAAAAGAAAAAAAAAACAAAGAAGGAAACACAGAGGAGGACGACAAAACTGACGAGAAGAGAGGAAAAACGAACGAAAGAGACGAGAAAAAATAGAAAGAAAAAACAGGGGAAAACAGAGAAAGAAAAGAAAGAAAGAAGAAATGAATGAAAACAAAAAGCAATAAGAAAAAGATAAAAGGAACACAAACTCCCAGCCTCTCACCATCCACTTCCCTCTGCTGTCTTCGTTGCTACGCTTGGAACCACCGCCAGTTTGACTCGTCACCACCACAACGCTGCCATGAGCCATCGTTAGATCAACTTCCCCCTCTTCTTCTTTTTCTTCTTTTTCTTCACCCCCACCCCATCTCCATTGTTCTGCTAGTGAATAGTGGAGAGCTCATTGTTCATAGGTTGGACCAGTGCAGGCCTAAACCAAATTGGAAGGGCCGGGTCCGGCCTAATCCCTTTAGAGAAGAACATGTTGGGCCAATATCGACCCAACCCCTATTTTGGGTAGATATTAGCCCAACTCTTTTGGGCCAACCTCAGCCCAACCAGGATAGGCTCAGCCCACATAACTGGGTCAGGCTCATCCCAATATATTTGATTATATAATTATAATAATATATAATATAATATTATATATTAAATGAAAACAAAAAAATCCAAATTCCAAAAAAAAATAAAATTCTTTCAAAAAATTTATGATTTTCTCGCGTATTTTTCTACTAATTTTGCTTAATATTGGTTTGTATTTTTACACTATAAATATACAGATCCGGTATTAAAATACCTGGTTTCCTCTGAAATATTGCAAAAAATATATATATAGAAAAATAACAAAAAAATATATTGTTTTCATGCATACGGAAAAGTCTCTAAAAAATATAAAAAAAATTCATATCATATTTTCATACAAAAAATGCAAAAACACAATGTATCAACCAGTTTATTAAAGCAATGAGAACTAAGCCCATATTTCAAAAATACCAAAAAATTATTTTGTTTTCTTTTAGTATTTGAGATTACAAACTTATATGTAAGACGTGTTTCTGATATTAAATAAAAAAGCAGTTCTTTTATTTTTTATATGGACATTAGAACAGTTAGGTTTTTACCTGATAAGATAAAGATCTCCTTATTGATGATGACTTTTTCTTAAACCTTATACAAACCAATAATTAGAAAAAACAACAATACTTTAGTTATATTAGACAATTAAATAATGCAGCTTACCTTAGGTAAGGCGTATTAAGGGTGTTAATACTTTTCCTTTACGTAAACAGTCTTCGTGCTTGATCTATGAGACTAGTAAGAGTTTCCAGTTATCAAAATACTAGGTAGCGACTCTCATTCCCTCTTTCCACTGATAAAGAATAAGAATTCCTTGTCCTTTCCATTCCATACCATACCACGAATTCCAAGAGGATGATCACCGCGACACCACATTCGTGCGACAGAATGGCAACTCCATAAGGGATTCCTGTGGACTAAGCTTTGTTTTTGTCTATTTATTGTGTTTTATTTTTTGGTTTGTGTGTTTATTGTTAATATACATTTCCTTTATTTATTTGCTTCTACGCTTTAATTTTGATACATACTATTCACACACGTTTAAAATTGTCTCATGCATCATATGTTTTAATTTTTCAAGCACACACAAGCTTCTAAGTCAGGTGGGGGATTAGCGGTCTACCCTATGACTATGGGTCAGGGTTCAGATTTGAGATCCTTTTGAGACCAGGTAGAAAACCTACACATACTCACTTAATGAATAGAACATGTCCTTAGGTTGTTTATGCTACCTTCATTTTGCATCAAGGTAAGCCCTTCTTGAAGCATCTTGAACTCAGGACTTGCGGGTGACATAATGGTCATCACTCGGGAAATTTTCGTTGTAGAGTTTGGATAAGAATCAAATTCTTGTTTCATCATGCAAGAGTTATGACCATGTGTCAATCCTTGAAAGGCGAGTTCATCTTATAAAAACATACTCATACATTTAACATGCATGCTCCCAAGTTGAAATGTAGGTTCCCTCACCTAGGTCTACTACACCTGACCGAGAGAAAAGATGGCAAATGAAGAAAGAGCTGAGATAGAGGCTCATTATCAAAAGGAAATTGAGAGCATCAGAGGTGAAGTAGCTAGACTCACATATCTTCTTGAACAAGTATTAAGCTTTAAGAATGGAAAGGAAATATCTGCACAACCTCCTATGAAAACATCATCAGTCCACGTCCCTCACACATCTCAGAACTTAGGGGCAAACTCAGTAAATGGGCATCATTTTGTCCCTTTTACCCCCATTTATCAAAGTCAAGCTCAGATCACCGTGGATCCAACAGCAAAAGGACCTTCTGACAATAAGTCTACCGGTCCTACGGACTATGATAAATGGGTTGCCCTAAAAGAGAGATTGAGAGTAGTTAAAGGAAATAATGTGATTGACCCTGTGTTAGCAACTAAAGTTGTTTGGTTCCAAACATTGTGGTGCCGAAGGAGTTTTGAGTGTTGTACTTCATCAAGTATATCGGATTAGAATGCCCAAAAACCCATCTCCAGTCATACTACAACAAGATGGCTAAAATGATCCATAACGATATGAGGCTGATATAATTTTTCCAAGATAGTCTCATTGGATCCGCTTTGAGCTGATATATAAGACTAGACAATATCATGATCAAGAAATGAAAAGACTTGGCAGACGCCTTCTTGAAACAGTATAAATTCAATCTGGAAACTACTCCTAATAGAACTAGCTTGATGGTTATGGAGAAGGAAGACTAATATCGAGAAAAATATTGCTAATTTTAGTTGTTCACACTAATTAGAACACGCCAACCCATATCAAGAAAACTATTAGCCAAATAACATGATTCACTTGATAATTCACAAAAACTAATTTGGGGGTATTTAGATCTTTTCTCATAATCTATTAGTTATTAAAGGATTGATTGGGAGTGATGTATTTTTTTAATTGTTGTTAAACACAATAAAATGATTTAATTACCCTAAGTCAAAAAAAAAATTAAACTATCAGGGAAATGTATTCGTCTTTCAAACATAGTAAAATAACAAATTTACCCTATAAATAAATAAATAAAATTAAAACATGAGGAGCTTTTTGGTCTTTTCACTATGGTTTTTTTTGTTGTTACCGGTTTTATAAAGGGCAATTTAGTCTTTACATAGATTAAATATTAGTTTAGTGGGAAAAAGTGTAGGCGCATAGCAGGTGCCCCCTCACTTTGTGTGGCGCCTCCCAGCATCCATAAATACCCTTCCACCGTATTGTTGGAAATGTCGTTTTGTCCTCTTCCTATTTATGTGGTGTGTGTCAATATTGTAAGGCGGTTTGTCACCGATAGACTTTTCTTTTTTTTCATCTTTTCTCTCTCCTCCGCTGAAAAATTATAGCTTGACCCTCTTTATTATTGGTATTTCAACTTCAGTCATCATTTTTTTTATTTCTAATTTTTGTTATTGATGTTTTGTAGAAGTTTTATTTGTTTTCAAATTCATCCTTCAATCTAAACTTTTTATATATTATTTTTTTCAATTTGATTCTCATTCTTTTGATTTTTTTTTTAGCCTTTTGTTAAATTATTTTTTCTTTTCAATTCACCCTTAAATCAAAAATTTATTTGTGTTAATTATTTCAATTTTGATCCTCATTCTTTTGATTGTTTTTTTTTTTCTCCTTTCTTAAAATTGATTTTTCTTTTTAATTTCACCTATTAAATAAGGATACAATTTATTTTGTATTTTAATTTTCATCCTCATTCTTTTATTTGCTATTTCTTTTTCAATTCTTTTGTATAATTAAATTTTTTTTTTCAATTTCATCCTTCAATATTTGATTGATTAGGAATAGAGTTTCATGATTTTTTCAGAAATGGTGCTTATGGTCTAATTAATGATCTGGGTCACGGGTTTAAAAATTTAATAAGGGTTGACATTGATTTTAAAAAAACATTGAGACGACACCCTATTGGATCCATCAGGGTTTCGCGACCTAACTCATCAAGCATGTAACTCATCAGGTTTTAAATTTTTCTTTTGAGATTATTTTTTAGTTGATTGTAAAATTAAGCATCAATGCAATGTCGGAATGTTTATTTGAGATCTCAATAATTTCATAAAAAGCAAATTGAAATAAATTATAAAGCTCAGTTCCTAATCAACTGAAGTTAACCAGTCAAATTCATAACTCGGGACATAGTCTCAATTTGGTTCGCTAAGGTTTTTTATAAGTTTTATTTAATTATATGATGAAACCGAAACAAATTATGTTTCCCAATTAAAAATCAACAAAATATTAAAGGATGAAATTGAAAATAAATTTGGCAAGAAAAATCAATAAAGATCTAATTGTGATTGATCAAATTGGGGAGAAATCTAATAAACAAAAAAGAAAGAAAAGAAAAGCCCATGCATGAAGGTCTGGTTGGCTCAGCACACCTCGACCTTCAAATAAAAGGTTGAGAAATGCGGGCCTGGGGCAGCTCAAGCACTTAAGTCTTCTAAACTTTTTTTTCTTTTTTTTTATGGCCAGTGACTTAATAAAAAAATTAGTTGGCGACGCATCACCTACTCTTTCCAAATTCCAACAATTAGAGGTCACAAAAAAATCAAGTTATCCAAAAAAATCTATTTTTAATCATTTTTTGTTTTACCCAAAAATACTCTAGAAAACTAAATAAAATCATCTGTCTTTAAATAATATAAAAAACAGTCTAAAATAAAAAATCAACCTAAAACCCAAAAACTTTATGGGTTAGATCTAAAAGCAATTTCTGGGTGAAAAAACATCTTAATAAAACTTTTCTTCAAACAATATAATTGTCAATTGAAATTCTATTTGTTATTATAATTCAATGACTTTCTCTATATTATAATTAAAAATCAACTTAAAATCCAAAAACTTTATGCGTTAGATCTAAAAGCAATTTCATGGTGAAAAACATCATAGTTATCAACTGAAATTCTATTTATTATTATAATTCAGTGATTTTCTCTATGTTATCTAAATCTAAACCTAAAAACCAAAAAATAGAAAAATAAAATTTTACACCATAAATGAATTTTGAAAAAGGTACAGGGACAAAAAATTGGTATGTTAAAACCATAGTCAACTTTTTTATTCAATTTTAAAATGACCATCTATTTTGTCCATATTTTTTATTTTGATCCCAAACTTTCAATTTTACCCTTCTATAACAGGGAAAAAAAAACAATTCACCTTCAATTTAGCTACATAAGGATGCAATCAAAAAGCAAAGAAGTTTGGTGACCAAAAAAAAATCACTATAAAATGTGATATGAGTTATAAGCATTGAGCTCCCTCGCCTTCTAATATTTCCTATTATAGTTTTTATTTATTCTTCAAATTAAAAGCTGATAGTCAGCACGTTAAAGTATGAGATAAAATTAAGTTCTCGGTGGATTTGTCGAGGAGAAAAAAAGCCAAAAGAAAAGAATTAATGTAAAGGTGAATATTCCAATTTAAAATAGAAAAAGGACACTTGAGTAATTTTATTCTCAAGTTACAGGATTTAAGGAGATAATAATTAATATGCTCTATATCCCTAAAAAAATGGATAATTAATGGAGTTTTTAAATGTTCTTAAACGGTTAGTTTTACCCATCAACCAAAAACACGAAGTTCCATATGATGCAGCTCTTGAAACTTTTATACCGTCTGTGCACAAGAGACTTTTATACCGCAAAATAGATTTGTTTTTTAAAAAATCTCCAAATCATTCAACTCACAGTCAAGAACTGAAACAAAACTACATCTGCTATAATTAATGAGTATCGTGTAGCTTGTCAAGCCCTCCTCTGCGGCAAGTGTCCGATGACAAATCCAAATAATTATCAGTTTGGAGCCAAAAAAACACTACAAAAAGTTGACAGCACAGACACCTCTACTGCAAATCTCAAAATTTCAAACACCGGAAGTAGCTGCAGTAACAAAAATAAGATTAAATGACAAATGTTAAGCACTACGCAAAACAAAGTGTTACTGACACGTATCTCTAGTCTACAAGAGGATTGAATTATGCTTCCTTTTGGGTAACCATTATGCCAGTAGGTGCTTTTAGTAGTTTGAAATAGAAAAATGAATGCAGTGGCATTCAAGCTACATGCAGTGAAAATACTATGTGCTGAGAAGAAAGGAGTGACCATGCAAGAGGAATTAAAGAAAGCAACAATACAATGCGAGTCAAGATGAGAACAAGTACCTTTAGCAGGAGGCTCATCCTGAGGCTTCATGGCTGGGAAGAGAAGCACCTCCTGCAACCCAAAAAGCAAGCAGAAACGATGAGTAATAGATGAAAATTAAATCCCCACAGTGACATGCTACTAGTGTGGGAGCCAGCGCTGGCATGCAAACATAAGGACACACCCCCACCAACAACAAAAAAACATGGGGGGGATATGGCACAAACCTTTATATTCTGTGAATCAGTTAACAGCATAGCTAACCGATCAATGCCAAGTCCCCATCCACCAGTTGGTGGCAATCCATATTCAAGAGCCATACAAAATGTTTCATCCAAAGCCATTGCTTCATCATCACCTGATTGTCGATCCTGAAATTTGGAAACAAATTGCTGTAAGGCATAATTTCCAGTCATTACTCTAAAATTACTAACTGCAAAATGATAATGTTACCTTCAGTTGTGCTTCAAATCGTTGTCGTTGTACCACAGGATCATTCAATTCAGTGTATGCATTGCAAAGCTGCTCGGTCACAAAATATCAACCATATACAAGCATAAGTCAGGGCATAAGTAGAAGATAAATCAAAAGAAACAACAAGCATGAATAATGTAGTTGAGCAAAATACTTCATGCTTGTTGACAAACAATTCAAAGCGTTCAGTCAAGCCTGGTTTCGATCTATGCCACTTTGCCAACGGACTCATAATCTCAGGATGGTTGATGATGAAGGAGGGGTTTACACAAGTCTCTTCCAGAAAGTGTCCCACCAGCTGCGGATACAGAAGAAACACCAAAAATTACAATATCATGAATCTTAGAAAGTTCCCAGTCCTTTTTATGCTTGAAGAAACTCAGCTTTGACCTTGAAAAATAACTCAACATCAATATAACATGCTACATGATAAGTATGCTCTATTTACACAGGATGCACCAAACTGTAAATTTGATTCGAACAATCAATTGTGTCCAAAAAAGGAGCATTAAACACGAACGTTTACGTCTGCACGCACTAACTATGATATGGATGAGAGCACATGTGAAAACAGTAGGATACAAATGATAACACAAATAGAATGAAATGCTTTCAAACACACACACGTGAAAACAGTAAGATATGAATGAGAACACAAGTGAAAACAGTAGGATACGAATGAGAACACAAATAGAATGAAACACTTTCTAATGTTTCCCTTTCATGATTAGACAATTTATCTAACAGTTGACTAAACAAAGAGATGGGGAAGAAGAATTACTTTGTCTAACAATCGAGTTGTCGTTTGAGGAGGGGGGCACTTGACTTCAAACTTCTCACATGCAGCCACAAGATACTTGGTAGCTTCATCACTGGAAAGGTCCTTGGGTATATTGAGGTTGGCCATCTTCTCCAACTCCTCTATCATGTCAATCCGTCTGCAACAGTTAAAAACTGTTATTTCCATCATCCACAAATGCTGTCAAGAGTTCAGACTATGCCATGGATGAAAAGTGACATCTCACCGACCTAAACGGTGGTGTAAAGTCAATCTCAATTGGATCCTTGTCAAGCCCATTTGCATGATATTTAATTTTGTAGCCACCTGTAAGTTCCTTGACCATGCCTGTTTTAAAAAATACAAGTATTTTAGTTAAAAAAAAAGTGGGAGACCAGTGTGAAAAAAGAATTTTGCAACAACCAAACATTCACTCTTACCACTCAACATCTTCTCAGTGAGTTCCATCAAGTCATTGTAGTCAGCATAAGCCATATAGAACTCACAGGTTGTGAACTCAGGATTATGTGTCAAATCAATACCCTCATTCCTAAATTGTTTTCCAATTTCATAAACACGATCAAGTCCACCAACAACTAACTCTTTAAGATAGAGTTCAGGTGCAATGCGCATGTACAGCTTCATGTTCAGATCATTATGATGAGTTTTGAATGGACGAGCAGCAGCACCACCAGGAATCATATTCATCATTGGTGTTTCAACCTGAATACAAAGGTTGAAATAATCAGCAAGAAAGAAATAATTACATGAGAGAGAAAAATCAAGGTAGAAGCTTTCAAAACAACAAAATAGAAGACTGACCTCCAAGAAATCAAGATCGTCAAGAAAGTTCTGTATGTATTTAATGATTTTAGATCTGGTCTTGAAAATTTGTCGAACCTCTGAATTCAACATTAGATCCAGATATCGTTGACGATAACGTGTTTCCTAGAATGAAACAATAAAATAAATAAATGACCACTCCAAAGAGGGAAAGGAAATTGTTAAGACCCATCCATGGATGCTAATCATGGATTAGAAATAACAGAAAACATGATCTTATCAGTTTCCCAAAAATATCATATTCTGTCACCAGAGAATAAAAGCAAGACACAAAAAAATTCCCCCCAGAGCTAAAAAAAATATATAATGATTTTATTGTGTTATTCTCAAGAAAACACTTCCATAGTTTCAATTCCATTACTATTTTGAGCCAATATTCAAGCTTTACAAGACAGCTAGTCATGCAACTTCAGCTGACATCATTACTTGTAAGGCTAATTTAACTATCGCCAGCATTAACCAAAAGGTCAGCTTCATCCATTATCCCTTGTAGGAAAATTCTTCCAGTCTGACAGTAATATAGACAACAAAACTAATCACTCAAGCAGTAAATGTCATTGACAAGCACAACAAGGTGATCTTGGTTAGGGTGACTTGTTCATACAACAGTTAACAAATATCTGAGAAGATAAGAGGCCTTATCTTTTAAAACAGACTAATTTCTTTAGGGTAAATACCTGATCTTTTAAAATATATGCTTCAGGGTTCCTGACTGATCCTGGGGTCCAAACCTCAGATTTCTGTAGAACAACATAATTCCATCACAATATAATCTCAGCTCAAAACAACTGAGTAACAACAAAAGTTTCTAACCTTTGCACTAGCATCCGAGCCAGGACCAGCTTTCTGCCTGGGCATCATGTGCAGACAATGAGATAAAACCATGAAAGATGTTGGAAAGATGCTCAGCTCTCCCCTTTTGGTTTTTCCTATATTAGAAGAAAGGAATTCATTACAAATGATAAAAGGATTAATTTTCTAGCAGGTCTATATTTTAGATGGAAAAAAGATTAACAAAAAATCAGTATAGCATAGCATCTCTAGCAAGATGACACCAGAAAACATTACTAATTCATTCTGACTTCAAATAGGACAGAAAGGAGCAATATTTCTGGAAATGCTTCAATATAACAATCAAAATGGTCCATACAGCAAAAGACTCTCTCTTCTCAAGTCTTGTTTAGTTGGATCTATCTTTGATTATTCTACTGGTACATTGATAGAAAGATACAAATGAATTCCCATGTCTGCAGAATTCAATGCACAAGCATGCACACAATAACAATATACTTGTCATATACAGAGAGTTTGGACTTTTTATTACACTTTCTAAACTTGAGATATTGGTTAGTTTGATTGTCATAAGATTCAGCTTGAATTCTTTATCAATGAAGATGGTAATATCTCAAATGTTTCCAAAAATATTCTGAATGTCTTGGAGATGTTTACAAGTGCAGCTATCCATTCTCACCTCACTGTGCACAAGAAATTGTGCTTTTTAGCACGCACATAGAGATATGCATCGAACAGCAATGATATCTTGTGAAAGAGGCCATCATTGAAGATTGACTAGCAATTCTTCTAAACTAGGTTTCATGTACTTTCCTTGACTTAATTCTACGCTTTCTACAAGTATGCATATCCATGGAAACATGTGCAGCTGCACGCATGCACATACACAGCAAGAGAAGACGGAAGGAACGGCTTAAACAATGCTATATCACAATTGAGGTCCAGTTTCTTATCATGATTACTAAATATCATAAAGAATCAACCACTACAAGTTTTCAACACAGTTTTTGTTACAAGAAAGAGTTGGATCCCCTATGAACCTTGATACAATGTTCAATAGCTATTGGGGGACCTTCAGTTGCAATTAGGTCAGGGCAAAGAAAAAGATTCTGTTTGATAGTACAAATATAGAGGGTGAAATATGACTCACATTAAGTTATTTATTTGTTGAAAATATAAGATAAATGGGAAAGCACAGCATATTAACTAACACTTGTAATAACCCAAACCTGGAAATCCAGTGATACCAACAATATCACCACGCTTCACGCTGGAATGGAGCTTAGAAAACTCTGCTTCATCGAAACCTGACTTGCTGAAATTACAGAAATGAAAATTTATCCATTTGAATGAGAAATGAAGCAAAGAAAGGAATAGAAAAGAAAATTGGGGTTGGGAGACACAGTAGCATATAAGAAATCACTCAAAGATATCTAGATGGGGTGGACAATACAATAATTTAACTCCTAAAGCAAGTATGGCAGTGCCAAATAACAAAAATATAAATTCGCACTTCTACTTCAATATGACTTGTGAATGTATGAAACAGTCTATATGCAACTGTACAAAGATCTGATATGCATATGATCTGAAAAAAGTATAACATAAAAGCATTAAAATCAATAAAAATTGTGGTTTGTATTCATGAAGTAGATAAAGGATGCTAGACATAATACACAAGTACATGAGTTTGCATTTAGAAGTATGTTGACGAAACGCAACAACTAAGCATGAACATGTTTCAATTAACAAACAAACATATGGAAAAAAAATCACAAGATACCTTGCATCAGCCATCACTTGGACCTTAGCACCAAGACCATGCAGATCATAAAAGAACAACTTTGAAGAGGAAGATCTTTTACTCATTATTCGACCTAGTAAAACACGGAAATAAACAAATTCAACAAAATGAAATATGAGAACAAAGAATTACGTAAAACAATAGAGCAAAAGTATTTGTGTTCAAAATTACCAGCCAAAGACACAGAGACATCCTCAAGATGCTCTCCATTGCTTAACCCCCCATACTTGTCAATATATTCAGGGATGGACAGGGTAACAAAAAACTTATGAGGGTACATATTTTTCCCTTCTCCCTTCTGAGCATCAAGATATTTCAGCCTATTTTCATAATATTGCTGTAACAAAAATCAAAACAAGAAACCAATTCAAAAATTAAACCTTAACAAGACTATATTTCTATACTCATCAAGTGCAAACAAGATAAAGCAAGAATAAAAGAGTTAAACCGTGGGATCCATGTCTTCATCATCGGCTGCCGCTGCAGATTTCTGAACCTGGGTGCTGGCCTTGGCAGCAGCCTGCAAAATTGAGTAACATTGTCAAAAGACACAATAAAAAAATTAAAAAAAATTAACATAAATAATTATAATTGTTTAGACTAAAACAAGCATAAATAAATAAAATCACAAGGTAATGTCTTAATTCCATATTTGAAAAGAAAATGAATTCTCAATAGCATTACAAGGGGAAAAAAAAAAGAAAGGAAGGAAGAGAAAAGGAAGGAGACCTGTCTAGCTTTCTCTTCCTCTTTTTGGCGTCTCTCTTCTTCTTTCTTCTTATTCTTCAATTCCTTCTTCAGTGCACTACAAGAGTAACAACATACCCAAAAGCCACAATCAATCCATCACTGAAAAAAAATAAAAAACAAAATTTTCAGTGAAAACAAATGAGAGAGAGACTAACTTTTTGCTTATGGTTTTATCGCCGGGAGCAGAAGCGTCGGTCTCCTCCATTGTTAAATCAGACAGAGACAAGGCACGCAGTTCAGCTGTTCGATAGAGTGAGGGGGGCGACTGACTGGTGGTGTTTAGTTATTGTTGTGGTAATAACGCTACCTTTAGATAGCTAGGGTTTTGATAAGGGCTCTGTCTGGGTTCATTTGAGGTTTTTCTTTTTAAAAAGAATAATAATTTAAAATTGTGGATATCTATCTGATTTCATTTTTAGAATCTAAAACATAAGGTAAATTACAGTATAACGTTGATAAATTAATATTTAATAAATTAATAATTTTAATTAAATAATATTTTATATTGGTGTTGACTTTGGACTTTATGATAAATTAATAATTCTGAGATAATTATTTAAAAAAATACATGTACCACCTGAAATATAAATTAATAATCATCAAAATTATATATATAGCCCAATTAGGAAGAGTTTGTAACTTCAATGTTATTTATCTTCTCTTAGAATTAATGTCTACTTAGATATTATCTCTAATTTTTCTAGATTTAACTTTATTTTTTATGTCATTTCTTGTAATATTTTCAATAAATTACTCATCATTCAACAACTTTGAAGTTGATTTTTTTATACCTATGTGATGAGAAGCCATTGTATCTAATTTTATCATTTATGATATTTTATATGTTTTTTTTATTAATGTTTTAGCTTGACTTAATGTTTATAAAATATATTAATTAAGTTTAAAAATAATTTAATTTTAGTTTGTTATAAAAATGGATAGACTCGAGACTTTTATGTAATAAGACTAATTATATTTATAAATTTATTTTGGTTAAGTAAATATATAGAATAATAATTTATAATTCAGTAATTAGATAGTATTTATATAATCACAGTTCATAATATATGTATGCTTTGGGGGGGGAAATAAAGAATACCTAGATAAATTAATTTTTAATAAATTATTAATATATAGATTAAATTATATCTTAATTAATTAATAAACTTTCACCTTCCCGGTTTAAGACAGGGGTAAATATATAAAATTTAAAAAAAAAACACTCCAAATTGTGAGACTCTCTTCACGAAGAGAACAGAAATGAGAAATTTTATCTCCCCCATACTCTCTTCACAATAAATTCTCTCATATTTTATCTCCCTCGAAATACAATGTAAAAGCTTTTTCATTCGGATTGTCAACTTTGATGACTAGCAGTGTATCTATTAGTATTTCTTTAACAAGTGCAAGTGACTAAATTTATTATTATTATTATTTTTTTTTATTATTATTATAAGGTAAAAAAAGATGATGATATTAATTTTTGATAGATTCATTTTTCTAATCCTATGGTGGATGATACGCAACTCCCATCTTGTTCAATTCCTCGACAATTTCCCTTCTTAAACTATTAAGGGCTATTTGAAAGTATAATTATAGTTAATTATTTTTTTAAAAACGCGGATATAATCGCGTTTTCAAATGCTCACTTAAAAGTTTTCAAATGCTCACTTAAAGGTTTCCACTCTAAATGCCAGTTTAATTCACTTTTAATTCCACTTTTAACATATGGTAAAAAAAAAACCCAAATTAAATCAAATTGAAAAAAATAAACAAATTATAAGAGACTTGGTGTAATTAACTCTATTTTTAGAGAGATCAATTTAACTAAAATTAAATGTTCTTTTTGCTAAATGTTATACAGTTTTGCAACAGGAAATAGTTCTGACTGCTTTGCATCAAGATAGATCTAATCTCTAATCGCAAAACAATTTGTTGAATAATACTCTTTTAGGAGAATGAAAGACAATCTCTAAAAACATGCAAGAATCTGCATTCGCATTCAGGATAGTAACAGCGCCTTTAAACATTTTAAAAAAAAAACACCTAAGCCTCTGCTTGACAAGTTAATCTAACCACTCTCAAAGATTACTGTGGATTACGTTTCCAATTTGGTTATTCATTTGTGTTTTATTTTTTTTATTTTTTTTTTCTCTTTTGACATTGCAATAATTTGTGTTTGGTGATTGAACTCGCGGTATTGAGAAAATATTTTGTTATTTAATTAATATTTGATTTTACAAAATAAAACTTAATTTTATTGATTTAGAATAATTGAAGCTTCAATGATCGAATTTGAAGCTTTGAAAATTTTTGAGTGCCTTCAATTTTATGCCATTAGGGATTGATTCGCTTGGACAAGAAAAATATTTATGTATCTTTTTTTTATTTTGGTTGGTGTTTTGTTTTTTTTTTAATTTGATCATTCTATATTTGATTTTTTATTTTGTGAATTGACTGGATAATTTATTTTTATTTTTCTATATATAGGGGTCTTGCAATATTGAGTATAAGTTTTGATGCTTGGTATATATTGGTTTGTCAAAATATGTTTAAACATCGTTGATTTATAGCAATTAGGACTTTATGGACCAAATTTGATTATAAAACAAACATGGGGGGCTTAAGTTAACATGCAAGATAAGAATGACTGGTGAATGTATTGCACGCGCTATATAGTGGGGGAGGTCGCAACACTCTAGAAACGAGTGCGAGCTCATCCGATAGACAAGTCTGGCCTTCTGTGGTGATGATGGATACGGCACAACATGCTCTTCCATCGGGGCCAACACATGTTGATGTAATCACAAAGGTATGTCGCTAGAAGCATTTTCTTTATTTTTTTTCTCTCTTTTCTTTTTCTTCTTCTTAAAATCTGAGCTGACCATTCTAAATTTCAGAGTTGTCTTCTTATTTTATTATCATTTTAAATTTGATCATTATTCTTTTTATTACTATTTTTTCTGGATCCTTCTCTAAAATTTCAAATCATTTTCGATTTCATCCTTTAATAAAAAGTTGCATGTTGTCCTCTTATTTTATTTTTCAATTTCAAATTTGGTCTTCATTCTTTTAGTTGTTATTTTTAGTTTTGTATCTGTTTGTGAAATTGATTTTTTTGTTCAATTTTATCATTTAATCCAAAAATGAAAATGTTCTCTCATTTGTTTTTATTTTTAATTCAGTCTTCATTCTTTTGATTAGTGTTTTTTTCGCTTTAGATCCTTTTGAAATTTGATTTTTTTATTTCATCTTTGACATGGAGTTGGTTAGGAATTTGGCTCTGTGTTTTTTTTGTTATGGGAGATTTTATGTTTCATGACTCGAGTCATAGATTTGAAAACTTAACCATAGTTAACATTGTTCTTTCTTTTTAGGGTTTATTTGTTTACACTGATTTTCTTTGCAATTTCATCATTTCACGTTAGTTTTTTTAATTGGGCTTCATGATTTTCTTCAATTTCCTTTCTATTCAGTAATCCTGATATCATCACCTGGATCGCGAGTTTAACGGGTTAACCTAAGTTGACTCGAGTCTTTTATTGGGTTTTTTTTTAATTTAATATTTTTTACTTTCATCATTCGACAATAGGTTGTTTTAAAATTGAACTCCATAATTTTTCCTTATATTGAGTTATCTCATTCAAATGATTCAGGCCACGAAGTTTCGTAGGCATACTCGATTTGCTGGTGTGTGTTTTTTTTTTGTTACCTTTGGTTAGTTGAGAATTAGATTTCACCCTTTGTTTTGTTTGCTTTTTCTTGAATTATCTTAGTCTTAGAAACATGGTTGCAGATTTGACATACTTGTTTATGTTGACTCGAGTCATCTTTTTTTTTCTAATTTTAATTTTTTATATTGAGTTGACTTGAAATTAAACTTTGTTGCTTTTTCCTTTTCGTTGGTGTTCTCATGGGTCAATTCAATCTATTTATTTTTATTGCTTGTTCTTTTATCATTTAATTAAATAATAAAATTTTATTTGACTTAATTGGATCTATAATCCAAGTTATTGATTTTTTTATATGCATCACCCAAATATTTTTTATATTAAAAAAATTAATTAGTCCCATGATATATAGCATGAGGCTTCAAATCTAGTCTCATAACTATTTTTACCATGTGGTGGCCCAAATCAAGTGATAGCGTGAAACTCAAGATTGAATCAAGTCCTTGCGTTATTACATGATCAAAGAACACAACAGCTTGGTGTTCTCGTTGCATGATAATTACATGTCTGCATCGGTTTTTCTATATAGCCGCATCAAAATTCCATTTCATAACTCATCAGAAGCAGCCAGGCCATGCAATACCTTATGGCATCTTAATTCGAGTTTCGTTCGGACAGCAAATGATCCACTTCCTAGAATCCTCGGCATCATCATCTTACAAGTGGTATGAGCAAGTATTCGGCATAAAATAGCTGCCAGAGGAACAGGCAAATGTTAAAAAGAAATTAGTTTTAAGAAACGGAATAATCACCATGTAACGGTGTAAAGCTTGTGTTACTGTCTGCTAATTCACTCTTAATACTGATTAATGACCGGGAATGATCTATGATCAGCACCCAGGCCTGTAGGATCTCTAAAATGGACCAGCCTAAACAAGCTCTCCATGTGGACCAGAGTGGCCACCATTTCTTTTAATTGTCTTGCAGCACTTCTCTAAGAAGTCTATACATGCAACAATCCTATAAGAAAAAATAAAGGAATGGAAAAGAGAGAATATCAACACGATAGAATTCTGATTTCCAGATTTGTATGCAAACTCAAACTCAATCTAGTCAGGAAGCAATGAAGGAGCATATTCATTAGATTTTGAATTCAAACTTACTATCCAGCAAAATAACTGAACAAGAATAAACAGTCCGATTACTTATCATCTAGAGTGTTTGAGATGCTTTTCAAAAGTAATTTTGGATTGAAAAAACATCTAATTAATGTTTTTTTTTTTGTTTTATGATGATTATGATTATGAAAATCATCTAATATTTTATTTTATTTTGATGTATTTTCTAGTAAAAAGTTATTTTGAAAAGCACCATTCACTATAATTTCAAATATACATACATAAAGATTGAATTATTTAAAAAAGATGAATGGAATTGATAAATGATTGGTGAAAATATGACTACTGCATGAAACTCAAGATGGTAATAAGAAAATATTACAGAAATCATGCATTGAGAAGCATTGCATGCTAAATAAAGTAATAAACAGGTTATCTATTCACTGATTTACTTGGAGTGAAATTTACTGGTTTTATTTAGTCGTCTATTTTCTTGCATTCTTCCTGCAATGTTGAAGTCACAAGCTATGATGGTAGATGGTAGATGGTTACCTTCCAAATAAACATATAGCAGGAAATTATTGAAGCTTTGCTCTTCAGATCAACAGATTTGGCATGGTTCCACAGCATTGAAGCCAAGATGGCATGACCCAATATTAATACCTGGCCAAACGCAATGCGTGTTAGAATCAAAACACGAGAAACAGTAAAATTAAATTAGAAAAACGTCTCAGGAAACTACATCATCCTTTTTATGAACCTATAAATAATATGCAGACATCCAGCCAACATCCCATTTGAAGGTTTCAGACCTTTCATTAGATGAGATGCCCCTCGTTCCCATGCAAGCTTATGATAAAATGTAAACCAAGTCTCCTTGTTAATCCACAGTTGGTAATAATTCATGCCGGACCAACTGTTTCTAAAAGCTTCAAATTTTGCCATTTTGTAAAGGAAGCCATCAGCAAAGGAAATTCAAAATAACCATGCAGAGTTTCAGAACTCACATGGAAAGCCAGTTATAACCAGGATTTATGCTTAACAATAAAGATTTATATAATCATTTCAGCCGACTTGGGGAAACATGTGTCCCAACACATAGTCATTTTTTCTCCCCTTAAAAAACAATACAAGGAAGGAAGCTATATCACTGAACGCACTCCAGAAGAAGGGAAATCTATACATGCTAACATTCGTCAGTTGCATACATTAAGAAGCAAGAACGCTACCGTGATACATTTGCTCCAATTGTAGGAAGTTGCTGCTCCGACCAGAATGGCAACAGCACAAGCAATTTCAAGTAATGAAATACATGTCCAAAATACCTGAGCTAAGTAAATCAGGCATGGCCAAGAGACATCAGTAAAAACAAAGGTTACTAGCTAGGAGTTCTCCATTTGGAAAATGTATAATATGTTCTAAACTGACCCATTTTTGTCCCAAACGCACTGTACAGGACTGGATTCCAAAAATCTTATCTCCTTCGATATCAGGTATATCCTCCTGCATGTACAATTTGTTCACAGCAACACATTTATCGGCAAACCTAGTGCAAAATACAAACAGCTAACTAGAAGGTTTTCTGCCTTGACTCCTCCCCTATTACTAAAATTAAATTAAAATAAATAAATACCATTTACCTTGAATAGTGCTATAACAACTGAGAAGAAGCTCATAAATGAAGTTGCAAAAATTAGAGGCTTTTAAAAGAAAGGTGATCGTCCGTACACATGGGTCTGGAAACAGGCAGAGTACTAATCAGGCACTTAAAACGTACAAGACCGTGTAACATGACTCCAAAGCTAAAATCTTTCATGCTCATACATAGCAGAAAATTGATGAATACAACAATCGATTCAACAAGGACTGTCTGTCATTTTTGTTATATTGAAGTTGGAACAGTCTGAAGCACTGACACAGTGAAACCTGCCACACAGTGTTGTGCAGGGAACAGCCCCATAATGGTGTTTTGGAGGCCCTTAATTCTATGTATCTGGTATCTTTCCAGTTACTTTCCATATGCAAAGGAAAGAAGTACCTGCATATGCAGATAAAAGGCAAGTTGAACAATCACCGCCCTAACAGCTGGGATGCACATTGCTGCAATGAACGCAAACCTTTTCCATCTCAATAGTGGCAGCTGAAATAACACATAGATACAATGACAGTTATTTAATATTTGAACCCTGAAAAAAAAACAAAAAGCAGTGGCGAAAGAATATACAAACACGCACAGAATATAAAGATGAGCTTGCATATGTGGATGAAAATCTGCAATTGTAGTTAGACAAACTCACATTGATTGAATATGCTGTTCCAAGAACAAAACTGATGAAAAGAGCCCAAAATAATGGCCACGAACCAACAATTTATCCAAGCCAAAAGCTCTCGAAAAAAGGAAATAATTAGCATTTTCAATGGAATCCTCCAGATGCAGTGAATGAGTATTCCAAGTGGAAAGAGAAACTCGCCATGTTATAACTGATAATTTACTATTACAGGGTAATACTAGATCCATGAACAAGAAAGAAGAAAGAAAAATATAATGAATCTTAGATATTTCAAAACATATAACTAAAATCTTGAAAAACTGATTTGCATATGCTCTCTACTAAGCAATCAGTTCTCAAACAGCATATTGAGCAATCACATGTTAGTTGAGTTTGACACAGCCTTATTGTGCATATTCTTGGGTCTCTCCACCTGCTTATTTGACATTTGGCCTGAACTAACACTAAAATAACCACTCTAACCATGATTACATGAGCTATTCACTAATTTCCTAGTGTGATTTTGGGCAGACATATACAGCGGAGACAGGACTGTATTTATTTTTTTGCACAAATATAAAAAATTAAGGATTATCCACCACTGTAAGCAAGTAATAATCTATGAATAAGAATATTCTTGAATATAGATACCATGATGGAGAAAGATGTAACAATCATCACGCCAGTGCTTACAGAGTACTCCCCCGATGCCACTGGAAGATATGGCTTGTTAACCTGCAATGATAACAGTTCAACATATTTTGCCGGGGTGAACATTGTAGGCATTTCTAATATAACAACGGAAAACTAGATGGAAAATGAATAAGAGAGACAGCTAAACTATCTGATTCTTCCTTATTTGATCAATTTGGTATGAAGTCAAAAGAAGATCTTTGAAGATAGCAAACAACTGATCCTTGCAGCACTTTCCCATTGTGTCTTCAGTTATTAGCTGAAAGCTTTCCGTTTTGTTACAATGATTTGCTAAGCAAAGCTACCTTGTCTATTTCGATGTCAGTCAACTGATTTAAGCCCACAATATAAATATTCATCATGAGAGCAGCGGCCACAGCCTGCAACACCAAAATAACAAATAAATAAAGGGTGATGATGATTATGATTATCAGAGCCAATTAATGAGCTCTTTAAATCGAAAGGTGAATCAGATTCACAAAATTCTTAGAAGCTGGTAACGATATACAATGATCATTAAACCTTTGTTGAATTTGTACGACAAACTTTGACTTAACTGTGCCAATAACAGTGTGAGGCCGTGAAAATCTGTAGAAAGCGTCTAATGTACTTCTTACAGATTTTGAAGTGCTTTCAGGCCCAGATTCAGGAGGTTGTCCAGAGGCAGCATGCACTAAGAACTTAGCATTATTTTCCTGGTAAATTTTAGATTTTATCACAGTACATCCACTATGATGCTGCTGAAACCTAACAGCATTCTGTCGTTCAAGGATATTCCATGCTCTGCAACTGGAATCTTGAACTGCTTCTATGGATTATCCCGGCAATCAGAACAATATGGAATTGTGGTCATATAGGAGCAAAGTGAGCATGTAATTAGAGGTAAAAATGTTGAAATCAGAAAACTGGAAACAATCAACATGGGCTAGCAGAACAATCTACCTCTGAAAAACAAATGCTTAACTTTATTCCACCTAGGAACTAAATCTTAGGAAACAGAGAATATTTAATAATCAAAATAAGCTATTCTAGGAAATTTCATGAACTTCTTGTCATATTTATCTATAACCACAGTAAGAGTTGAAGTATCTAATTATCCCTTGCTCAGCAGTTTGTTACTAAAATCAAATAGCCCCATTTTGACAACAAAGGCGCCACATAAAATTGTTGTTGTAATTGTTAAACTTGCACTGAAAACAAAATTAAACAAGCTCAGTAGAACAAGGAAACTAAAGCATGACTGGTTGATTCCCTGAGCTTTCTTTGGAGTGTTTACAAATACTATCTATAAACCACACATCATTAGCATATTTCTCTTGCTTGAGAAGTGATTCAGCCAACAATGGTATCCACTACAACCTAGAACTTTGCTAAATTCAGCAATGATTAAACCTCTGTCCACCAACAACTAAAGCCTGGATGCCAGAAAGCTGAATGCAAATTGAGCTACACACAGTAGGCTGCAGATGCTGTAGAAAAAAGATAGCATTAAAATTCTCAAACACAAACCAATAATTGTTACCCATTCTTCACTATATGTCACCTTACAACCTATAGATTTTCTTCTTTTTTGTGGAAGTGATACCTTATTTTTTAAAATAAGGTCTGAAGATACTTAATTGTGGATCATTTGAATAGGAAAGGAAGATTGTTATCAAAATATTATCACATAGGGGAAGACCACACTCAGTGAATTCAAAATAAGCTACAGAAAAGATTGGAAATGCAATGCTCTAACTCCTTGGATCTCTTTTGTTATTACCCATTTTTTATCGCACAAAAAAATCAAGAAAAGAAAAAAAATAGAAAAATAAAATCCAAAAATACAAGAGGATACATATAAAAAAAAAAAAAACCTAGAAGGTGGTGACGGACCAAAATGACAAGTGAAAAAGTTGGAGGACCAGAATGTATAAAATTGACAAAATTAACTACCCAATTCTGATTGAAAAAAGACCCATTTGGTGAAAATATTTTTATTTGGGGTAAAGAAATATAAATTTGGATGAGTAAGGACTCAATGAGGATTTTAGAAGGCTTAATTAATTTTATCGAGGACTTCATTCCAAGAAAAATAAGTTTTTTTAAGTCAATTTAGGTGTTAATTAGAAGAAATTGAAGTTTGGGGACTGAAATTGGACTTTGAAAAGTTTAATTGGTCAAATAAAAGGCTTAATTGTGAAAAAAATTATAATTTGATAGCTAATTAGGGGTTTGATTGAAGGAATTCAAAACCAAGGATCACATCATAAATGACGTGAGACTTCAAAGGCTAAAATTGACCAAATTAGGGGTCAAATTAAAAAAAATTAAAAGTTTGATGGTCAATTACAGGTCCAAGTGCACAAATCGAAAATCAAGGACCAAGATGAAAATGACACTAAACTTTGGATCTAATGATTGAGTTTGGTAGGGGTTAAATTGCATGAAATTAAGAGTTTGAGAGGCAATTACTGGTACAAATAAAAGCAATTGGAAGAATAAGGACAAAAATAAAATCTATCAAATCCCAAATTAAAAACCCTAATTTATAGGGGTTTAACTTAGATGACGTGTCGTTCACCTACTATTAATCTTGTTCTTTGACAGTTTTGGATGATCGGGGTGACACTTTTCAAATGCTCGTTGTGGAGTTCTAGACTTCCAAATGGCACGAAGGTTTTTGTAAATAAAAGAATAGCATCCTCTCTACATCCCCATTTCCATGAAATTTGACTTTTATATACCAATTCTTCCATAAAAATCTCATACATCTTATATCTTATCTTATCTCTGATCAGCCATTATTATTAGTTCTATCATTAACAGATCCAAAACTACCCATTAATGCAATCGAACTACATTGCCCAGTTGACTTCTAGCCTGACCTCCTCTCTGATTTTGACCCTTATATGAAGTTTTCAAGTTTCAAATTAAGTAAGGTTAGTTTTGTTAAGAAGCTAACATCCATAACTCCAACTTTCATGAGGAACTTGTTTATAATTTCATCATTTTCAAGCCCTAAATTGCTTTGAAAGCCAGGTGATGAAATTGCCCAGTTTTTTCCTCTACGGTTAGTTAAGTTCTAAGTATTTTAATTTTGTTCCAAAAGACACAAGGAATCCACTCATTTCTTAACACATTCATAATCAATTTATACAAGTTTTAAATCATATTACATTCATAAATCCCAATTTTCATCCTTACTCTTATTTTTCCAAAACATGTACAACAAAAGAGGATACGAATTCCCTTCAATTTATCTCATATAAGACATATTATATGTCCTATTTCCTCACACATACATTAATCTAGCACAATTACGCTTGAATAAACACAAATTCATCATATGTAATTTGATCCCCTATTGGCCAGCAATTGAGCCTTTAGAGATTCCATAATTTTCTTTATTTCCTAATTTAGCACCCATCATAACCTAATCTAACCTAATTGACTAAATTTACAATCAATTTGTATTTTCCATAATTTTCTATTATAAACCCTAATACAAAATTCATGAATTCAACCTTAATTGCTTTCCTTTTCATATGAGCTTGCTTGGTTAGGTTTAGAACTCCTTGCCAAATAATATTTTCTGCTTTGAATCCCAACCAGTCAAATTTTTTTGAGTCCCTCCCTTTATTCCTAATGCTACCATAAACAATGTCCCTCAATTCCCCTTTCTTTCCATCATTTCTCTCTCTTATTTAGGTTTTTTTTTTGTGGTGATTAACATTTCTCATAATCTCCCTTCAATTCCTTTATTCTCTAAAGGTTTTTTTTCCTAAGAAATTTTTGATAAAATGAAGTTTTTCTCTCATTTTCTTTCTATTCTATGTTGTCAGCCTAAAAAAGAGAGAAAAGGTATTTATACTAGATATTTTGGTTACATACACATTAACCCCTCATTCTCATATAATTCCAATTTGTCCCTACAATTTCTAATTTATTTCATCCCCTTTTTGTTTAGTGTCACAACATTTTTATTTTATTTCAATTTCACCTTTAATATAAAGATTTAATTTTTTTATAAATCTTAATTACCCATTTTATCTCCATGCTAAGATTTTTATATTTCTGAAAAATTTTAGTTGGAAGTTTACACAGATACAAATCATACCAGCCTTTGTTTTATCCTCTACTATTGTTCTAAAACAATCATTAACTTCATAATGGTGATCGAAAAACCGAGGTCCAACTTTTAAAACCTAAAACCCTATTTTTTAACCAATATTTCACCTAAATCATGTAATAAACATTTTAGATGCTTTAAAAAATCTATTTGTTATATTAAACTTGGAAAAAGGTTCTAAAATGCAAAATCAACCTGATTCAAAAAAAAAAATTAATACCCAATCTACTTTTTTAGGCAAGATAAGGCAAAAATACACCTCAATAAAACTCATTTTTTAAAAGAAACCTGTTGACACTAAGAATTACCTTTTTGACAATAAAGGAATATATATATATATATATATATATATATATATATATATATATATAGAGAGAGAGAGAGAGAGGGGGGGGTTGG
>Ga0307518_10000219_pt1 | contig 43077 bp, 22 predicted proteins | sample 25_EM_MG_FD_203889 | JGI IMG/M metagenome (GOLD analysis project Ga0307518, IMG submission 203889) | Populus trichocarpa ectomycorrhiza microbial communities from riparian zone in the Pacific Northwest, United States - 25_EM | ecosystem: Host-associated > Plants > Roots > Unclassified | place... | reverse complement strand
ATTATTTGATTATATTATTTCTCAATATATTTTGCTCGATGGAATATATATATATATTATATATAGATAGGGTACACGTGGTGCATCAGACAATGGAAAAGAAGAAATCCAAGAAAGATCTGTCTTGGATGTAGACCGTACATGTAGAGGCTGATTAGGATAGAAGAATGTACGAGACCATGAAGATTGTCCCCACGGTAGAATCCCGGACAAGGCCTGTCGACTACGGCAGAAAATTAAAAGCAATACCTAACATGCCAGATATGCACATGGAGTATTCTCATCCATTACGGAAAGAAAAACCCGCGGTATTTTTCTTCTTCGGTCGCTGAATATTATTGGTAAAGATAAAAATTACTCTGGAAAGAAAAGTTATTGGTGGAGACTCGAGAGAGACCAACAACCTTCATATATATATATATATATATATATATATATATATATATAAAGCTAAAATATAACTGAAAAATACTCTTATATCATGTGAGTGAAAATATTATTGACTGGAATAGTATTTTTATAATTTTATTTTTTCATATAAAAACTTAAAATTGAAGTATTTTCAAAAATCCATTAGTTTTTAAACATATATACTTCATTAATTATGAAGCGGGCAACGTATTTTTTCCCCATGGTTAAGACACCTTCTAATTGTTGTTCTATGTCATTCATTCAATAAAAAAACAAAAGCAATTAGAACAAACATTAAAAAAGCCTTGGACACTTTAAAACAAGGATAAAAAGATATATATCTCTAATAAAAACCTATTTATGTTATCAACGTGCCAATTTTTTTGACATATTTCTTGTTTTTTAGACAACATCTTAACATAATCCTGAGCTAGGGTTGTAGAAGGACATTCAGAAGTCATAAAACAAAGCCAGTAAAAGGGGGGGAACAGAGAACAATTATTGATGAAATAAGACTTGATGAAAGCCCAAGCTATCATTGAAGAGTAGAGGAAAGATGTGAGGGGAAAAATGCAGTGGCAGTTTTTTTAAAAAAAACAGCAGCAGTACTGGAACATTTAAAAGCAGCAAAACAAATGCCAAACGGAAAAGCATGCAATAAAAGACCTGAAAAATGAAAAGAAAAGGGGAAGCTGGCCAAAGGTTTTTACCACTCGGTGCTTTAGCTATTTGGTTCTCTGCAAGCTTGTCAAACGGAAGTGGGAAAAAAGTTAGCATCTGATGGTAAGAACAATAAGGAAATCATGATTCATGTGCTTGGATATCTCACGTAATTAAACCACATATCTAGGTCTGCAATGATGGAGCTTGGGATCTTATGCTGGTGGGACCAAAATCCAGGATATATAGAAATGATAAAAAATGATTAACACACATGACCGTGAAATTAAAGCTATAAATTAGGGAATGAATTAGCCTCGCAACTTTTACAAAAGAGAGAGAAGGAAAAAAGAGCCAAGCTCTATCATTGCAGCTTTTACAAAAAAAAAAAAACAAAACAAAAAACACCAAAGAAAAAAAATTAAAAATTTAAAGAATGAAAATCAAATTGAAAAATATAATATTTGATAAATTGATATTTAAGGATGAAGTTAAAAACTAATAAAATTTCTACAAAAAACCAAGGTAAAATATAAAAAATCAAAATAATAGAGATAAAAGTTAAAATATAAAAAAATAAAAGGGTCAAACAATAATTTTTAGAGGAGAAGAGAGAGAGGAAAAAAAAAGATCCACCGTTAACAAATTAAACCATCACCAAAGACATACGTCACACTAATAGAAAAAGAATATAGCGGTTTTTTCATCAACACGACAGGAGACATCAAAAATGCTGCCTGAAAAGCACGAGCGCCTCCACGCTATGCCACACATACATATCTTTTTTTGTATTTTTTTATTTAACTAAATATAAAAAATTCATTGAGATGACTCTAGTTAAAAAAAAAAAAAGTCAATTGTGAAAAATAAAAATGCCCTTACCTCAAGTTTAAATTTTTTGTTTTAAGAATATTTTCATTGTTGGTTGCTCATTTTCAAATCCGTGGGCCAAAATATTTTATCTCATCTGTTCGAAGGATTCCGTTGTTAGATCGGTGAAAGGAAACAGGAATTGGTTCACATGTAAACCACCAAAGAACTCGGAATTGTTACCTCTTTTTCATCTCAAATGCGCAAGATCTCCCCCCCCCCCCCCCAAATGCCTTGCTGTACGTCTTGGTATATATATGTCATAATTAAATTCTCCACGTCCATGCATGTACTTTTCTTGGTCCGTACATGTGCCAGTCCTATGTATGCATCGTGGAGATTGAATACAAACGACCATGATCATAATTCATATGAATATATACATTAGCTTCTCGTTTGATGACTTGCAGTAGGCAGAGATCTCATTATGGACTGGTGGGTGCCAAATAGCTTTTCCATGGTCTGCCATCAATGTGCAGTGAAAGCACGTTTGGATCTGATGATTCTGAATATCTAACCAAAGATATTGTAACGAAACAAATGATGAAAGAAACAGGAAGAACTCAATTGTTAGCGGATAAGTTTTTCAAAAAAAAAGAAGAAAAAAAAGGACGAGTTCTCTCTCGTAAGCTCAGGATGGTGAGAAACAGGGTTCTGATAACGTGGGCAAAAAAATCCATGGACAAACGAAATTGATTTATTTCATATTGAACTCCTATCAGCACAAAGAACAAAACAATTTAAGAACTCTGACAGATTTATTATGGGAAAAATTAAAGAAAGGAAGAACCAACAAATGCTTAATATCTGTGCAGTTTCTTCCAAGGAATATTTATCGCTTGCACTGGGATTGGAGACCCTGAGGGAAGCGTTAGAAGTCTTTGCACTTTGCAGTAATCATAGATCATGTATTTCTACTGCACCCATCGAAGCCTGTTTTGGCCAGGAGCATCAAGTGCTTGAACTTGCCAAGATTGGACATTTTTTTTTTTTTTTTTGTCTTTGATCCTTTAAGTAGTTGAAGGGGAGAAGATTGGAAAAAGAAAATGATATATTATTTATGTTTTGTGATGTATTTTATACAGTGGCCCTTGGATGGTAGCGAATCATATCATAGATTGATAAGAGTAGTGGTTTGGATGAGAATGAAGGGCCAGGAATCTTTGTAATGAACAAAAGAACCATGATTGATATATTCACTTAAATGATAAAGGAGCAATGTTCTTATAATTTTTTGCTTCAATTTGTATCGTCAAATGAACAAATCGCAGTAGTTGCACCAACCTTAAAAGCGTGTTTGGCAGTGTGGTTGCGGGTGCTTTTCAAATAACTTTTCGTGCCAAAATATATGTCAATGATGTTTTTTCATTTTTTAAAAATCATTTTTGACATCAGCACATCAAAACGATCCAAAATATACAAACCATATTAAATTTTAATAAAAAAAAAAATTCAAATTTTTTGAGAACGCAGCTACAACCCCGTTCCCAAACAAGCTCTAAGTCGATCCAACTGAGCTGATTGGATGTGGACCCAGGGTTTAGCCTTATAGGGGCATCTCGAATCCAAGTGGATCACCCTTATTTTTGCTTCAATGTGTAATTGCTGTTTGTTATTGTTTTTTAAAAAAGTTCAATATTTTTTAAAATTAATTTTTCTTGTATTTTTAATTGATTTAATGTACGGATATTAAAGAAAATTTTAAAAAAATAAAAAAAAATTATTTTAATAAATTCTCAATTAAAAAACAATTCTAATACAATATCGTCTGGCAGGTAAGATAATCTCATTGTCATAGTCAGGCACACAAAATGGTGTTAAGCATCTTACAGTTGGAACATGGCCCACCAGCAACCTTTATTCTTCAATTAACAATGTAGTTACTGGTCATTAGGAGTTAATATCACACGATTGCTCCTAAAGTAGGCTAAATTAGTGCCTTACCATCTCTGCCTCACACTTCATAAAATATACTTTTTTTTTATTAGCATATTTAAAGAAACTTAAATATATCTCTAATAATTTTTAGAGCTTTAAAATTAATAATTATATAAATTTTTAGTGGCTCTAAAATTTATGATATTCAAATTGATAATCTCTTAAAACTTAAACTATATCTTTTAAAAAATTTAAAATTCGCATTTTTTATTTCACAACACATGCACTTATTACACTCTTTAATTTTCGAAAATGTAAATCACATAGCCCTTAAAAGCTACATTATTCGTATAACTTAATTAACCCAAGTATTGAAGGATCTTCGTATCTGTATAGGGTAATTGTTTTTGCAGGTGTTCGTGATCTTCAAGTCTAGCGATTGATCCTTAGCATTTCAGTGGGAGTTATCAGCTTTGGACATGTCTGGATCTGGTGAGATTTTTCTGAAAAACCTCATCATCACCAATGAAGAAAAAACAAGGACAACTATAAATGGTAAATATTGATTTCATAGATTCTTGTTTGGTTTGAGCCCGAGTAATGATGGATTTTGACGAACATATTTAATTAAATGTACAGCTTGTATGTAAGATTTATGGTCAAAATTGATGACTCTAAAGGAAGAAATGTCTGAATTGCCTTTTCCCTCTCGTTCTCTATCTCCGGTAGGGTTTCTGAAAAAGAAAACAGAAGGATCCAAGGCTACGATGATTGAAAGGCTGCGGTCAATCTTAGTGGCTCTACTAGCGTTTTCGATTGAGAGTTTTCGTTGCATTGGCAGCGGGACGTGTAGTGGTATATATATTTGATTTAATTTTACGGTATTAAAAGAGTAATTAATAATATTTATTTAATTAATTTAAAGATTTACAATGAAGAAATAGATTAGAAGAAAGAAATTTGATCTAGATATTTTTAGTATATATGATGAATTATTAATTTTATTATATCTTTTCCTTGTATATGTTTTTTTTTTGTTGATATTACCGGTTATTATTCCATGTGAACTCTGAGATGATTTTTTATATATCTGAAACCGATTATATATATTATATTTCATCTTTATATTTTTAAAATAATTAATATCTTAAAATGAATTTACTATTGAAATTGTTTATTATGATTTATGACGTGGAAGTAGAGTTGCTTTTAGTTGTTTAAAACAATCTATCGTCTCTTACCTTGTAGCCTAGAGGAAAAGGTGAGAGCTACGTATGTTCTACATCTATGGATTTCCTATTTCTGTTAAAGAGCTCAATTCCCAAGATTAATAGAGCTAGATCGTTGAGGAAAAGATGTTTGAAGAGATTGGGTAAGATTACAACTGTGTTTTTTTTAAAAAAAAAATATTTTTTCTTTCTTCCAAGAAGATGGGGTAAGATTATGAAGGTAAAAGAATGGAATGTAGATGCCCCACCAATCCCATGAATTATGCAATAAATTATATATCACAAGAAACCAAAAATTTAAGATTTTCAAGTGTTTTTTTGCCACCATAATCTTAAATAAATTATTAGTCGTGATGCCGCTAATAATAAAAGTTTGATGGTGGTTTTTTTAAATTTTAATATTATTTGAAAAACAGATCGAAACAAAAAAAGTTTTTACCTAGTTTGATTTTATATTCTTGGACTATTTTTTTGGGTTTTCTAGCTTGATAAATTAGTTTTTTTCTTAATGTTATAAGAGTAATATTTATGTATTTTAAAAAAATTTATAAAAAAAAACCAACCTATAATTTTCCAGCCGGCCTAGTCCAATTGTACTTGAAACTACCGTTGTCATGTTGGTTTGGAAATTAATATGAAGAAGATTATTAGATTAATCTAGATTAATTTTTTATTAAAATAATATTTTTTTTAATGTTGATGTTATTATGTCAACTAAGTAGCTAAAAATTGATTGGATTAATTAAATTTCATGAATCTATATATTTCTTAATTAAATTAAAAACCTGATTTTAATCAAAATCCAAATCACACAATTTTTTCAAAATATTCTATGGAGCCGTCCAAATTTATCAACCATCTTTTAATATGAAAATTATTTTCGGAAAATTAGGTGGGCTAGGGAAGTCGCACTTCAAATAAATATTCATCATTCAAAAAACTTGTCGAGGAAGAACCAATCTGCTACGCGGCTATGATCGCATACAATACATAATAAAAAGATACTAGATAGGTGTCCAATGCTTTTCCAGGGGCTGTAATAATTGTTGTCGATGTATTTTTCAACGGTAAAATAAGAATTATAATTATTATTTTTAAATCAACTTTCAATTCTAAAAAAAAAACTAATAATTATAATACAAGCATATTAAAAAACACATAAGAATAATACCTTCTTTTTTTTCATTGTCGGCGAGGACTCTATGTAAGCGCCATTTAATCAAGAAAATTTAACTTAAATTTCTCAAATTCAGCATTGAATTTAAAATTTGTTTATTTTTTCGTTTCAAAAGTGTTTTTTTTTAAATATTATTTTTTATTTACTTCAAATTAATTTTTTTTTATTTTCAGATTGTTTTGATGTGCTGATGTTAAAAGTAATTTTTAAAAATAAAAAAAATATTATTTTAATACATTTCTAAGCAAAAAATATTTTAAATTAATTTTTAATTTTAATTGTTTTGATGTGCTTTAAGTTTTTTTATTTTTTAGTTTCAAAAGTTTAAAAAAAGATATTATTTTTTATTTACTTTAAGTTAATTTTTTTAATTTTGTTTTTAATCATATTGATCAAGACATCAAAAGGTGGAACACACATGACACAACAAGCTAAAGTTTACACCACGGCGTTCAAATTTGAGTTCGGCGCATTTTAGTGAACAAGAGTCAAGTTAGTTTCTCCAGGGTTATCTTATATGACACAAGGTAATATTCTGATATATTTTCTCATTGTTAAATAAATGATCTTCTTAAATTCTCCCAGAAGATAAACTCGATTTCAACGTGAAGAATTGGTCCAATGTAAATAATGATATTTTTTCTTTATATACTTGTGAACAAACATGGTGACTAATTCCGTTGAAATTTCAAGGTACCGATAAATATGGTTATAATTATTTTTTAAAGTATTTATAATTTATAAATATATTAAAATAATAACATTTTTAAAAAACATTATTTGTTATATTAGAATATCAAAACAATTTTTAGAAAAAACAATTTTTTAAAAAATTAAAATTTTACAAATCTCCGTTTCGGTTACAGCACAAAACACATGTATGTTAATTTTTTTTTAAATTTTGCCTGTTTAGGAGTGTGATTGTGGTTGTCTTTTAAAGTGCTTTTCGTGCCGAAATACATCAAAATGATGTTTTTTCATCTTTTAAAAATTATTTTTGAGATTAGTGCATTAAAATGATCCAAAACATATAAAAAAATTAATTTTTTAGAAACGCGGGTACAACAGCGTTTCCAAACACTCTCCTAGCTAAAATGAGACTTAAGAGACTGTTTGTTTTTGTGTTTTAAAAGCGTTTTGAAAAAATTTAAAATTTTTTAATTTTTTTTTTTGAGATTTAATTCCCAGGATGTACTCTTACTGTTGTTTGCTCACTTTTTTTTTTTTTTTTTTTTCCCAACAGAAATTGTCCACCATTCTAATCATACGGTAGGATTACAAAATAATTGCTACTTAGCGGCTAAAAAAATAGCAATCATATGAAATGACTACAGATATGCAAATTTATTGCTTGAGGTATCTGACTGGCTGTTCGAGATTAGACACCTAATCAGTTATGCCCCACTGATTAACTCCATACACACTAATTACTCCATTAAACAGCCAAGAGAAAACCTTCCCCACTTACTTAGAGGCTGATTAGTATCGTGATATTAATTGTTTTTTTTTTAAATAATATTTTATTTTTTAAATTTATTTTTAACATTAACATATTAAAAAATCTAAAAATAAAAAAATAATCAGAGATATTTTTAGAATATTATAAGAGAATACCTTTCCCACTTATTTACTTAGAGGCTAATTACTATCTGATGTTAATTGTTTTTTAAAATATTGTTTTAAAAAAAAATATATTTTTTATTTTTTTTTAACATTAATATATTAAAATAATTTAAAAATAATAATTAATAAAAAATATTTTTAGGATATTATTCTTTTTTCATTCAGTTCATCATTTTTTTTCCCTTTAATTCTTTTTTTTTCACAAGTACTTCCATCATTCAGTAATAAACAAGTAAAAATAAAATAAAATAAGCAAAAGAAAAATCTCTATAACCAATGAAGTTTTAATCCTTCCCAGACAAACACACAAGAAAAAGATAAGAGCTCTGGAGTAACAAGAACTCCCCTTTTATCTGCCTCCTTTCTTTGTAGTCTAAAATGGCACCAGCTTTTGTTTGATAACTCTTTGGTCACTGAAACTTCTGTTTTTTTCTGCGTGTAGTAAATAAGGTAACAGCCAAAAAAAACTCTGACAACCTGCATCAAAAACACTTCTTCTTCTTTCTGTTCTGTTACAGACTCCCTCCATCATCACAGGCCGACTTGGATTTTGTTAATCTCTGGTTTTCACTCCATGTTTATTGTGTATTTTTTTTAATGGTTTTCTTGGGTCCTGTGGCTGAAATTTGAAGTGACAAACTGAAATTTGTTTTAAACATTTTTGTCTCTGCTTTCATTATTGTTTTTGTTTATATGAGATGTTTTTGAGCTATTCTATCCTAAATTGAGTGTCTCTGTGTTGTTGGATAATTGTTCCTTTTTTGTTGTGTTGGCTTTTTGGCACTGAATTCAAGTGTCGTGAAGCTTCAATTTTGATTCTTTATCAGCCTGTTCTGTTCTAAAGTCTGTAGTTTTGTTTCCATTTAAACTTCCTGATCGGTGTCAGTTTCTCACCTTAATTCGGGTTTAGAATAATCTATAAGTAAATATTTGTTCTTTTTTTTTTTATATATACCGTTTCTGTATTTTTTTCCTCTCTCTATATTTTAGTGGTGAGCTTCAATTATTTATTGAACTTGGGGATGGATTTCAAGTAAAGAGTGAGTTTTTAAACTTGGGTTCTTGTTATTTTTTATTATTTCTTTAAATTCATATTGGTTTTGTTTTGAGACTTGGAATCTTGGTGCTGGTAGGATATTCTTTTGTGTGGACTTTATGTTATTTAGGTTAGAGAGAGAGAGAGAGAGTGCGAGAAAGAGAGATTGGATTGTATGTTGAAAGGTAGAAAATTCATATGGAATTGAGTATGGAAATGACTCCAAGAGTAGAGGTTGAGGAAGACAGCGACAACAATAAAGGAAGTATGTGGGATTTGGATCAGAAACTTGATCAGCCCATGGATGAGGAAGCTGGAAGGCTCAGAAATATGTACAGAGAAAAGGTACTGGAGCATTACAATTTCCCTTCTCTCTCTCATCCACTCAATTGCAAAAAGCAAACTAATAAATGGAATTCAGTTGTGCTTGGTGAAGTCAGACAACACACGCTCCTTGCTGATGCCATTTTTCCTTCCTGGGATGAGCTGATTTAGAGACCAACTCTTGCATATGCTTGGATTTCCATTTGCAGACCCTGTTAACTTTGTCTTTAAATCACAAATGAATGGACTTAATTAGTTATAATCTTGCAATAAGGATGCTGGTATTTGTGAATACACTTATTTTATTGCGTAAATGAGCTTTCTAATGTAAATAATTATTGTTTCGTTAAATCAATGGATTTTGGTGGTTTGATGCTGATTTTGGTTTGTTTGCTAATACAATTTTTGCTACTTTCAGAAGTTCTCAGCCCTTTTGCTTCTGCGGCTTGCCTTCCAGAGTCTTGGAGTGGTTTATGGAGACTTGGGCACCTCTCCCTTGTACGTGTTCTACAATACGTTCCCTCGTGGAATCAATGATTCTGAGGATGTGATTGGAGCTCTTTCATTGATCATATACTCGCTCACTCTTATCCCACTCCTTAAGTATGTCTTCATCGTGTGTAAAGCAAATGACAATGGCCAAGGTAAACTACTTTCATTGTATAATACACGTAGCTCTGATTCTGTGGGTTTATGATTTTGATAGGGGAATTTATAGAGCTATACCTTATGACGTACTCGGATGATTTCTTTCATTTGTGTTTACATCCAGATTCTAACTATAAAGAAAGTATTATAAGAAGAAGTGTGTGTGCTATCAGGCTAGTTTCTCCTTTTTGCTGCTTGAATAGTAGTGTGACCATAAATTTTCTTTGTTATTTTATTTCTTCTGGTATTGGCATAGATTTTGATAGTAAACCATGACATTTCTAAGGTATAGAGATTTTCTGTGGATCAATTTGTTCATTATTTTTTAGTAAGTTTTGTTTGATATAGCCATGTGAACAGAAAGAAAACTATTTTTTATGATCTCATTTTAAAAAATGCACTGTACAGTGATGTTCTTGTAAGCACTTGCATAAGAATTTCAGGTTTTGACTTTGATTTGGAATTTGAATAAGTGCCTAGTGTGCACACATTTGTGATGTTTCTTGCCTTGACGTTGATGAGAATCTGGACTTAAATTATCCTTTTCATGGCACAGGTGGAACATTTGCCCTCTATTCGTTACTTTGTCGGCATGCTAATGTTAGAACTATTCCAAATCAACATCGGACAGATGAAGAGCTGACAACATATAGCCGTTCCACTTTCAATGAGCAATCATTTGCTGCTACAACTAAGCGATGGTTGGAGAGAAATGCATTCAGAAGGAATGCACTTCTTATTCTTGTCCTTGTTGGCACTTGTATGTTGATTGGTGATGGGATTCTCACTCCAGCAATATCTGGTACGTTGATGACTACTGACTTATAAATTTTCTGTCGGTCTATCTATAAAATGCTTATTGCTTTGGCATATAATTTCTGGGTGCGATTGCATGTTTGTGTTTATGTTAGAACCTTTAAAAAATTAGCTAGATACCTATTGCTTATTCTAGGAAGAAATCATAGTGGTTTGTTTTAATGTGTACTGTACAATTTATTTTAATAACTACGTTCTTATTGCTTTATTGCAACAACTTCTGTTTAGCCATTAGAATGTTTTTGGTAATTCTCATGATAAATAGTTGGATGCTCGGGTTGCTAATGGGATCTGTGGGTAAAGAAATCCAATTGATGTATTGATACCTGGAGAATGATTAAAGGATAAAGTTTCATGTGATTATCATGTTTGGCATATAGCATGTACTTGTGGTTTATCTGGGGCCTGGAGTGTTTTCCCTTAGCTGTTAGTTTATGTTAGTTTTAATTTATTTCAATTCCCCTGGAAATGCTTAACCACTCTTCGATGACAGTTCTTTCAGCTTCTGGCGGGATCAAGGTAAACCACCCCAAACTGAGTAGCGGTATTTTTCTTCTCCTGAAATTCAACAAAACCTTGTCATTGCTTTTTCCTTTCTGCAACCAATTGTGTTGTTTTTTTTGCCTCGGTTTTCTAGCAATTTGGATTTCTGAATCTTTAACTATTCTGTTTTCTTTGGTGCAGATGTAGTCATAGTTGTTGCAGTTGTAATATTGGTGGGTTTGTTTAGCATGCAACACTATGGGACAGATAAAGTCAGCTGGCTCTTTGCCCCAATTGTGCTGCTTTGGTTTCTCTTAATTGGGGGTATCGGCGTGTTCAACATCTGGAAATATGATACTGGTGTTCTGAAAGCTTTTTCACCTGTACATATTTATCGGTATTTTAGAAGGGGAGGTAGAGATAGCTGGACTTCCCTGGGAGGGATTATGCTCAGTATAACTGGTAATTATCAAATGAATTGGTGGCTCTATGCTTGTGAAGTTTGAGTACATAAATCTTTTTCTTCCCCTACTGTTTAAACCTTTTAAAATTTGTTAACATCAAATCTAAGATCATAGCAGTATACTGATTCTTGTTACGAACTGCTACAGGTACGGAGGCACTTTTTGCTGATCTAGGCCATTTTCCAGTTTCAGCTGTACAGATTGCTTTTACTGTAGTTGTTTTCCCTTGTCTTCTTTTAGCATATTCTGGACAAGCCGCTTATCTTATGCAAAACAAGGAACATGTGGTTGATGCATTCTATCGTTCTATTCCAGGTAAAAAATCTTTTTTAGTTGGGTTTCCTAGCCTTCTATTGTTACTTCTTCATTTCCTGCAACTTCTTGTGAGGTGCATGTTATGGTCATTTTACTGTTATGCAATGCAAAAATAGAGAAAGATAAGCAATAAGAGGACAAATAACGAAATAAGCTCTCTTCTGTGGATTTTGAGGCATGTACTTAATGTGGAAGAAATGAAAATGTATGAGAAGTTCTCCTTCAAGTAGAGGTCTTGGGGATTAGGAATATCTTGCAACTAAACAGAGACTAGGAAATCCAGAGTTCAAACGCTCAAATTTTTCAATTTTCAAAATTTTATATGTTGGGCTCACTGTTAGGCTGTGGTGAAACTCATAGATATGATGTGGTAAGATATGATTCATGGTCACTGAAAATCATTGCTTGGAAATTTATTATCCCAGTTTTTTCCACAAACCACTAGAATAAATTTCAGTTGGAAAAACACAAAGCATCTTTGAGAATTTAGTCCTTGTTCTGATTTTAGAATGGCTATGAAGTGGCTAATGTAGGAATTTCAGATCATTTATTTGGAATCAAAGCTTTAGTGATTATTCAAGGATCTCAGAAAAGGAAAAGCCCACCAAGAGTGTTCAGCCCTACGGACGCCTTGTGGACTTGCATGAAGTTATCCTGAACACTTGTAATATGGAATTAAAAAGCTTCTCACAGCTTACTTTCCCACAAACATATGGTTTGACCATCAAAATTTCGGGACCAAACTCAAAGAACAGCTTCCTGTGTTGGTCAAATTTCATTTTTAATCCTGACTGCTTAGGCATATCTATCTCCATGTTTCGATGAACGTCTTATTGAGCTTGATGTTCTTATTAAGGTTGTGCTACCATCTTAACACTAGTCTTTCTCTTCCCATAGAAACAAATTTTTGATGAAGATGATGTTACTGGACAGATGCTAATTCATACCTTCTTTCTGACATGGCAGATAGAATATATTGGCCAGTGTTCATTGTCGCAACTGCAGCTGCTGTAGTTGCGAGTCAGGCTACCATAACTGCAACTTTTTCAATAATCAAGCAGGCTCTTGCACTTGGATGTTTTCCAAGAGTCAAAGTTGTACATACATCAAAAAAGTTCCTAGGCCAGATATATATTCCCGATATAAATTGGATCCTTATGATCCTTTGCATCTGCGTCACTGCTGGTTTCAAGAACCAAAGTCAAATCGGTAATGCTTATGGTAAGTTTATTGAAGAGAATGATTTATGTGTGGCTGAACAGGTGGCATGAAATTAACCTGATCCATCTTCTTTCTTTCTGAAGTTCAAACCAAGAAAAAGAATATCTTCTTTTATTCTGCTAATCTTTTGACTTTGCTATGACACCTATGCTAACTTTCTGGGAACAAGTTCCAAGAGCTTCATAAAATGTGTTGTTGAGAGTAACATGAGTCTCTTGCTTAATGCAACTTGTGATTACTAAAAGCAGATCAAAGTCGAATTTTACCAGGCAAATTTTGCTCATGTATTTTGTTTCATGCATTTAACTTCTTTATGATGCATTGCTCTAAATTGAACAAAATCCTGTGCAACAACAGGGACAGCTGTTGTGATAGTCATGCTGGTAACCACTTTGCTTATGATTCTAATCATGTTATTGGTGTGGCGCTGCCATTGGATTCTTGTCTTGCTGTTCACTGGCTTATCACTGGTTGTGGAATGCACCTACTTCTCTGCTGTACTCTTCAAGATTGGCCAAGGTGGGTGGGTGCCGCTTGTGATTGCAGCTGCCTTTCTTGTCATCATGTATGTCTGGCATTATGGTACATTGAAACGTTACGAGTTTGAGATGCACAGTAAGGTTTCTATGGCATGGATTGTAGGGCTTGGCCCCAGTTTAGGACTGGTGAGAGTCCCAGGGATTGGGCTTGTGTACACCGAGCTGGCAAGAGGGGTTCCCCGCATCTTTTCTCACTTCATTACAAATCTACCTGCCATACATTCTGTTGTTGTTTTTGTCTGTGTGAAGTACCTCCCTGTCTACACGGTCCCTGAAGAAGAGAGATTCCTTGTCAAGCGGATTGGACCAAAGAATTTTCACATGTTTCGTTGTGTTGCAAGGTATGGATATAAAGACCTTCACAAGAAGGATGAAGATTTTGAGAAAAAACTCTTTGATAGCCTATTCTTGTTTGTCCGGCTCGAGACTATGATGGAAGGATGTTCAGATTCAGACGACTATAGTTTATATGGGCCGCAAACTGAGCGGTCGAGAGAAGCCCTTTTAAATGATAATGTAAACACTGCTTCCTCGCTTGCTGATCCCACTATTTCATCCATCGACTCGATCGTGCAGATCAAGTCTCCATCACATGCAAATTTTACCAGTAGGTCGTCCGACCGAACTAGCAGCCAGGCGGAGGTTGACCAGACAGAATTTTTGAATAATTGTAGGGATGCTGGGGTGGTGCACATAATGGGGAATACGGTGGTGAGAGCTAGGAGGGATTCAAGATTCTACAAGAAGATAGCTGTTGATTATATATATGCATTTCTTAGAAAAATTTGTAGGGAAAACAGTGTGATTTTTAATGTTCCTCATGAGAGTCTCTTGAACGTCGGACAGATATTCTATGTATAAATATTTTTTTTATACAACTGTTGATAAGAGCAAGCTAAAAAGGAAAAAAAATTGTAGAAAATACAAAGAGAGCAAGCAAAAAGCAGAAGAAACAACGCACACATGCTGAGAAGAAGAGACAGTAGCAACATGGGAAAAGAAAATACAAAGACAACAGGAGCAAACCTGCCTTTTCAAGCGTTGATGGCAAGCAAGAGGAAAGCACAAACCCTGAGAAATTTGCAAGGAAGAGTATGTTGGCAAATAAACAAAACAATCTAAAATGATAATTAATCAGAAAACAATTGGCACAGAGAGTCCAAATTACAAAAAGCAAAGCAAAGTGAAGGAAGAAGCAGCTATCCCAACATTAGCAGCCTCAAATCTGATGATATGGAGCGTGATACAGCCATCACAATATCAATGATAAAGATGCCAAATCTCAGATGGAATCCAAAAAAGATTCTAAGCAAAATCCTTTGACAAATAATTCTTACACCAAATATGAAATCAAAATCTCCTTCATCTTATCTAGAAAAGAAGAAGAAGAAAAAACAACCTTATTTTAAGGCGTAGAAAAAGAGAAAAAGAGTTGAAACCATTGACACTGATATAAAGCAAAGGCTCTAAAACAAATCATATCAGCATAGAGCTATGAATACATCCCGACATAGTGATGGTTGAACATTTTCTAAGCGCTTTACAAGGCGCACAGTACTTATCTCTAACCTATCTCTATTGCTATTGCGAGTTGGCATGGCTATAATTCAATGATCGTATCTAGTTGATGTTGATATTTATTTGGATCTTGAATCTCTTGGCTATGTGATGTCTATCTCGTTGTTTCTCTGCTACATTTTCAAGAGGGAGAGGGAGGGAGGGACAAGGGTAACGTCAGATAATAGGAATATTTAAGGAAAAACTACTTAAAATATCTTGTAACTTAAGCGTCCGAACACTTTGTATACCAGATTACACTTTATATTCTACTATTTATATTAATTATATAATAATCAATATCTAAAATATTACAGGGTCATGAACAGCTTGAAAGTCCTTAATTAATTTATAGGGTGAACAGGAAAAGAAAAAAGATGCACGAAGGATATATATAGATAATATATTCAAAGAAAGTATTGGACAAAACACTAGAAAACACATAAAAGAAAAAGATAAGTCAACAGTTGGAGAAATAAAAAAGAACCGCAAACATAGAAGAACATGCAAGCACCACGCAAAACAAACAACAGAGAAAAATATATAGCGAAGTACATGGAATTTAAAATCATCATTCTACGTTAATATCGACAAAAAAACATGGCAAAACACTTAAGAAGCATAACATCCACATCCCAAAACATAGAATACAATGAGAAAAATAAAATAAAATGAGTAAGGAGCAGGAAAGAAAAAAACAGTACTAATCTAAAGCAAACCGAACCCTAAACCTAATGGGTTAGTCTTGGGTCGACCAAAGCATTTTCAACTCTATGCTTGGTGCACTTGGGGTCAGAGTTCTATATTTTGTTCATATATATTAAGATAAATTAATTATACACTTAACATAAATGCCATGCATTTCATACTTGTACATGTCTGAAAAGATTCTAGAGTCAAAGTTTAGGATACTCCAGCATAGTTTATTAGATGTAGATATACCAAATCTTCAAAAATTAGTAACGAGACTTGAACCTGAGATCCGAATCTTCTCTTACCACTTAAACCAACCTCTTAAAGGCAGCCATGCTTTACTCGGATTGGCCTTGCTAATTATTGCAATTGGGTTTACTTATTTGTTTCTTTTTCTGCCGGAATACGGCAAAACTCATATCTTCAATTTATCTAGAAAAAATTGTTCAACCTGTCGGATCAACTTGAGCCTATCAAAAAACAAAAAAAAAACCTGTATTCAAATAGAAGCAATCAAAAGAGATATGGATCAAATGTTTTTGATCAAACTACAGTTTCTAAAAAGAGACGAGAACAAGGGAGATACACTATACATTTAATGTTTTAAAAATACATAAATTTACTCTATAACTGTCTCAAGATAAATTTATTTTATATCATTATCTCCATCTTTTTACTACATACTTTTTTTGTTTCCACTATTTCCATATTTTTTATATGGAAAGAATACCCAAATTAGTTTGTCAAATACTTGATTTATAGAGAGATATTGTTGGTATAGTTTGTAAATGAAAAAAAATATATATCTCATATTAAAAAGAAACACTCTCTCTTAAATATTTATAAACATAGATTTTTATTGTATAATAAATTAAATAAAAATCATGGCGGATGAGTTTTACATGGAGCTTAATGGGTGGCAATTTTGTAATCCAAACACTAGAAAGGTTCATCGTATGTATATCATCTGAGAATCACATGATGATTATGGCAATAGAAATAATAAATGGTACTTTTATAATTTTAACAAATATTCTCTTTGATTCTATAAACAATCCGAGACTTTTTAGAAAGCTTTTTATAATTAACCTTTATTAAACATGTCTTTATCTATAAAAGCTTCTGATGAGGTTAGAGAGCCATGTCTGCCCTGACAAGGATTGGGTTTATGTTAAAAAAAACAATCATGTTTGGCAAGTGTAACACAAAAAAACCGTTCCTTCCATACAAAATAAATAAATAAATTCATGAGGCTAATTTTTAAGGTGTAATAATAATAATAATAATAATAATAATAAATATACGTCTCCGTTAACATCTTTGTTTTTGTGTGTGTGAAATGATGGAAGGGTTTAATTGATTTTTCGTAGTTTGCTTGTAATCTTAAGTTTGCTGTTACTTAGAATGTGAAAGGTGTAGCATTTCATGAGCTCATTGCTCTTGTTTGCCATTTTTAGTATTATGTACAGTCAAATATTTATTCCAATTTTGACAACTGTGAACAAGTTCTATGTTTCCGCGGATTCTATTTGTTCACATTTGTCTACCTTTCCAGATTGGCTCTGGCTAATGTGAACCAGCCCTTTTCATTTTCATTTTGGGATTTGAAAAGACTCAATGCTGGATCCCATGGCACCATAGTGTAATGCAATATCATGCCATTTAGGGTCACTGAATTTGGTTTGATGTTTATGTTCCGTTCTGTTCTGTCTTTTTTTTTTCCTTGTAATGAATTATTACAAGTTGATGACAACTTTTGGGTTTCCAGCTCTCTTCAGGTTTTGTCTAGGCTTGGGATTTTTTCTGGCGAGAATGAGCAGTTTGGGGAAGAATTAAGAAGACTAAATAAAGGAGATTGATTATAGCAGAGAGGTTTCTTGGTGAAAGGAGAAGAATTGTTGGAATTGGACTGGAGATGGCCTCGTTATCAATAGATAACGAGGAAATTGGTAATAAAGGTAGAATGTGGGCCTTGCAGCAGCAGCTTGATCCACCTATGGATGAAGAGGGTGGGGGGCTTAGGAACAGGTATGATGAAAAGGTATATAACATTATCCTTTGTAATTCTTGGTTTATGGAAATAGACAGCAACCGCTATTACAGAAGCCCAGGCATGACCTAACTATAGATTCAAATTACAAAAGGTTTTTAAATTCCCCAAGTAATCTAAACCAAATTACTTGTTCTTTGCATTTAGCTGGAAATAGAGATGGGGGTGAAGAGGTAGTTATAAATGTTAATCAAGAATTGAATTCCTGCTGTTTATGATGCCTGCCAGCATGCTATGCAGTTGTATTTCTGTATGTGGAGTCATAGAATGTAGGATGCCAGGAAAAATAGTGGATTAGAATAGCGTAATTGCAAGATCCTCGAAAGATTGTTTTCATTGCTCATTCAGCTCGTTTCTTTCAGGACTCTTCTACTTTATTTCTCCTTCAGCTTGCATTCCAAAGCCTTGGTGTGGTGTACGGAGATTTAGGCACATCTCCTTTATATGTTTTCTACAACACATTTCCTGATGGAATCAAGGATCCAGAGGACGTGATTGGAGCTCTATCACTGATTATATATTCTCTCACTCTCGTCCCTCTCCTGAAATATGTTTTCATTGTTTGTAGGGCAAATGATAATGGACAAGGTAAAGTAAACTCAAACTAATGTTGATGAAACCATTAAATTTCTCTGACCTTTTATTCTCTTTCTGGTGCAGGAGGAACATTTGCTCTTTATTCGCTGCTCTGCCGACATGCAAAACTGAAGACGATACCCAACCAAGACCATTCTGATGAGAAACTAACAACTTATAGTCATTCTACATTTCATGAAAAATCCTTTGCTGCAAAGACCAAGAGATGGTTGGAAAGACATACATTCAGGAAGAATTCACTTCTTGTTCTCGTTCTTGTAGGCACTTGCATGGTGATCGGGGATGGAATTCTCACTCCGGCCATTTCAGGTTTTCAGGATTTAGTGCCTGCCTTCTTACTTTTGTTCGCCAAAATTCTTCTTAGAAGATGTTGATAATACCATCTTTTGCAGTTTTATCGGCTGTTCAAGGAATCAAGTTAGGCCGTCCTGAGATGAGTACTGGTATCTCCTTGCTCCAAGACTAAATAATCTGACGCACTGGTTCCTGTCGCAAGACAGTTCCCTCATCTCCTAATCTTTCAATGTTCCACTAATTTAGGAGATTTTCCTCTGACTGTGTACTTTATTTTCTCTTGTACAGAAATTGTTCTTGTTGTTGCCGTGATAATATTAGTAGTTTTGTTCTGTCTGCAACACCGTGGTGTAGAAAAAATTACCTGGATTTTTGCCCCTATTGTCCTCCTCTGGTTTCTTTTAATCGGAGGTATCGGCATATACAATATTATCAAATATGATAGCAGTGCTCTGAAAGCTTTTTCACCACTGTATATATACCGATATTTCAAAAGGGGTCGGAAAGAGAGCTGGACTTCTCTTGGAGGTGTTATGCTCAGTATAACAGGTAAACTTTTATGTTTTATCAGTTAATTTCTGTCTTTTTCTTAAATCCCTTTTAATGTTCATAAAATAATTTAACTAAATTTGTAGTATTCAATTCTGATGTCTAGTTGTGAACCATTACAGGGACGGAAGCCCTCTTTGCGGATCTATCCCATTTTTCAGTGGCAAGCATACAAATTGCTTTCACAGTAGTAGTATTTCCGTGCCTTCTGTCAGCCTATTCTGGACAAGCTGCATACCTCCTGAAAAACTCGGATAATGTAGTTGATGCATTTTATCGATCTATTCCAGGTTTGTTCCGATCTTCAGCATGTCTGTGCGTGCAAAGTTCTTGTAGGCTCCTGCTGAATAGAAAATAGTTTTAGGTGTCCTTTTATTTTGTTGAAATAAAAGGTACTTGTCTCAGATTGGATCCGTCAGCCAAGAGAAAAACAATATAACTTAGCGTGTTCCTTAGAAATTTTTTAAGTTGTTTATAATGCTTCATTCTCTGCAGTAAGTGGCGGTCCAATACATAGTGAATCTTTGTATTGTGCAGATAGCATTTATTGGCCAGTGCTCATTATTGCGACAGGCGCTGCAGTTGTTGCTAGCCAGGCTACCATAACTGCAACTTTTTCAGTGATCAAGCAGGCTGCTGCAGTATATTGTTTTCCTAGAGTTAAAGTTATGCATACATCAGAGAAAATGCTGAGCCATATATACATCCCAGAAATTAATTGGATCCTTATGATTCTTTGCATCGCTGTGACAGTTGGTTTCAGAAATCAAAGCCAAATTGGAAATGCTTCTGGTATGTGTATTATCTGCGAATTTATTTGAATTAACAGAAGTAAAAACATATCGCAGTAGAACTTCAAATCTGACATCCTTCCGTTTTTGAGGAACAGGGTTCAAATTTAGTCCAGAGATTGACAATGCTAACAAAAATCTCCTTGTAACAAAATATGGTCATGCATTAGTGTCACAGATTCTAGGCCTCGACATGATAGTAAGATCTTAGTGATAATGATATCTGAAATAATCTACAATCAGACTGACCAACATTTTCTCTTATGGGTTATCACTTGTAATTTCTATGGCCTTCAGATTATTTTTATTAACAATTTTCTTCGATGCATCCTGCTGGTCATTCATTAGATTGCTGCATGTTAAATTCTCTTGGAAACTTTTTGAACGGCATTTTTTCCCGTGTTTTCTTTTTGGACACTAGTAATCAGAAACACTCATCATTAAATGCATGTAGTGGTTGATGTCAAGCAGGTGATAGTGATGCCTTAATTGTACAAGGCAATACTACATCATATTTGTCAGCTCTAAAACCTAACTTTCTTCCTTACAAATTACTTGAAACAATTCCATTTCTAGCTTCTTCTTTTTTTCCAAAAAAAAAAAAAAAGAGAATATCAGAATTATATAAATGTCATAGGCCATTTCATGTCTCGACAGGAATTGCAGTTGTGATAGTCATGCTGGTGACGACAGCCCTTATGGTTCTAATCATGTTATTAGTATGGCGGTGGCATTGGATTCTTGTCCTAGTATTCACCCTGCTATCCCTGGTTGTGGAGGTTACTTACTTTTCTGCTTTACTCTTCAAGATCAATCAAGGTGGTTGGGTTCCTCTAGTAATTGCTGCAGTCTTTTTAACCATCATGTGTGCTTGGCATTATGGGACAATGAAACTCTACGAGTTTGAGGTGCATAGCAAAGTTTCAATGCCATGGATTCTTGGGCTTGGCCCAAGCTTAGGTCTTGTTCGGGTGCCTGGCGTTGGACTTGTATACACTGAACTAGCCAGGGGGGTTCCTCACATTTTTTCGCACTTTTTTACCAACCTACCTGCACTCCATTCTGTTGTGGTTTTTGTCTGTATAAAGTACCTTCCAGTCCATACAGTCCTGGAAGAAGAGAGATTCCTTGTAAGGCGGATTGGATCCAAGGATTTCCACATGTTCCGTTGTGTTGCAAGATATGGCTATAAAGACCTTCATAAGAAGGATGATGATTTTGAGAATAAGCTCTTTGACAGCCTTTTTCGTTTTGTCAGGCTTGAGAGCATGATGGAAGGGTTTTCAGATTTGGATGAATATAGCTTAGATGATGAGCTGACTAGGGAATTAAGAAATGGCCTTTCGGGTTATAATGGCGACGAACTTTCTTCCACTGTCGATGAAACCATCTCTTCAGTTGGTTCAACGACTGTAAATTCTGAATTGCAGGCAAACAATGCTATCCTGACATCCAATCAGGTGATCAGCCAAATCACGAATGGTGAGTTGCAACTCTTGAGGAACTGTAGAGATTCTGGAGTGGTCCACATTCTAGGGAATACAGTAGTGACAGCAAGACAGGATTCCAGTTTATGGAAGAAAATAGCAATTGATTATGTGTATGCTCTTCTAAGAAAGTTGTGCAGGGAAAACACTGTGGTTTTCAATGTTCCTTGTGAGAGTCTATTGAATGTTGGCCAAGTTATCCATGTATAATATTTTTTTTTATCGAAGAGTAGATCATGTTTTTGGTCTTTCCATCCAACTTACTGATTCTATTCTGATTTTTCTGCGGCACATTGTGGTCAACAATGATGACAATCATCCAAGCAAAAAAAAAATTATTTTTTCTTTCAAAATCCTTTGCAGGTATACTGGAGTTGTTCATAAGTCATATCGAACCTCATCTAAACATGCTTGATTTGGTTTTATTAGTTCTTTCCTTGAGAGGCAGAAACAATTTCCCACCTAACTACAATGTCCCTTCTCTCGGTGTTTGTTATGGATCACCCATGACATCATGATAGCCTGAGATCGGTTCCTATGTAATGTAAGGGGTGTTCTTCCTTTCCAGCATGGTTTGAAAAAAGTTTTGGTAAATTACTACTTTTTAAAAAATAATAAAAACCTTACTCTTCAAAAACGACATTTTAAAATATTGTATTTAGGAAGTGCGAAAGTTTCTAAATGCGAAAGTTTACCAAATTGTACAGTTTTTTATTTAAATAAAATTCACGAATGCTTAATTTACCAAAATTTCTTCAAAAGGTGCTAATTTTTTTCTTATCATCATGTATGTGTGGCATTATGGTACCAAGAAACGTTATGATTTTGAGGTGCACAGCATGGTTTCGATGGCATGGATTCTTGGGCTTGGTCCCAGTTAGGACTAGTTCGTGTCCCTGGAATCGGACTCGTTTATTCTGAACTAGCAAGAAGAGTGCCCCACATTTTTTCCCATTTTATCACAAACCTTCCTGCCATCCGTTCAATAGTTGTTTTTGTCTGTGTGAAGTACCTTCCCGTCCACGCAGTTCCTGAAGGAGAGAGATTCCTTGTAAAGCTGATTGGACCCATGAATTTCCGTATGTTCCGTTGTGTTGTAAGAAAACTCTTTGACAGTCTTTCCACATTCGTCCGGCTTGAGCCCATGATGGATGGGGGTTCAGACTCAGATGACTACAGTATATATGACCAGGAAACTGAGCAGCAGAGTGAGATGTTCTTCTGAATCAAACTGGCAACTCAGTGCCATTGAACGTGGATGGAACAATTTCATCAGCAATCAGGTCTATTAATGGCCATCTGCATAGTAACAGGGTCATCGCATCGTCTGGTCTTCTAAGCAGCCCATGAGATAAATGAGTTAGAATTTATGGGTGTCTGTAGAGATGCAGGTATTGTTCACATACTGGGGAATACAGAGGTTCTGGCACGCAGGGATTCAAAGTTGTATAAGAAAACAGCTGTTGATTATATATATATGCTTTTCTTTGGATGATATGCAGACAGAACAGTGCAGCTCTAAATGTTCCTCGTGAAAGTCTCTTAAATGTATGACAAGGAAGAGTGCATCATGTTTACTGCATATAAATGGACTTGTTTTCTTGGAACATAACTGTGTAGCGATTTTGTTCTTTCCTGACACGGGACTGATATGAAGGTGACCATCGACAGAACAGATGTGAATCACTAGCTTCCAAAGATCAACTCTCCCTTTCGTCATTTCATGATGGATTTTGATTTTTCACAAAACTATCAAAAGCTAATAAAAGAACAAAACCTAGGGTTTTGTTGATTACTGATCTGGTAGTGTTTCTCTCCCTCCCTCCCTCCCTCCCTCTCTCTCTCTCTCTCTAACAGCTAAGGCCCTAATTCTTGACTGGAGGGGACACTGACGACCTCTGCCCTTCCATCACTTGGATATGCTTTCTTTATTTTGACCATGAAAATCTAGCAACGTATGTTTAATTTAAGAAATCAAAACACTGTTATTCTTTGGGGCAAACACATACAGTTGACTTTCATTAGCATTAGCAAGTGTCCTGTTGCCCATACAGAGCTTTTGTATGATCAGCCAGTCCCCAGAGCTAAACTCTGCAGCCAGCTACTGTGAGGGATTTATTTTGTTTGGTGAATAAACTTGATTTTTCATGTCATAAAGGGTATATAAGATGCAAATAAGCACTGGATCAAGCACTCAACAAGGGGGACTACCACCAATCCATACGAATGATGGAGCAAATATTTAAGAAAGCTTCATTTTCTAAGCCATCAAGTGAGAAGGGTTCGAGACTCATGAAGAGACGCTAAAAAGAACTTCACAAGTAATGCTGCTCTGACAAGAGTGATACACCTGTCTTCCAGCTATCTTTTAGGGAAAAGAAGACAGCTGCTATATCAATAGTCACGTTGAACCCGAGAAGCACATAGTTAAAGTACAACGGCTTTGCTTGGGAATAAAAGCCGGTTTGTTTTCTACAGTTTTTCCGAGCATATTTGCTACACAAACTGACAAAAGGAAACCTCGGAACCAGTTTTTCATAGTTTTTTACATGTAAAGGAAAACAAATAGATCAAAGGACAAAATTTAGCTATTTCATTTTGACTTGTTGAGTAGAAAGTTGAGTTAATGCATGTACACCCACAGGGCAATACAAATTTATTTTGTATCCCAAAACTGATTGATCTAACTTATGAATATTTCTATAACAATACACTTGGTCGTCAAAAAGGATATATATATAAAACCTTTGAGGCTTATGTACGGAATATAGGGGCATTTGCTTTAACGGAAATCTTCATTATTCAGCACCCTTGCTGGCCATGTAGGTGTTGACTAATTGCATTTGCACATCCTGAGAAACAGGTGAATGTTCTTTGTATTCCATTGTGAATTCACCCTTTCCCTGTAAAAAATGTGAAAGATCAGTATATAAGGCGGTACATGCAAATATAGAGAAAAGAAACACTAGGCACTTTAAAGAGGGAAGTCATTCGAATTTCCAACTCATGGTCACCTGTGTCATTGAACGAAGAGAAGTTGAGTAACCAAACATATTGTTCAAAGGCACCTGAAAAGTCAATCACAGGATCTCACAGTCCATTAGTGTGGGGGTTAAAGCATCACCAAAGATATCATGACTGCGGTATCCTTAGCGCTTGTTTTATTTATTTATTTTTCTTTTGGGTTCAGAACTAGGCCTCAGATACTAAGAAAATAGAGGGAGAAAGTTATGCTTACATGGACGGTTATTATAGAGTCATCCCCATCCTGGTCATTTCCAACAATCACTCCTTTCCTCCTATCATATGGCAAACACACAAACAATTTGAGTTCCAGAAAAAGCTAAGAAACAATGATAATATACTACATGGGTACAAAAACCACTCACTTGTTAATGTCACCCGCTACGGTTCCCTGAAACTCTGTTGGTACTTTCAGTTCCACCAGCATTACAGGTTCCAGTATCACAGGTTTTGCAGCTGCGTAACACTGTTTAATAGGGGTGAAATAAAGAAAATCAGAACTAGATGCTCCAAATATGGGTACAGACTATTCATATGGGAGAGTTCACCTCTAAACACAGGATAAGGGAAGAACCTGTCTAAAAGCATATATTGATGCTAATTTAAATGCAAGTTCACTAGAATCCACAGCATGGGCAGCGCCATCTGTCAAAGCAATTCGAAGATTTTCTACTGGATGCCCAATTAAAGAACCCCTGTACATGCAAGAGCGAAAAGCTCACAAATTTTATCATCTGAGACCACACATCTTTTCACGCGGGTCTATATTATGAATGGAAAAAAGAAAAGAAAAGAAGCTCCCAAAACAATTCCAATACCATATGCAGATACTTCACATCATTGTAGTTATAAAAGTTCTCATTCAAAAAGAAGGCATGATGCATTGTCAAACACAGCTGACAGGATAGATTGTTCAACTAAAAAGAGCTTTAAATTTTCAGTTTCAACTTATGTTGTCCTGAGGGCGAAACTAAGAGAGAGAGAACTACTTAAATACTTATGGGATAATATAGGAACCTTCTAAAAAACAACAAAATATGGACTATAATTTATGTTGCCAAATGCTACTCACGAATTGGCAGCTTCCTTGAATCCCTTCTCAATAGAAGGAATGAAGTTTGATGGTATAACCTGTCCTACAATCATGTTATCAAACTCAAACTTAGTTGTTGACCCCTGTGGAAGCGGCTCAATGTACCTGTACATAGAAAAATACAGGAAGGTAATCCCTGGGATCAGATTTATAAAGTTGTAGTTTGGTTCAAATTTGATCAGATAGTTCTGAAAATACAAAGCAAATTCAAACAACTAGCAATAACAGGAGTACCTAGGCAGCAGCTTGACACGTCCTATACATAACTACTGCATTGATTGATATACTGCTAAAAGATGTGCGGTGAAAAGCAGATGATAGTTGAGGACACCAATAGGACAAATTAGATACCATAACAATTTAATTTCAGAGTGAGAAATCAACACCAAACACTTACCCGCATACCCGTCCATATTGTCCTTGTCCTCCAGTTTGCTTCTTATGTAAATAATCAAATTCAGCACGCTGAGTGATTGTTTCTCTGAAGTTCACACGAGGCTTCCCAACACTTGCATCTACCTTTTCAAGCCAAAGTTGTGGAAGAACGTAAATTAACAAAGGAGAATATTTCCAACCAGAAAAGAAATCGACGGGGAAAAAATCATAAAAGGTAGATACCTTGTACTCTCTCCTAATCCGTTCCACATATATGTCCAAATGCAACTCTCCCATTCCAGAAATTATGGTCTACCCACAAAAGTATCACGCATCACACCAACAAGTTATCATATGCTTAAAGAAACAGAAAGTGAACATTTAAAAAAAAACAAACCTGCCCACTCTCAGGATCCAAGCCAACACGGAAAGTGGGATCCTCTTTCTGAAAACGATTCAAAGCTTTTGAAAACTGGGAAAAATACCAAACGAAAAAAATTTATATCGATTGGAGGGCAGGATACTTCAAGCAATGTAAGACTCCAAATTCTCTCTCCTAAGACCCTCATATCTGGCTATAATTTATAAATTGAGCGCCACGAAATCATGGGAAATTCCATTTCCTTTGCACTTACTTGTCCTCCAGAGTCTTTTGAGATTGGTTGAATGGCCAATGACATAACTGGCTCAGGGACATTCATAGAGGTCATAGTGTATTTAACTGATCCATCAGTAAAAGTGTCTCCTTTTCACCCAATAACAACAGAAATAATTAATTAAAATGATTAAATAACATTGATGAAAATGAAAGAAAAATGTAAAATTTAGGTGAAGAGTCAGTTCCTATTCCAACCAATCAAAGTATCTCAAAAGTTGTCCCGTGCCCAAGTATAGAAGTAAATCCTTTTTTTTTCCAGCAACAGACATGTTTTACTTGTAGTAACTTCTGGTGCCCATGAACACTCTCCATGAAGAACTATGAAGAAAACCAATACAAAAATAAAACATCGGTGACTTGGCATGTGAAGGACTAACCTGAAGCACAATCCACACCGAACACAGCAACTATTTGCCCCGCATGTGCCTCTTGAATGTCCTGTAGCATAAAATTCCCCGAAGATGAGAAAGTATATCAAGAATACAGCAGAACAAATGTAATCTTATTCATCCATAATGACATAAACATAAATTGAAGAGAAATATCGGAGTGCAATAACTAACCTCCATTTCATCAGAGTGCATCCGAACCAAACGAGGAATCTATAACGAAATAATATTAGGACTGTAATGAAGTAGAAGCCAGATCACATTACAGGCCCAAAAACTTACCTTGATCTTCTTGCCTGTGTTTACATTAATTATAAAATCACCCTTGCGAATTACACCCTCGTAGATTCTTCATTAAAAAAAAAGGGAAAGAAAGAAGGAAAACAAAAAATAGTAAATGTTAGCACGTCTACTGTCTAGTACTAATCTAACAGATCATATTCATGCAAAACCTGCGAAAGCATTAAATGAAAACTAAACCAGCAATAAGTCATGCCTTAGATATGTCAACTGACCAAAACGACCTTCTTCTAATTTAAAAGCCAATGCCACAAGTGGTCCATCTGGAGTTCCAGACAACACAACCTGCACCCAGCCTTGAAACGTAATTTGTGGAGAAAATAGTATAAATTAAGATTAAATTGTTAAACTGAATACCTTCTCTTCATCCTTGGTTTGGTCAAGAGCATAGTTACCAACTTCAGTGGGACAAGGCAAATAACTAAGTACACCATCTAGAAGTGGCTGTACTCCCTATTGGAATAAAATGAAAAAGAGAAGATATTATAAATAAACAGAAAAGTGAATGAACAGAATGATTACCACCAACTATACCCAAATGACTCAAAGATACAGGAATCGAGAAAACAAAAGGAGAAATAAACTACCTTGTTCTTGAATGCACTGCCCATGAATACAGGTACAAATTTCTTCGCTACAGTAGCCCTGCGAATTGCCTCCTACTCGAGAAGATAGATGAATTCTAAAGTTTAAGGCCAAAGTAATTGCATACAAACACAAAATGTAATTTATTGCCGATCTCAAGAAAGTTTATTTTACAGCTCTTTTACATGTGTTGATGAGACATTTGACAATAATGACACATAAATTTTAAAGCTAGGCCCCACCAACTGATGTGTCAGAGAAAAGAGCATAATGACTTAAGAGTTGATGTATCTTGTACCTACACTAGATAGGTGCTGAAAAATCACAGTTCATGAATGTTGTTTTCTTTAAGAAAAACATTTTTTGTCTCTAGATATACCTCAAGGTCAGAGGATGAAATAGGCTCATCTGTGAGAAAAGCATCTGCAAGTTTATCATCAACTTCAGAAACTGTTTCTACTAGTTCACGCCGTTTTTCTGCAGCTAAGGCCTCCATCTCAGCTGGTATTTCTGCAGTGACAACTTTTTCACTGAAAAATGAAAAGAATAGTCTTCAAATGGAACAAAATTATAAACCAAAGTTACACAACAAAATAAAGTAATCAAACATCATAGGTGTTCATGTACTCACCCATTTGAGCCATGGAAATAATATGCTTTCATCTTTACAAGATCAATAAGGCCTTGCAAATCATCTTCCAGCCCAATTGGAACTTGCACTGCTGCACTATGATGTCTTAGTTTAGACCTTGCCTAAGAAAATGAACCACAATAATCAGCAATGAGAGGAAGATTCATAAAAGAAAAAGGAAAAAAAATTATAAACATCACTAAATAGACAGTTCATCACAGAAAGAACCATCGAACTCAAAACTACAACACACATGTGATTGACTTGATCGCAAAGGACTATAACATAAACAGCAGAAAACTTCCATCATTAACAAAACAGATTTGGCAAAAACCTAAAGAATGAAATTAATTGATTTCTTTAATATAAAATAACACCCATGATATAATGAAAAGTAACACAACCATACCTGGTTTAAAACTTTCCAGGGATCAGCTCCCATTCGATCAAGTTTATTAATAAAAGCAAGCCTAGGCACCTCATATCTCCTCATTTGCCTATCCACAGTAATAGACTGACTTTGCACTCCACCCACGCTACACAAAACCAGAATTGCACCATCCAACACTCTCAGAGCCCTCTCCACCTCTATTGTAAAATCCACATGTCCTGGCGTATCAATTATATTCACCTACATCACCACAGCAAAAACCATCACTGTTTTACAACAAGCACTAATTCACCAAATAGATATGACCGATGCTTCAGAATCCGTTAACTAAAAAAAAGTACAGTGCCAATCTAAGAACACAAAAAAAGCAGTAAAGACAGCATAACTTAATACCCAAAAAAGTCCAAATTCATGTAGAAAAGTTTCAGAATGTTTCACATCAAAACTTTTTCCCTTCTCTGCTTATACAAGCTACTAGTTACGATACATTACCATGCCTTGCCTACTCCATCACAGTTATCTTTACACGTGTCTTATATTTTTCTAACAGTAAGGAACAATAGTTATTGTTTAAAACAAAACAAAAAAAGAAGAAGAAGAAGAAGAAGAAGAAAACAAATTGCATAGACACCTAGTTCCCAACAGGCCATCAATTTACCACCCAAGCAAATTTACATTTGTTTTTTTTATTAAAACCTTACAAGGGCAGGGAAAACCTAAATCAATCTATCTTTAATACGCCGAACAATTAAATTTCATTTTTTGAATAAGAGAACTAATGTAATTCATGAAACACAATTAGCAATCTTACAAAAACTTCCTAGCAAACCAACGAATCAAGTCCCAATAGAACTTCACAACATATTCCTAGTTATGCTCTTTAAACACTAAACTTGAGAAAACAACCTAACAATACAAACTAATGAACCCAAACTCGCAAATGCTTTCTCCAACCAACTTGCACGTCGAAACCACTTTCCTAGTAGGGGAAAGAAAAAACTCACAGAAATCCAATCATTCATTTCATATAATCTCGAGCTTGTCAATAAATAAAACTCAATTAACTCAAAAGATAAATAAACATAAACTCATCAAAAATAACAAAAACCCAAAACTCCGTTCTCCAAAACTGCATCTTTTAACACATAAGCTGCCCAATCAAGCCGGGGAAAAAAAAAACCTTTTTCAACCCCAAATAAACAAAACATCACAAAATCCACAATTGACAAAAACCACCAAATAGAAAAAAAAACAAAAAGAAAAGACAAAACCATCGAGACTTCCCAATGCTTCGGAACTAAAACAAACACAAGCAGCACAAACTCGAACAAAATTCGTCATTTTTTCCGAAACGTTTCGACTTGACGTGCAAGGGTTCCGAAACGTTTCGAAGTTTGAAGTACCTGATATCCATTCCACGTGCAGTAAGTAGCAGCAGACTGGATAGTGATCCCCTTCTCTCTCTCCAAGTCCATGGAATCCATCTTAGCCCCAACTCCATCACGACCGCGAACCTCATGAATCTCGTGAATTCGACCAGTGTAATAGAGTATGCGTTCAGTAAGAGTGGTTTTACCGGAGTCGATATGAGCTGAGATACCAATGTTTCTTAGTCTGTCCATCGAGTCCTTCCACCGTGGCTCCTTTTCTTCTTTAGTGGTGACGCGTGCAAGGTTGGAGAAGTGGCGGTGTTGCTGGATTTGGAAGTTGCCCTGGAGGAGAGCGGCGTTTGGGGAAGTTGACGGTGTCTTTTTGGAGCGGAAGAAGGTGTAGGAGAGGAGGCGTGATCCATTTTGGAATCGGGTCATGGTGGTCGATGGATTCCCGATTCCGTAAAACCCTAAACCCGAAGAGAGGTTTAGAATATGGGGTTTGAGAAATGCAGTGGCAGGAGTGGTGGCCGGTCTAGTCGGGTCGGGTAAAAGGGTCTTTTTGTATCTTTGATTGTGTTATTTTAAGTTTTGTGGTAGTTTGGGTTAGTGGATAGATTAATTAAAACTCTACCAAAAAAAAAAGGTACAGTAATTGAAAAAAAATGTGAAATTGAATTTAATTTATCATTCATATAAATTAAGAATATATTTTATATCATTTTTCCATCAAATAATTCATGAGAATTTAATATGATGTGATATTTAAATTCTGAAAACCAAGTCTATTGATCCCTCGGTTGTTCAGCATCTATTCATTCATCACTTGAATGCTAAATATTATGAGTTGTGCATGAATCTAATTTATTTATTTTTTAAAAATACTAAAAGAAAAGGTGTTTTTATCATGCATCATATAACAAAATTCTATTTATTTAAATAGTGTTATGTGTTTTTTTATGATTTCTTGATTTAATTTATGTTATTTTTATCGATCTTAATTTTATCTTGATTTTAATAAAATAATTAAAAAATATGGTGTTTTTACTATACACCGACAAAACATTATTCATTTAACAAAATACTAAAAGATGTAGTGTTTTTATTATGCACCACCTCACAAAATATTATTTATTTTAATAGTGTTATGTTTTTTTTATTATTAATTTATGTTTTTTTTATCAATTTTAATTTTGTTTTTTAACATTTGGTTTTAGCAAAATACTAAAAAAAGTGGTGCTTTTAATATGCACTACCTCGTAAAACACTATTCATTTTAATAGTGTTATTTTTTTCTTTTGGTTTTCTTGGATTTTTTTCTTGTTAATTTTAATTTTATCTTTTAACATTCGGTTTGCTGGGAATTAGACTTCATGATTTATTTTTATTTATTTTCTATAAGGTAATCTAAATCTCATGACTCAGGATGCAAGTTTGGTAAGTTATCTAGGTTAACTTAGATTTGTTTTAATTGATTTTTTTTTAATTTTATCCTTTAAATTTTTATTGATTGAACATTAGGTTTCATAATTTATTTTGGTTTGTTTTCTATGAAGTTATCCTGTTTTCATGACTTAAGTCACCAATTTGGCAGATTAACATAAGCTGACTCTAGTTATTTTTCAAGTTTTTTTTTAATTATTTTTTTATTTAATTTTATTGATTGAGAATTTGCTTTTATAATTTGCTTTTTATGGGGTTATCTTGACCTTATGATGTAGGTTGCGTGTATAATAAATTAACTAAAGTTGACTCGAGTTATTTTTTGATTTACTTTCTATGAGGTTATCCAGATCTTATGATCCAGGTTACAAGTTTGATGGATTAACTCAAGTCGACTCGGGTTATTATTTTACTTTTTTTTTATTTTTTTTTAAATTGTATCCTTCAACACTTGGTTAATTGAGAATTTGGTTTTATAATTTGTTTTGATTTGCTTTCTATAGTGTTATCTTGATCTCATGACTCAGAGTGTGATTTTGAAAAGTTAATATAGGTTAACCATGGTCTTTATATTTTTTTTAATTGATTTTATTTTCAATTCCATTATATAATATTAGGTTAATTGAAAATTAAACTTAAAAAATTCTTTCAATTTACTTTCTATTGGGTTATCATGCTCTCATGATTAGGGTTATAAAATTAACAAGTTAACTATGATCGATCCAATATGTTTTTTTTTAAATATCATCTTGATTTTTTTTAAATCAAACTTTTTTTTTTATTGATTGTTTGGGTTGTTTTTGAACTTATTAAATTAACCGAATCATATCAAGCTAACATTCACATGATTTAATTTTTTTTTTACAAAAAATATTAGCAAAACATGAATTTTTTTATGTTAAAAGAAAATTGATCTAATCGGTAATAATCTACTTTTAATTAACAAAAGATTAGTGCATGCATTGTGGATTGTGAGTAGACTCTTCATGGTGCAGTGATGATTTTGACCTCGGCTTTGTATAATATTTGTTTTAAAAAAGAGTGTAAAAACAAAAAGATTAAAAAACAAATTAAAAATAAAAAAATAATATAAATAAATCAAATGTAGAACAATAAATATTCAAAATGTAAAGAATAAAAAATAATATTTTAAAAAAAATATAAAAAAAATAATGAAAAAACAAAAAAAATAATAAAAAAAAATGATAAATAAATCAAGTGTAAAATAATAAAAAAGTCAAGTATATAGAGAAAAAAATAAAAAAATTTGTTTTCTATTTTTTTAAAAAAACTACAAATTTGCCACTGTTTCTAGAATTTACAATTATTAAATTTCTACACCAATTCCCATAAGGAATTAGGCAAAATTTACAGTATAATCATGCAAGATGATTACCCTAATCTTGGTAGGTTACTCCATGATGTGTGAAAATGTGTGACTAAGGAATTAGGCCTGGACAAAGCATGTCCTGATACCATCTTGAAGCCCCCCCCCTGATGAGGTACAGGCATCAAGTGCCAAGTGGCAATCATGCACTGAGCTGGGAGTTATACACAATATGGTTTTCGAGGCTCGAACATGAAAGGGGGCGATGCTAGTTAAGCTAAATGAACTTCTCCGAGGAAGGTTTCATTTACCATTTTTCCAAGGATCGGGCAAATGGTGTTTTCTAGTTATATCGCGCGTAGAGTCTCGGACCATACATAGCATGTATGGATGGACAAGGGTTCTTTTTTAGTTTTTTTGCCAAAAATCAGGCCCGGGAACTCAAGGCTATTAATTTTAGGTTCATCAATCCCCATGAGTTGTTAACGCAGGCCATACCAGCAAGCAACAGGAAAAAAGAGGAAAAAAAATCAACAGTGATCCATAAGAATGCTCCACCTCCCGTACAAACCGAATGAAGGGCGTATAGACACTATTATAGAGTTCTGATATGAAGTTCGTATATGCTATAGACAAAAATAATAGCTTTACATAAAGTTCACTTCTTCCAGTTTCTGCACAACACAAAAATCATACATTGGGAGCCCCTTCTCCCTCCTCTTGTAGATATACACAACCTTTACGAAATAAACTCTTTGCGATTGTATTTCATGACAATGGGCTAAAAAACACAGCAAAGGAATTGGCAAGCATCGCTACTTGGGTATCTGTTTAGTTCGACATGCGTCTGACATGGCACGTAAGCGCCTGGCGATCTCTGTGAATGATGGACGGGCCATGGGATCAGGTGCCCAACACTGCTCCATTAGCAATCTCCATTCCGGGTCACAAAAGCTTGGTACAGGCGGTCTCAAGGTGTTATTAACTATGCCTCCTGCAGGGGAGAGGGACACAGAGAAACAACGAAGAAGAGACTTATTAACTACGAAGCAACTCCAGTATCAATAAAAAGTTGTGACATTTATTTATTAGCAAACACCAATTTATAGAATATTTGAGGTTATAACACTGAAATCAATACGCCTAAACTCTTAAGAAAATCTAAAATAACAGCAAAAATTAGGTAACGAACATAGAAGGCCCAGGCATCAGCGCCCGTGGAATATATCAGCACGCTGTCTGCTATGGTGCTTCAAAAGTGTATCACTTATGTAACTGAAACGTTTCATGCATACCTATGATTGCACCATAATGCATATTGGCATAAGGCTCTTCACCAGTGAGAATCTCCCATAAGACAATGGCGAAAGAGAACACATCAACCTGCCAATAAGCAAAGAGGTTATGAGCATTAATTGCATAATCACTGTTGTTATTTGACCAAAAGAAACAATATGCCAAAAGTCAATTTACCAACTTTCATGTAATTCTATAAGCATCTAGATAACTTGCATTGTTAGAAGAAAAAATAAAATCAAGGCAGACAAAATCTGATGGAGATGTAAACATGCATTTTTCACAACAAACAAGAAATTCGTTACTTGCCTTTTCAGAAACCTTACTGCTGCTACCATTCAGGAGTTCTGGAGCCATCCATGGAAGAGTTCCCCTTACACCACCAGTAACCAAGGTATTCCTTTTGATCTTTGACAAACCAAAATCACCTACCTGCAAAAACAGAAGCATTTATGTTATGTCTTAAACATTAGTTTTGCTTGACCAACTAGCAGCTAAGTAAATAAGAATTCAGAAATCGGACTGGCAGTAAGTAACATTTATCATATATATGGAATCCACTCACACAGCAACAGTACCACAGTTACCTTGCAAATAGGTCGTAAAGGATCCTTCAGGTTGACAAGCAAGTTGTCACATTTCAAATCAAAATGCACAATGTTCTTTGAATGCAAATATTCCATTCCAAAAGCTGCATCCATCGCAATAATCAGACGCTTACGATGATCAAGATGCCTATACATTTATGAAGATTAAGTTAAACAAGAATAATGTTAACAGAGTGAATTGTGTAGTGCAAGTACAATGACCTTCAACACAGAAATCTTACCTGTCCTTGCTAAGTAAAACATGTCTAAGAGAGCCATTCACCATGAACTCTGTCACAGTGGCTAGTGTTCCTCCTGGTCCATCCTGCACCACTCCATAAAATGCAACAACATTGGGGTGGTGAAGCTTTGAGAGAATTTCAGCTTCACGCCAGAACTCCGTGGTCTGAAAGATAAAAATACTGGTTACAGATGCAGAATGAAGAAAAACAAATACATATCCTCTAACAGGTAGTGCCAAAATTTTTTTTGGTTAACTAAAGGTTACTGAAACCCTAGAACAGCACCTAGACAATCCAGAAGTTAAGGCATTCAAAGTATCTGAAATGTACCACATTCCAGCCTTCTAGCCCAAATTTGACCTGGGATGCAAAATAAGGTTTAACAACTGCCTTAAATTTTTCTTATTTACAAGTCAACTATTTACATGTTTCATTGTTCATTTAAAAAGATCACTAGAATAATAGTAAGCTCACCAATGTTTTAAATCTCCTAATCCTAAAGGAAATGTAACAATGAAAGGATCCATATGTAATGTAAACAGACTTTATTCAGAGATGCTCTGATGACCTTTTCTCATAATGAGAACATATACAAGCCTATTCTGGTATGAAAAGATCTTATAACCATGGAATAGACTCGGTTATTAGAGTATAAATTATAAGTTCATAATCATTTTGGGCGGAACAAATTTACTAATTCTTCAATTCCAGTTCGTAAAAGGGATCTTGACCTAAGAAATAGTTCTAGAAGCTTAAAAAGGGTACCTTGAGAAATTTCCAGGCTCATTGATATTCCTGGTATGCTAGATGCTATCACACATACATGTCAATTATTTTCAAGCTAAATTGTTCATTAAAAGAATCACTAGAATGAACATAAGCTCACCAATCTTTCTTGTTCTGATGTGCGGCCGGTGAAGCAGCTCTTTTTTATTCGCTTAATGGCAACATCTGTACCCCTCCATTTTCCATGATAAACAGTACCAAATGTGCCAGACCCCAATTCTCTCAGCTCTTCCAGGTCCTCATTTTTTATGATCTGTGACAAGAGAGAAAATTTACACAGATAAAAGAAATCCTCAATGACATTGACTGAACATATCCAACACTAATGAAAGTAGCGAGTCTTAGAAAATGTCCCATATAATGCATGACTAATAGCCCATATAATGTATGACTAATAGCATGTTACTAGATGTCCCAATATGTACTTCAGGTGCCAAAAAGTGAAACAAATAGCAAGAAATGAAATCCACCAGGTCATTCAACAAGAATGTCTTGACATGCCAAGCCATTCCCCATGAGCATGTGACATCATATTGTTTCATATATTTTGTTTCCACATTTTAAACAGAGTTGGACTTCCTGAAATGAATTTTACATGCACAGCACTGTGGAACAAAACAGTGATGTTTGACTAAAGAATGTTGTGTTTCCCTAACACCAGCATTCTCTAGCCAAACATTATCAGTGTTAATGTTGTCAACATCATGTTACTTATATCCACTGCAGTGAACGAAGCAGTGTCAAGGAAACACAACCTGTTTTACTTCACATTTGCCACTGCAAAAACCACCCCTCCAGTGGGTTGAATTATTGGCCATGGATCTTGCCCTCCTGGAGGGGAATAGATGGTCTGAAACAGTCCATTTCTCACTGACTATAATACTCCTTTTCTCCTTTTCATTTCTTATGGTTTCTGCAAAAGACATCAGAGCAGATTCTAGATACAAGTTGTGCATTTTTCAGTCCTTCAATGCTGTATCAATACTATCCTGTTCTATTAGAACAATAACTTGTCTAAACTAATGATATTTTCACATACGAGAATTTCCAAACGATAATCTTATACAATGCAATTTGAGTCTGCAACAAACAAAATTTTCAGCTTCCGTCACACACAGCCATAGTTAAACAACAACATCACACTGAAAGAAATCACCTGCAAGGTGCTAATATCAAACTCTCCTAGAGAAAGATCGACAAGATGTGTGCCAATGTTTCGAATGTCCAACTTGCCACCCTGACGGTAATAAGAAAATCAGGTGTAGTGAAACAATAGCAAGAGGGTTAAGACACGGATTATCAAACAGATGAAATAGAAAAACCCATCAATGTACCTCATACTCTGATTCAGGTATTCTAGCATTCATCCCATCCAACCACGCACTCTCAATGCCTTTCAGCTCAAAATGACCATAATCTGCATGGGAATCCATGGTGTTCGGTCCAACAACACCAGATGTCTCTTGCCGAACATCTTCCTCAATGTGAGGCAAGCCAACTCCATCAGACTTTAAGGGTGGATAACTATAATCTATGGGAGCCCCTCCTTCAACATTTGTAAGCGAGGATGAATAACTCAGATGGTCTTGGTCTATAAGGGAAAAAACTTTGCTGGCAGACTGATCTTGAGCCAAATTCTGAAAGTAAGACCGGCGTTTTGGGTCATGATTCTCCATGTTCAAGCTCAAGCCCACTCCATCAACATGCACTGGACTGACCCCAGTCTCATGGGTTTTCGCTTTTGAGAAACTATCAGACAGGAAATCATGAGGAAACCGGTCATTTATATCAATACATATGTCTTTCTGCTCAGGAGCGCCAACACCAATGCTGGGCTCCCCTTGAGAAACAGCTCTAACTGGGCTTCCTGTCCATGCCAGAGGCTGCACACTCACCTTGGTGTTGTTCCCATTGTTATTGTCAGCACCAAAATCAGTTCTTTCAAACTCTTGAGGCCCCAAACCAGTCTCATGGATTTTCGCTTTGGAGAAAATATCAGACAGGAAATCAGGAGGAAACCGGTCATTTATATCGATTCGTATGTCTTTCTGCTCAGGAGTGCCAACACCAAAGCTGGGCTCCCCTTGAGAAACAGCTCTAACTGGGCTCTCTGTCCATGCCAGAGGCTGCACACTCACCTTAGTGTTGTTCCCATTGTTATTGTCAGCACCAATATCAGTTCTTTCAAACTCTTGAGGCCCCAAAGCAGGATCTTCTGGGTGCTTACTAGAAGTTCCCTGACTTGCTGTGGAATGTGTCAACCCAACTGCTTTGTTATCATTGATAGAGCGATCAGTGTAGTTACCTTTAACCTGGGAACCTTCATAATCATCCACTGGATTAAAAACAACACGTCTCAATTCAGATTTCTGCACGTTTGACCCTAGACCTTGAGCAATATTGGGATTTACTTTACTGATGTTATCAGCAAATTCTTTATACTTTTCAAACTGTGCGAGTCCATCTTCAACAGTCTGGGGATTTGCATAACGCGATCTTGCAGATGTGCGGGGCTGGTCAGTCTGGGAAGCCACATTTCCTTCATGCAACTTATCAATCGATTCTATAACTGGTTGAGAACCAGAACGTGCTTGAGTTATTAGAATCTGAGGATCAAAAGAATCATCAGATTTTGACAAGCGATTTAATTCTGCCTGCTCCCTGGGAATTCGCTCAGAATGAAAAACCCGATGAGAAACCACAGATGGTTCAGGATAGCTAAAATCTGTTGGATCAGCCTCAGAACCCCCATATCCTGGGGCAAATGGATCACCAGATGAATGGAAATGGTCATCCCTGTTATTTTTTATCCCTTCAGTCACAGCTTCAGTGGGCATCGAACTGAGTACAGCTTCTTGGGGCCCTTTATTAGTTTTCATGAGCTGCAGTGGTGATCCTACTTCTTGCATTGAATTGGCAACCGATACTTCTTCTCTAGAAGTGTAATTTGGAGCAGAACTATCATGTGGATGCAAGGAAACAGTATCATTTTCCACTGCCCGAATTTTAAAAGTTTCATTAAGCTTCTGGAATGAATCATCCCGCTTCATTTTGAATTCCTTTTTAGCTGCCTCCTTATCCATAGTTTTAACTTTCTCAGGTTCATTTATTTTCTTTCCTGAGCTATCTCTTTTGAGTTTTGTATCCTTTACAGACACTTCTGCATTTTGCACATGAATGCCACTATACAGTTTCTCTTCTCCCAAAACCCCCTGTTGTGTTGGAGGATACACATGGAAAGGCACTCCCACTAAATTTTCCCCAACTGTTGCATGGTCAGGAAGATGAGAATCAAAACCAAATTGAATTGGGACCGGCAATGGATTGATGCCCTTTCTATCCACATGGGAGAAGCTCTCAATAGGTTGCATGGATGATGCTGGGCGCTGGCTATTATCTCCACGGTGCATTTTCTGGCCATGGTAAGGTTGTGAATTAGATTCTTGGGCACTAGATGAAATCATCGGCACTGGTTGAGAAGATTGAATTGTTGATGGCAGCATATTAACAGCTGAAGACGGGACATTACTGCCAGTGAATTCAGCTGCAACTCGACCGCTTTCCCTCTCAACATTAAGACAGAGCAACTCATCCAAATTGTTCCCAGATGCACTTGCCAGATTCATTGAGTTCTTCCTTGAACCCAAGTCCATACCATTTACAGCAACTACATATTGAATCTCAGAATTCTCACCCTCTCCACTTCCTAGGCCAAACTGGGAGTCCTCTAGATCATTGCAAGAAAAAAGGAACATCCTAGGCTTCTTTGACCCCCCATCTTCTGATACATTGCATTCTTCCATCATGTTCTGAAGATCCTCATCACAGGATACAGAAACCAACGCATCCAGATCTTCACCAGGAAGCTGATATTTTATAGTGTGAGATTGATTGTAAATTGCCACTGTTTTCTGCATAAGCTCCTGCCAAGAAATATTTTTGCTTATTCGGATAATGCGCGTTTCGCCCCCAACATATCTCAGCTTTCCATCACTCGGACGAGGCAAAATTGTACCACCAAAGCTGCAGAGAAACTTCAACTTTGTTGATGAACTATCAGAAGCTCCTGAAGATGGATAACCATGAATTCCTCGACTGCTGTCATTTCTCGGTGAGGTTCGCGGTACTGATGGGACAGGGTCATAATAACTTTGATCTTCATTAACAGAGGACCCCTTCCTGTCAGACTCCTGGTTCCGAGCTTTTTCAACCGAGCTAATCATAGAGATGTCAGCCCCACTTTCAGAACCCATATGGGATATTCCCAACACACCCTCCAGTCCAACATAGCCAGTTGAACTATTAGGATCAATGCGAGCACTTGGAAAGAACTGTTGCCTGGGGTTCACCCTCTCCCGCATAAATTCAAGAGCGAATTCCTCACCAGTCTGAATGGAGTAATTTAGCACAGGCCTAGCTCCCATTGACATGTTGTAGTCAGGAGGTCGCATGTTAGTATTAATATTAGCTGATGGATCATGGAAAAATCTTTGGTTTACAGACCCCTTCCCTTCATTTCTAGCTTCCATGTTATTGGATTGAATTTGTTCATAGTTTTTCTGTTGATCTACCATGCTTTTTCCCAGATTCCTGTCCATTTAAATCAACTGCACCAGCAAGGCAAGATGCCAATAATGCCATATCAGTACAGAAACACTCATATGGCCAACCACAAGCTTTGCTTGGAAAATGACATCTTAGCAGGAGAAAACCTGAAATGGGAAATAAGATCTTGGCAATGAGAATTACATGGGTAATTCGAAAGCAAACACCTAGTATGAGCAATCTTTAGGAAAAGAAGATATTTGGTGCAACAAGACAGAAAACTTAAGAGCATTTCAAATAGAAACAAACACATGATCAAGGGATTATTTGCTATCAAAGGTCAGTAAATTTTACAGGAAAGCCCCCCCGTTGATGGTAGAGTTGCACAAAGTCACATGGAATAGATAGATCCACCCACTTAAAGAAAGAAATAAGGGGATTAATTTTCACAGAAAGAATACAAATATGCATGCCTTACGACAGAGATGGATCTGCCTAAAAAAATTGTGTTGAGCTTATAGGTCATAAGATTATCAGGTGCTTCATTTCCATGTCTTTGGCAAAGAAGACCTGATACTGAAAACTTTAGATGTGGTTACTTTTCCTTGTCTTTCTTGGTGGCCAAACAAATAGAAAACTATCAGTTACATTCAAGAATCATCGTAGCTACCACTGAAACACCACAACTCAATGCCCCATGAATTAATTAAGTGATGCTAATGAGAAATTGCCTTTAAAAAACAAATATAACTGCAGACAGTAACTGTGTTGGTACAGTCTTTTAAAGACACAACTCAATATATATCAATCATACTAAGAAAAAAAGGAAATCCCAGATGGACAAGTATATACAATTTTTACCCAGAAAAAAAAAAGTCTAAAGAAAAAAACCATAATTAGAGAACTAAATTATTTAAATCTACTTGAAAAAACTTGATCACAACATAAGGACTGAAAAATTATAATCGGGTGACTTCGGAAATTAACAAAGACAAAACAACATCAAACCCTAACAACGACTTGCAAATTGAAATCAAGCTCAAAGAAGTAAACTTTAAACTCTTAAAAAACCTAAATCAATACCAAATATAACCCACATAAAAATCCCACTCAAAAACCCAAAACTCACACTGATTACACCTCAACTTACCCAAAAAGAATTAATAGTAATACGTGAACACAATTATTATAAACTAATCACGATCACAGCTTGAACAAATAAGAAAGATCAAAACTTTTAAACTAAAAGATAAACTTTTAGCCAAAAAAGAGAGTCGATGAGAAGTGAAGAAATAAGAGGGAGTACCAGAAAATAGAAGCAAAGACAGTAAGTCAGCTTAGGAAACAGCCAGACTCTGTTTTTCTTTCTTTCTCTCTTGATTTTTGTGCGTATAAATATAGAATGTTCTTGTTTTTATCCTTTCTATTATTATTATTATAGGTTTTATTCTATCATTTGTGTGGGTAAATGAAGTAGATCTGTCAATTTTTATTTGGCCTTTTTTTAATAATATATATTTTAGGGGGCAACGGTGTAATGGTGATTTTTATCTTAAAAAAAGCGGTATTTACGGAGAGATAAATGAAAAACACACGCGTGTCAATTACGTTCTAGTTTCTTATTCTGTTCTGTGTTTTTTTGTTTAAAATTAAATAAATTTTTAAATTTAAATAAATGTTTTTTATATTTTTAAATCCTATTAATATAAAAAATAAATCTAAAATTTTAAAAAATATTATTTTAAAATAATTTCAAATAAAAGACATTTTAAAAAACTGAGTACATGCCTTGCACAAAGCAATCATCTGTCATCCATCGTGTTATGTTATGCTTAGTTGTGAAGGGTCCCACTTAAAAGCTTGTTGGTGATAGAGATTTTTTGTTTTCATTGATGTTAGTATTTCAGGATTATTTTTATTTTTATTTTTGTTTTTATTATAGCAGTAACTGTATTCCAATTTTCAGATAATGGGAAATGATCTCTCCTCCCGGAACGACCCAGAAGATCCAGTGAACTGTTGTTCTTCGCAACAAATAAAGATTTCAACATGACTGGGCTCTACCATAGTATTAATAACTAGTGGGGGCCAGTTGTTTATTAATAAAGATTTCACTAAATGAAGGCGGTGTTTATTTTTAAAAATTTATGATTTTTTTTCTTGATATTTTGAGTTGTTTTGATATAATGATATAAAAAATAAAAATTTTAAAATAAAAAAGTTATTTGAATCCACACACAAGATTACTAAAATCCAGTTCCATTCAAAGAAAATAACTAACATGTCCACGTTACGCAGACAGACGTGGTGAATCATCCAATGT
>Ga0307518_10000218_pt1 | contig 43271 bp, 42 predicted proteins | sample 25_EM_MG_FD_203889 | JGI IMG/M metagenome (GOLD analysis project Ga0307518, IMG submission 203889) | Populus trichocarpa ectomycorrhiza microbial communities from riparian zone in the Pacific Northwest, United States - 25_EM | ecosystem: Host-associated > Plants > Roots > Unclassified | place... | reverse complement strand
ACCGGCCGCCAAGAAAAGCGCAACCTTGTATCGTGCGATTCCGATTCACTCTTCCGGGTTCGCTATGTACACTGAGAGTTAGCGTGTTTCTGGGGAAGAGGAGGTCGGAGTGATCCGAGTCCTATTGGCCGAGGATATGCACATGGTCCGTGGCGCCTTGGTAGCCCTGCTGAACCTCGAACAGGACATCGAGGTCGTCGCCGAGGTCTGCTCGGGCGACAAGATCCTTCCGATGGCCGCGGAGTATCTCCCGGACGTCGCGATCATCGACATCGATCTACCGGCCAAGGACGGCCTCGCGGCCGCTTCCGAGCTCTGCCAGCAACTTCCGAGCGTCCGGACGCTGATCCTCACCTCGCTCGGCCGCCCGGGCACCGTGCGCCGCGCGCTCGACGCGAAGGTCAACGGCTTCCTGCTCAAGGACGCGCCGGCCGACAAACTCGCCAACGCCGTCCGTTCGGTCGCCATCGGCCGCCGGGTCATCGACAGCGAACTCGCGTTGTCCGCCTGGGAAACGGAAGACAGCCCGCTGACCCCGCGGGAAGCGGAGATCCTCCGCCTCGCCGCGAACGGGCACACGGTCGCCGACATCGCGGCGGAGCTGTTCCTGTCACCGGGCACCGTCCGGAACTATCTCGCCACCGTGGTCACGAAACTCAACGCCCGCAACAGGGTGGACGCCATCCGTATCGCCACCGATTCCGACTGGCTCTGACCCGTTCCGCGTCTTCTCTTTTGCCACAACCGGTTCATCGCTCGAAGTCGTGACGATCGCATGCGGCGCAACGAAGAAATCATGCCTCGCGGCGTGTTTCCGGCACTGTTCCGAAGGTTCCGCCTCTGTCACCGTCATCGAGGGGGAGTCCGCCGGAGGGGCAGGGGATGCACGCGATGACCATCGAACCGGGTGACACGGCCAGGGTGCTGGGGCCACTCGAGCTGTACATCGGCGGGGTCGATCGCGCGCCGAGCACGCCGAAACTCCTGCAACTGCTGGCGATGCTGCTCATCCGTCCCGGCAAGACGGTCCACGTCGACTCCCTCGTCCACGAGCTGTGGAACGACGCGCCCCCGCGCAGCGTCCGCCGGACCCTGCACACCTACGTCCACCACCTCCGCCGTCACCTCGACCCCGAAGGCACCGGCGGCGTGCTGGTCACCAGCGCCCCCGGCTACCGGCTCGAGATCGACGCCGGCGTGGTCGACGTGTCGGAGTTCCACCGGCTCCACCGGCTCGGCCGCGACCTGCTGGACGGCGGGGACGACGCGGCGGCCGCGCACGCGTTCCGTACCGCGCTGGACCTGTGGTCCGGTCCCCCGCTGGCGAACATCCACTGTGGACCGACCTTGGCCGCCTACACCGTCTACCTGCTGGAGCACCGGCGCAACGCCCGCGACCTGTGGATCGAGGCCGAGATCCGGGCCGGCAGGCACCGGGAGATGCTCGGCGTGCTGCGGTCGCTGACCACCGCCGACCCGTTCGACGAAACCCTGCACGCCCACCTGATCCGCGCGCTGGGGCTCAGCGGACGGCGCAGCGACGCGCTGGCGTCCTACGAGTGGCTGCGATCCAGGCTCGAGGACGAACTGGGGGTGACACCCTGCGCCGAACTGCGAGAGCTGCACCGCGAACTGCTCTCCGAGGGACATCCGATCCGCTGAACGAGCACCACCCGCCACGACCCGATCAAGGAAACTGAGGAGTCAAGCATGACCGCTCGCACCTATGGCCAGTTCTGCGGCCTCGCCCGCGCGCTCGAGATCATCGGGGAACGCTGGTCCCTGCTCGTGATCCGCGACCTCTTGCTCGGGCCGAAACGTTTCGACGAACTCCAGCACGGCCTGCCGAAGATCCCGACGAGCATCCTGTCGACCCGGCTCAACGAACTCGAACGGCACGGGGTCATCCAGCGCCGGGTGCTCTCGCAGCTCGACGCCGGGGTGGTCTACGAGCTGACCGCATACGGCAACGACCTCGACCAGATCGTGTTGCAGCTGGGCCTGTGGGGCGCCCGTTCGCTCACCGACCCGGCCGCCGACGACCTGTTCACCCTCGACTCGGCCATCCTGTCGCTGTACACGACGTTCCAGCCCGACGCGGCCCGCGGCGTCGACTGCGCGTTCGAGCTGCACTACGGCGACACGATGATCGTGCACGCGGTGGTCGAGGACGGCACCATGACGGCCGGGGAGGGCCCGCACCCGAACCCCGACGTCATCATCGAGCCGCGCGGCCCGGTCGTGCTGAAGCTGCTGAACGGCGAGATGGACGCCGCGAGCGCGCTCACCTGCGGCGCGGTGGCCATCAAGGGCGAACCGGCGATGCTGGAGCTGTTCACCAGGCTGTTCCACATCCCGTCGGCCCCGTCGAAGGCCGAAGGGCTCCTCACGCACTGAAGACGTTCCCGTGGCGGGGACCGGACGCCCGGTCCCCCGCCCCGGTCACTCGAAGCGCGACGTGTCGCCGGCGCCCCGGCGCACGATCTCCGGCTCGCCCGACGAGAAGTCGATGACCGTGGTGGGTTCGACCCCGCAGTCGCCGGAGTCGATCACCGCGTCCACCACGTGCTCCAGCCGTTCCTTGATGTCCCAGCCCTGGGTCATCGGCTCCTCCTGGTCGGGCAGCAGCAGCGTGCTCGACAGCAGCGGCTCGCCGAGTTCACCGAGCAGGGCCTGGGTGACCACGTGGTCCGGGATGCGCACGCCGACGGTCTTCTTCTTGGCGTGCAGCAGGCGGCGCGGAACCTCCTTGGTGGCCGGGAGGATGAACGTGTAACTGCCCGGGGTGGACGCCTTGACCGCGCGGAAGACCGCGTTGTCCACGTGCACGAACTGGCCCAGCTGGGCGAAGTCCTGGCACACCAGCGTGAAATGGTGCCGGTCGTCGAGTTTGCGGATACTCCGGATGCGGTCGATGCCCTGTTTGTTCCCCAGCTGGCAGCCGAGGGCGAAACACGAGTCCGTCGGGTATGCGATGAGCCCGTCTTCGCGCAGGATGTCGACGACCTGTCCGATCGCGCGTCGTTGCGGATTCTCCGGATGTACGTCGAAATACCTGGCCATGCGCAGAGCTTAGGGCCACCGGCGCCCCGCCGCCGCGAGCGCCCGTCGGGCGTGGCGCACCCCGGGTGGCGTACAAAGTGGAACCCACGTCTTCCATCGTGGCGTGTTCCGCGATCGCCCGCGTGGTCCGAACGTCCCACACCCGTGCGGGTGACCGCCGGGATTTTCCCTGTACCGGGGCGGGAAAACGACTCCTTGATCGGCTCTTCCCGTTCTCGGAAGCGGGAACCGGGGTAACGAAGATGGGTTAGGATCCGAATCACACCGCGATGGGGGTCGTGCGACGTCTTCGGCCGTCGCAAGGGGCAGCACGACAACGGATCAAGACTTCTTCTGTTACCACTGGGGTGCCTGTGCCGGAACAGCTCGCGGTGACCGCCGAACCTCTGGGTACCGCCGGCGTCGACCGGCGCCCGCGGCGCGCGCTGTTCCTCGCCGGGCTGATCATCACCGTCGTCTTCGTCAACTCCTGCCTGTTCGGTCTCCTCGCCGTCCTGCTCCGGCCGGGGGTGGACTTCTGGCAGGGCCTGCTGGCCGTGCTGTACGTCGGGCCCGTGCTGGCGATCCAGCTCTTCTACTTCAGCCGTCCGTCGGTCCGGCTCGACACCAGGCTCGCGAAGGTGATGCTGGCGGTGCAGGCGTGCCTGGCGTTCCTTCCGACCCTGCAGTTCGAGGCGGCGCTGAGCTCGCTGATCACCCTCGCGGCGGGGAGCGCGCTGCTGCTGTTCCGGCCGCGGACGGGCTGGACGGTGTTCACCGTGTTCATGGCGGGCACGATCTGGATCCTGTGGTCCTACGACGAGACCTGGCTCGGCGCGGTGTTCGACAGCGTCACCGCGGTCTTCTACGCCCTCGTCGTGTACCTGCTGACCTGGCTCGCGCGGCTGGTGACCGAACTGCACCAGGCCCGGACCGAGCTGGCGAGGCGGGCCGTGGCCGAACAGCGGCTGGCCTTCGCGAGGGATCTGCACGACCTGCTCGGCCTCAGCCTGTCCGCGATCGCGCTCAAGGGCGAACTGGTGCACCGCCTGCTGCGGAAGTCACTGACCCGGGCGCGTGGGGAGCTCGCCGAGATCACCGGGATCGCCCAGCGGACGCTGTCCGACGTGCGGTCGGTGGCCAGGGGGTACCGGGAGCTGTCGCTCGACAAGGAATCGCGGACCGCGGTGTCGCTGCTCTCGGCGTCGAACGTCGCGGTGCGGGTCGACCTCCAGCAGGTCGAACTCCCGGTCAAGCTGCGCACCCTGCTGGCGAAGGTGCTCCGCGAAGGCGTCACGAACGTGCTCCGCTACACCGGCGTCGAGCACTGCGAGATCACCGTGCGCGAGAACGGCGGCCGGGTCGAGCTGGAGATCGTCCACGACGGGACGGCGCACGAGGACGTCCCCGAGGAGACGGCCGAGAGCCTGCGCGAGGTGACCGGGGAGGTCGCCGGGCACGGCGGCAGGCTGAGCGCGGGCCCCGACGCGGCGGGCCGGTGGCGGCTGCACGCCGAACTCCCGGTGCCCGAGCAGGCCGAGCCCGCCGAGACGGCGCTGGCCGAGGGGTCCGGGCACTGGTCCAGGATCGACGCCAGGAACGTCCAGTGGACGATGACGGTGGTCTTCATCGTCTTCAGCCTCTCCGCGATGGCCCGGGCGGTCATGCTGACCGATGACGGCTGGTCACTCGCGCTCATCGCCGGGTACCTCACCGCGCTGACCACGCTGCAGCTGTCCTATTTCGCCCGCCCGAACGTGCGGTTGCGCTCGCGGCAGAGCTACGCGCTGCTGTTCGTCCAGGCGTGCCTGATCTTCCTGCCGTTGATCCCGCTCGGGAGCGCGTGGGTGAGCCTGCCCAGCCTGTTCGCCGGCACCGCGCTGCTGGTGCTGCCGCCGCTGGCCGGGTGGACGACGTTCGCCGTGACCGCCGCCGGGGTGGTGCTGATCCGGATCTCCTACGGCACCGACTTCATCGGCGGCTTCTACACCTTCGCGTCCATCCTGAACACCGGCCTGATGGTGTTCGGTCTCATCTGGCTGATCCGGCTGGTGACCGAACTGGCCGAGACCAGGAAACGCCTCGCCGAGGTCGCGGTCGCGGAGGAGCGGCTGAGGTTCGCCCGCGACCTGCACGACCTGCTGGGCATGAGCCTGTCGGCGATCGCGCTGAAGAGCGAGCTGACCAGCCGGATCATGGACATCGACACCGATCGCGCCTCCGACGAGCTGCTGGAGATCCTCGGGCTGACCCGCCAAGCCTTGAGCGACGTCCGGTCGGTGGCGAGTGGCTACCGCGAACTGTCGCTGGATCAGGAGTCGCGGTCGGCGCAGGCGGTCCTGGTGGCCGCCGACGTCCAGGTGCGGCTGGAGATCGAGCATGACGACCTGCCGACGACGGTGCGGACCGTGCTGGCCGTGGTGCTGCGCGAGGGCGTGACGAACGTGTTGCGGCACAGCAAGGTCGAACGCTGCGAGATCGCCGTGCGGCGGACCGGCGACGGCGTCTCGCTCGACATCGTCAACGACGGTGTGGTGAACGGACGGCCGCCGAAACCGGAGCAGCCGGTGCGGGTGGAGGCCCCGGGCAGCGGCATCACGAACATGTCCGACCGGGTCGCCGGGCTCGGCGGGGAGCTGACCGCCGGTGTCGAGGCCGACGGGCGGTTCCGGCTGCGTGCCGTGGTGCCCGTCTAGACGCTAGATCCAGCCCGACTCTTTGGCGATGCGGATCGCGTCGACCCGGTTGCGCGCGTTGAGCTTCGACACGATCGTGGTCAGGTAGTTGCGCACGGTTCCGGTGGAGAGAAAGGCCTTCGCCGCGACCTCCAGGGTGTCGCGGCCTTCGGCGGTCAGCCGCAGGACGTCGATCTCGCGCGGGGTCAGCGGGCATTCCACGGTGTCCCAGGCGGCGAGGGCCAGGTCGCCGTCGACCATCCGCCGTCCGGCCGCCACCCCGCGCACGGCGTTGGCGAGCTTCTCCGCGGGGGCGTCCTTCAGCAGGAAGCCGTTCACCTTGGCCGCCAGCGCCCGGCGGAGCGTGCCGGGCCTGCCGAGGCTGGTCAGGATCAGGGTCCGGACCTCCGGGAGCTGCTCGTGGAGTTCGGTGGCCGCGGTGAGCCCGTCCTTGCCGGGGAGGTCGATGTCGATGATCGCGACCTGGGTGCGGGAGACCCGTGCGGCGGCGAGGATCTCGTCACCCGACGCCACTTCGGACACCACTTCGATATCCGGTTCCAGCCGCAGCAGCGCCACGAGCGCCCCTCTGACGATGTGCATGTCTTCGGCCACGAGAACCCTGATCACCATGGCGTCGCCCCCTCACGCACCCCCAAGGCCCCCAACATAAACACGCTCGCACGGAACGCGTTCCACCGTTCGGGTGGTGAGTCGGCCAAGGCCCGTCGTGGGGCACCCGGGCGAAAAGGTCATCCGGTGACGGATTCCGCGACCGGTCGGCTACTTTCCGTCGACGTGGCGGGATGTCCTCCGCACACGAAACCGGCCGCCACTCGCCTTCGGGGTGCGAGTGACGGCCGGAAGGGTGCGTTCAGCTCGCTTCGGCCAGCGGCGGCGCGGTGCAGCAAGCGCCGGTGAAACAGTTGAAGGCCTCGCCGCGGTGCTGGTTGGTCCAGTGGTCGAACCGATCGATCACGAGCTCGACCTGGTTCCCGGCGGACCCGGTGTCGATCCCCCGGACGGCGAAGAGCGAACGGACGTTGTCGGTCGTGGTGTTCCTCATCGATGGCTCCCAGGCTGGTCGGTGGTGTTGCGTCGCTGAGGAAATCGTGCTGCTCAGGGCGGGTCCGCGGCCAGTGCCATGCATCATCGCGGGGATGTGCTTTTCGCCTATGCCGGAAGGTTCCCTCCGCCTGCTCCGTTTCCGCGATCATGGGCACCGGACGGAGTAACGGGCACCGGTTTCGGCGACGGAAAGTGGCAGGACGATCTCAGCGCGAGACGGTGACCGTTCGTGGTCACCACGCGATCACCCGCACCCGGATGGACCAATCAGCGGGGACCCTCTTCGAGCAACGCGGCCAGGCCGGCGTACCCGCCTTCTTTCAGCCGCACGCCCGAGATCTTCGCGTAGCCGGCGTCGGCGCGGATCCCGAGCCCTTCCACCATCCGGTTCATGAAGTTGAACAGGGCGCACACGAGGACGGCGTCGTGCAGCGCGGCCTCGTCCCAGCCCGCCGCGTACACCGCTTCGGCGTCCGCGTCGGTCATCCGTGCGGGAGTGCGCGTCAGCTTGCCCACGTAGGCCAGCACGGGCTTCATCCGGTCGTCCACGGGCGAGGAGTCCAGATCGGCCAGTGCGGCCGCCAGAAGCCCTTCCGGCACACCGAAAGCCTCCGCCGTGACGGTGTGGACCCCGTGGCAGTACCGGCAATCGTTGACACCGGAGACATAGGCCGCGATCAGCTCCCGCTCCCCCGCGCCGAACGCCGACGGCGCCCGCATGACGAGTTCGTGGATGTCGAGCAGTTTCGAGGCGGGGGCGGGGAACTTCTGGAAGACCTGCAGCAGCGTGGCGTCAGTCGGCAAAGACCCGAGATAGGACATCGTGTGTATCGCTCCCCTGCTTCGGCGCCCGCCCTTGCGCGGCGGACTCGGCAACGTCATCTACGTCATCGCGACGCAGCCAGCAGGCCGCGAGGCAGGCCACCGATGCCGGTCCCAGCCCGCTCACCGTGGCGGTGACCCGCGCGGTGGCGTGTTCCCATTCTCGGCGCAGGGAACCGGCCGTCGTCATCTCCGGACCTGCTTCGATCAACGGGCGGACCGCGCGCCAGCGGAGGATCCCCGCCTCGACGAGCGCGCCGGTGCCGAGGTCGAGCGCGTCGTGCCGGGCCTGGTCCACGGCGAGCGCGACGAGCGCGGGCTCGTCGGCCAGCCGGGCCAGCCCGACCCCGGCGAGCAGGCGTTCGGCGTCCAGGCCCAGCAGGATCACCCCTGCTTCGGTCGAGGGAGCGTCGTCGACCGACGGCAGGGTGAAACGGGAGTCGTAGGGCTCAGACACGGGCGACGTCCTTCGTGGCCGTCCGCAGCGGGGTGTCCCGGCGCAGGTTCTCGGCGACGGCCGCCGCGACCCGGGCGGTGGCGACACGGTGGCCGTCGATGTTGCGGGCGGCCGGGCCCAGCGCCATCCCCGCGGCCGCGCCGACGGCGAAGACCCGGGGCGCGCCGACGTAGGCGAAAGTGCGTTCGTCCAGCCGCGGCCAGCCGCCTCGATCGAGAACGGCGTCGTCGGGCATCAGGCCGTCACCGATCGACGGCGTGGTGCCGAGCGCCAGGACGGCGTGGTCGGCGGAAACCCGCGAACCGTCTTCGAGGTGGAGCCCGACGCCGGGCGTCACCTTCGTGATCGCCTTGCCACGATGGACGATCAGCCGCCCTTCGGCTTCGGCCGCCTCGAGCATCGGCCGGAACTCGAACATGATCGACGCGCGCCGGAACCGGCCCATCAGTTCGAGCCGCTCGGACCAGCTCACCCCGTCGAAGCGGGCACGGCCTTCGGGACGGAAGAACGACGAGTTGACGTCGGCGCATTGGTAGCGTTCGCCCGCTTCGCGGACCACCCAGTGCACTTCGCGCCCTTGCGCGAGCCCGGTGGAGATCAGGTGCGCGGCGGTGAGGCCGGCGCCGACGACGGCGAGGCGTTTCCCGAAGGCGGGGACGGGTTCGTCCCAGTAGCTCACGCCACGCGGCGGATGGCCGCCACCCCACCAGGTGTCCGGGGCGGACCGGCGCTCCTCGCCGAGGCAGAGCACGACGTGGCGCGCGGTGACGGAGAACCGGTCGGCGCGTACGGTGACCGCGCTGGAGGTCGGCAGCACTTCGCGGACCGCACCGCGCCAGGTCCGTTCGGTGACGTGATGGCTCGCGGCCAGATGACGGCAATAGGCCTCGAAGACGTCGACGGGGACGACCGAACGATGTCCGGCCTGCGCCATGCGGATCTCCCGGCGCTCCACCGGGGTCAGCACCGACCAGTGCAGCCGCGCGAAGTCCAGCAGTTCGCAGTCGCGGTAGCCCTCGACGCCGGGGTGGTGTTCGTACGGCGACCGCAGCACGCGCTGGCCGAGCAGGTCGACACGGTCGAAGAACCGGCCGCAGGGGCGGCCGTCGCGGTCGACGAGGACGACGTCCCGGACGCCGTGGTGCCACAACGCGGAGGCGACGGCGAGCCCGGCGGGGCCCGCCCCGACGATGACCACGTCGGCGGCGGGCGGCGGTTCGGGGGTGCGCGCCGCGCGGGCGCCGGGGAGGACCGGCCACTCCCGCCCGCGCGGCGAGTCGAGCAGATGGGGTTCCGGGACGAAGGTGATCACCGGCGGGCTCAGCCGATCACGGTCACCGGGACGATCAGCTCGATCACGGGCCGCTGCTTCATCCCGTTGCCGATCAGGTCGTCCAGCGTCTGCTGCGACTGCTCCGCGGTGTCGGTGGCGATCGGGCTGTAGCGGGAGTAGGAGTAGGTCGGCTTCCGCCCGCCGGCGTCCAGCGAGTACACCTTCAGCACGGCCTCGCCGGGCCGGACCTCACCGTCGTAGAAGGTGAGGCGGCGCTGATCCGGCGTCATGAAGGATTTCGAGAACTGGCGGGAAAGCACGAGGGTGTCGGCGTCGTTGACGAAGGTCGAGTCCTCGTCGGTGACCACCTGCATCGCGACCCAGGTCTTGTCGGTCAGGTTGGTCTCGGATTTGATCACCTGCCAGCGGCCGGGTTCGGGGAGATTGACGCTGACCGAGATGTCGTGGTCGGTGGTGTCGATCGCCCCGGAGATCATCAGCACCCTCCGGCGGACGTCGGCGACCCCGGCCATCTGAATGTCACGCGCGCGCACCCGTGTGGAAACATCCAATCCCGGGAATTCAGGAGATGACATCTTTCATGCCTCCAGACCTCGACAACCGCAATGCCAGACCGGCAGAATTTCCCCATCCGCAAACACTCGAAGAATTTCACGCCGAACTGGACCATGTCAAGGTGAGGAACGCATGATCCACTGGTACGAAAGGCCGCCGGTACCGGTGCGCGGACTGGGCCGTTCAGCGGTACCGGCTCAGGAGCCGTCGACGTCGTCGGCCCATACCGCGGCGGGTGTGCCGTGCTCCAACGCGCCGATGTAGACGATCTCGAACGAGGAATCGGCCCGCTTGAGCCCTATCCTGATGACGAGGTCGTGTTTCACCAGAATGATGAACTGATGCGGATCGCGGCCATCTCCGAAAATGTCGTAGATGAGAAAAGCGGATCCGTCGGCTACCGCGAAAAGCGCTTCGTAGATAACATTGCGATCAGCCTGCGGAGCGTTGATCGCCCATTCTTCCAGCACCTGCAAACCGGACGTGAGCTGGAGGCGCATAGCCATCCGGAGGCCTCCTCGTGGTCTGGCCGGTTCGCGGGCGGTCTTCATTCTCGCGCGCGCGATACCCGGCGGTCTTCTTTGTCCGTGCCCTCGTACGGAGGTGATCTAGTTGTAGCCGAGGACGATGTGCTCGGCCGGGAAATCGTTTTCGGCGGCCTTCCTCGACTCCGGGACGAACGCCGTCATGTCGGCTTCGACGGCCCCGCACGGGTCGAGATCATCGGTCACGACCCAAATTCGCACCTGTGCCGTCATGGTGTTCCACCTGACCTTCGATGAACGACTCACTTGACAACCAAGGATGGACCCGTCCGATCGGGAGCCGGTCGTGACGCGATCGAGGGCGCCGGCGCGCGGGGATGAGCAAAGGAAAAGGCGCCGGTGCCGGGGTGCCGGTAGTGCCCTTGTGGTACCCCGAACCCGAGGAGCGCGCCATGACCGAACGTCTCGACCCGTATGAGCTCTACGCCGAAGACGAGCTCGATGTCGACCTGCTGGGCCTGTCGTGGCCCGACCCCGCGGTCCCCGAACAACGGGACCGGCAATGAGCGCGGCGGAGCGGCAGCGGACCTGCGCGGCCTGTGGCGGCCCGTTCGCGCCTGGGGAGCGAACGGAGCTGGAAACGGTGATCGACGGAGGGATCCTCTACGTCGCCGTGCACATCGGCCACAGTACGTATCCACCTCGGCGGGAGAGCGAGGCCGCGCGCCGGATCGCCTGAGAACACGTCGCGAAAGCGAGACAGGTGACTTATTCGGGTGGCAGGAGTCTCGACGGCCCATCCCACTCACGTGATCGAAGCCGGAACTCGCGTGATTGAAGGCGGATCTCGCGTGATTGAAGGCGTAACACGCGAGTGCGGCCTCCAGTCACGCGAGTCACGTCCCTGATCACGCGAGTTACGCCTTCAATCACGCTGGTAGCCAACCGGGCGAAGGCACAGAACGCGCAGCGCGACCGTACGCGCGCGCTTCAGCGCAGCGTCGAGGTGCGCCACGTCGGCGCGGCGAGCGGCGACCACGCCGACCGGGCGGGCGCCGCGGGCGGGCGTGAGGCCGTCGCGGTGAGGACGGCGACGAGCGCCGCCAGTTCGGCGTCATCCGGGTCGCCGCGCAGGACCCGGAAGGCCGGTGCACTGTCCATTCCGGACGGTGACATGGTTCCCCCGTTCAGATCGGGTGGTTGCCGTGCTTGCGCTGAGGCGCCGCCTTTCGCTTGTCCTGCAGCATGTCCAGCGCTCTGGCGACGGCGGACCGGGTGTCCGCCGGGTCGATGATGTCGTCGACCAGGCCGCGTTCGGCGGAGTACTGCGGGTTCATGAACTCCTCGGTGTACTCGGCGACCAGGTGGGCGCGCAACGCGTCCGGATCGGGTGCGACGGCGAGATCCTTGCGGAACAACACGTTCACCGCGCCCTCGGCGCCCATCACGGCGATCTGGTTGGTCGGCCACGCCAGTGAGAGGTCGGTCCCGATGGACCGCGAGTCCATCACGATGTACGCGCCGCCGTAGGCCTTGCGCAGGATCACCTGGACACGCGGCACGGTCGCCTCGCAGTAGGCGTGCAGCAGCTGCGCCCCGTGCCGGATGATCCCGGAATGTTCCTGCTCGACGCCCGGCAGGAAACCCGGGACGTCCACAAGGGTCACCAGCGGGATGCCGAACGCGTCGCAGAACCGCACGAACCGCGCCGCCTTCTGCGACGCCGGGCCGTCGAGCACGCCGGCGAACACCATCGGCTGGTTGCCGACCAGGCCGACCACGCGCCCGTCGACCCGCGCGAGCGCGCACAGCACGTTCCGCGCCCACCACTCGTGCAGTTCGAAGAACTCGCCGTCGTCGGCCAGTTCCGAGAACACGTCCCGCATGTCGTAGGGCCTGTTCGGCTCCACCGGGACGAGTTCGGCGAACCGCGGCCGCCGGTCCTTGCCCGCGTTCCGCGACGGCTCGCGGGGCGCGGGCTCCAGGTAGTTCGACGGAAGCAGCGACACCAGGTACCGGACGTCGGCGAGGCAGCCCTCCTCGTCGTCGTGCACCACGGTCGCCACGCCGGACGACGCGCCGTGCACGTCCGCGCCGCCCAGTTCGTCGTGGCTGACCCGTTCCCCGGTCACGGTCTCGACGACGTCCGGCCCGGTCAGGTACATGCGGGCGGTGTCGCGCACCATGAAGACGAAATCCGCGAGCGCGGGCGAATACGCCGCCCCGCCCGCGCACGGTCCCAGCACCACGCTGATCTGCGGGATGACACCGGACGCCTCGACCTGGCGGCGGAAGATGCCGCCATAGCCGTTGAGCGCCATGACCCCTTCCTGGATCCGCGCTCCCCCGCTGTCGTTGAGCCCGATGAGCGGCGAGCCGGTGGCGATCGCCAGATCCATCACCTTCTGGATCTTCGCCGCGTGCGCCTCGCCGAGCGAACCGCCGAAGACGGTGAAGTCCTGCGCGTAGACGAACACGCGCCGTCCGTCGATGGTGCCCGAGCCCGCGACGACGCCGTCGGTGTACGGCCGGTTCTCCGCCAGCCCGAGCCCGCTCGCCTGATGCCGCCGGTACAGCTCGATCTCGGTGAAGGAATCGGGGTCCAGCAACAGATCCAGCCGTTCGCGCGCGGTGAGCTTGCCGAGCGAGTGCTGCCGCCGGACGCCGTCGAGCCGTCCATCGACGACGTGTTCGCGCAGTTCGTCCCGCTGCGCGCGCAGCAACGGCATCGTCGGTTCCGGTGGATGCACCTGTTCGGCGCCGCGGGCGAGCGGGATCACCTGGCCGTCGGTCGGCCTCGGGATCCGGGGACGCCGCAGCCGGTCTTCCGGCAGCGGCACCACCTCGGAGTCATCCGCGCGCTGGGCGCCCGGATCACCCTTCAGGGTCACGCCGCCTCCCTCATACGGGCTTCTCGGTCGAGCTCGTCGAGTTCGATCTCGCGCACGATGTCGCGCCAGCACACCCCCCGTCCGAGCCGGGGCATCGTGGTCACCACGGGCGGCCGTTCGGCGACGGGCGCCGGGGCGGGCGTGGCGGATTCGTTGGTGGTCATGACATTTCCTCTCCCTGTCAGGCCGATGCCCGGATCCGGCCGTCGATCTGGTGGTAGCCGCCGCTGTAGAAGACCAGCGAGTCCTGCGCGGTGCCGCGGCTGGCGGCCACCACCTTGCCGAGGAAGATCGAGTGGTCACCGCCTTCGTAGACCTCCGCCAGCTCGCATTCCAGCCAGGCCAGCGCGCCGTCGAGCAGCGGGGCGCCGGTCTGCGGGCCCGCCTTCCACTCCACCGTGTCGAACTGCGCGAGCCCGGCCGGGCGGCGCCAGTCCGCGAAGTACTTCGCCAGTTCCTGCTGGTCCGACGCCAGCACCGTGACCGCGTACGAGCCGGCCGTCACGATCGCTTCGTGCATCCGGGCCGCGCGGGAAACGCAGCACAGCACCATCGGCGGTTCCAGTGACACGGAGGTGACGGCGTTGGCGGTCATCCCGTGTGCCCGTTCGCCCCCGGCCGTCAGCACGGTGACCCCGGTGGCGAACTGGCCCATCACCTCCCGCAGGCCGGCCTGCGCGGACAACCGGCGCCGCGCGACCGGCGTCGGCAGCCGTTTCAGCACCGGCCGCGACGGTTCCTCCAGCGTGCCCACGTCATTCCCCCTTGCCGTCGACCGCGTACGGGGCCAGCGCCTCACGCAGCTGTTCGGGCACCCTGCTGGGCACCGTGGCCGTGTTCGGGCCGCGCATGCACGCGATCCGCTGCCGTCCACGGGCCACCAGCCGCTCGCCGTCGGCGGTGAGGTGGACGTAGTCGAAGGTGAACTGGATCTGGGTCTGGGTCAGCTCTTCCAGCCGCAGCCGGATGGACAGTTCGTCGAACGCGGTGATCTCCGCGTAGAACTCGCAGTCCACCTTGAGCGTGAACAGCTTGAGGTCGTGGCGGACCTCTTCGAGCACCGCGGGCGCCTTCTCCTTCAGGAACATCTCGCGGCACCGGCCCTGCCAGCGCACGTAGTTCACGTAGTAGACGTTGCCCACCAGGTTGGTCTCTTCGAATCCGACCGTGTGGAGGATCTCGTAGTAGTCGGCCATGTCAGCTTTCCTCTCCCTGGAGCACGGCGAAGACGACGGGATCGGTCCGGTCGTTGACAGTCGTCACCCAGGTGGCGATGCGGGCACCGCCGTGGGAAAGCACCGCCCAGCCGTCCGGGTCGACCCGGTGCACGATGAGCGCCTGTGTCATGTCCCCGGTCTTGCGCACGCATTCCAGCGCGCTCCAGACCCTGGTGTGCGCCACCGAAAGCGGCTCGCGGGCGTCCGCGGCCAGCAGCTCGCCCACGGCGAGCAGATCCTCGCCGAGCAAACCGGCCCAGTCCTCCGGTGTCCGTTCGATCGCCGTTTCGACGTCGCACGCGATCCGGCCGCCGCCCGCGATGGCCAGGGTGAGATCGGCGCTGTGCGACGCGCTCACCTCGACCCCGTCGGCCTCCGGTTTCCCGTCCGGGCGGTAGCGGATCTCGAGCGGCGCGTCGACGGCGCGGCCGGCTGCCAGTGCCGTCTGCGCCCGCCGCTCGGACGTGGTCTCCACGGATACGCCGACCGGATCCGGTTCGACGACGATCGCGCGGGACGAGCCGAGCAGCCGTTCGACGGAACGCTCCAAATAGGACCCGAGCATCGACGGGACCCACGGCCCCTCGCCGTCGCGTTTGCGCACCGCGCGCAGCTTCAGCCCTTCCCACCGCTCGACCAGCTTCCCGTCGGGGTTGCGGACGTCGAGGTCGTAGACGTAGCTGTCGCCGTCCTGCGACCGCTCGCGGGCGTCGAGGAGCACGTACTCCGGGTGCTGCTCGCCGGGTTCGGCGAGGTACAGCCGCTCGATCCCTTGCGGCAGCAGGGTCGCGTCCGGGACACAGCACTGGATCGCGTGCATCATCGCGTCGCGGGTGCCGGGGTCGGCCAAAAGCTGTTCCTGCGGGAGGAACGGCGCGAACCAGTCGACCTCGGCGCCGGTCGCGATCTCCGCGACCGCGTGCCGCGCGCTGGCCCGCCGGTATCCGGTGACCCGCTGGAATCGCTTGCCCTGGAACAGGACGGTGCCGTAGAGCTCGGTGGTCGGGTCGACCGGGACCGGCGGCAGCGCGACGTCGCGGGCGACGGTGTCACCGAGCGGATCCGGCCGGGAGAAGCTCAGCCGGGCCCGGAAATGGTCGGCGCTGAAACCGGTCTCCCCGCTGCGCAGCACCACGTCCACCGTTTCGGCGTCCCTGGCCAGCGCGGCGAGCCGGATCGTGGTCGACCCGCCCGGCGAGACGATGATCGGGCGCAGGAACTCCACGTCGGAGAACACCGGCGCCGGCAGGGTTTCCGCGCCCAGCGCGGCCTTGGCGACCTGGGTCATCGCCTCCATGCCGATCACCGCCGGGAACAGCAGCTGACCGTCGAGGAGGTGGTCGGCCAGATACGGGTCGCTGCCCGCGGACAGGTCGGCCTCGGTGATCAGCTCGACCCCCGGATAGTGCACGACGGCGCGGTCGACGAAGCGGGTCAGCGGCAGTTCGCGTTTCTCCACCGGCAGGGTGGCCAGCCCGCCGGTCCGGCCGCAGACGACCAGTACCGACGGGGCGGCCGGGTCGCCGACGACCTGGCGGAGGATCTCGATGCCCTCCTCGGTCGGGATGGGGGTGATGCCGTCGCGCATCAAAGCGCTGACCACACCGAGCTTTTCGCCCATCCCCGTCCCGGACCAGACCGACCATTCGAGCGCGATCGCCTTGGCCTGGGGGTGTTCCCGGCCGAACCGCACGGTCAGTTCGGTCATCCAGTCGTTGGCGGTGGCGTAGTGCGCCTCACCGCGCAGGCCCGCCCGGCCGATGATGCTGCCGAAGGTCACCAGCAGCTTGATCTTGTCCTTGTCGACGGCGTCGAGGACGGCGTGGAGACCGCCGATCTTCGGGGCGAGGGTCTTGCGGAAACTCTCCTCGCTCAAGGAGAACAGCGCGGCGGGCTCGTTGCGGCCCGCGCCGTGCAGCACCGCGGTGACCGGGCCGAAAGCCTCTCGGACCCGGCCGATCGCGTCGGCCACCTGCCTTCCGTCGGTGACGTCGGCGCGTTCGTAGCGGTAGGTGATGCCCGCCGCCGCCATCCGGCCGAGGTTCTCCGACAGTTCGGCGTCGTCGGCCGGGTCGCTCCGGCCGAGCACCGCCAGTTTCGCGCCGGAATCCTTGGCCAGCGCCAGCGCGCTCTCGGCGGTGATGCCCTTGCCGCCACCCGTGACGAGCAGGACGTCGCCGGTGTCCAGCGGGGTGCCCTCGGCCGCGGCCGGGGTCAGCGCGGCGAGCTTCGGCACCGTGCGGACCCCGGCGGTGTCGTAGCGGACCTCGCTGAAGTCCGTGGTCGCGGCCACCTCGGTGACCACAGTGGACACCGCGGCTTCGAGGGCCTCGGCATCGACCGGGGCGAGGTCGGCGAGATCGACGATCGTGGTGCGGGCCGACGGGTCCTCCAGCCGGAGCGTCTTCGCCAGGCCGGAGGCACCGAGACCGTGCTGCACCACGACGAACCGCGTGCCGTTGGGCGCGGCCAGCACCGCGCGGCCCGCGTCCAGGAACAGGCCGACGTCGCCGGAACCGCTGTCCGCGTTCAGGCAGAGGAGGACACCGTCGCCGACGCCCGCCGTGGCCAGTGCCGCGCGCAGCGGCTCCGCCAGCGGATGACCGGCCGGGGCGAACGCCGTCCACTCGGCGGTGGAGATACCCGTCGCGAGGTCGGGCGACGGCTTCGGCGCGGCGACGTACTCCACCGCGAACGGCCGGACCCACGGGCCGACGCCGGCGACCTCGGCCTGGTTGCTGTCGGCGGGTTTGGCGGTCTGCGCGAGCTCGTCGATCATCTCGGCGAGTTCGCCGAGGCACACGGTCGCGAAGTTCGGCATACCCTCCAGCGCCGGACGGCCGAGTGCCCTGGTCACGTCGTTGACCAGCTGGCCGACGGTGATCGACGAAAGGTGCAGATCGTCGAGGGGATGCGTGTCGGCGGTGACCGCTTCGAGCGGGAGCTCGACCCGTTCGGACGCGAGCTTCCGCAGCAGTTCCAGGGTGCTGCTCCCGCCGCTTTCCGAAGCCGTTCCGGCGGCCGCCGCGACCGGCTCGGCGACCCGGTCGCGGGTCAGGACGGCGCCGATGGACGGCGCGGCCTCGCACGGGCTGGCGAGGAACGAGAATTCGCCGTTCGCGGGCAGCGGCCGCACGACGCGGCCGTCGAACAGCGCGGCCGTCTCCAGCCGGGCACCGAACGCGAACGCGGCGCCGGCGACCTTCAGCACCGGCGCGAGCGTCGCGCTGTCGGTGTCGATCGAAAGCGCCGGGGTGCCGGGCGCGATCGTGCCGAACAGGCCGGTGAGCACGCGGCCGGGACCGACCTCGATCACCAGGTCGCTGCGCTCGGCGACCTTCGCGGCCGCCTCACGGAAGCGGACCGGCAGGACCACCTGGTCGCGCAGCAGATCGCGCAGGTCTTCGGCGGCGTGCAGGACGTCACCGGTCACCGTGGAGACCACGGGCCGGTCGAGCCGGGCGAAGTCGAACGCGGCGAGTTCCTCGGTCATCGCCTCGGCGGCCGGGACGACCGCGGGCGAGTGGAAGGCGTGCGAGACGTTGATGCGCGCGGCGGCGACCCCTTCCGCGCGGGCACGGGCGACCACGCGGTCGATCGCCTCCGCCGGTCCGGAAAGGACGGTCTGCTCGGGCGCGTTGTAGCCCGCGATGACGACCTCTTCGCCCTCGGCGAGCCCCTCGGCGACACTCGGCGTGTCCGAGATCGCCGCCATGGCGCCGTTTCCGTCGCTGGCGGTCGCCATCACCCTGCCGCGGATCTTGGCCAGCTCGAGTACTTCGCGTTCGGTGAGCGCGCCGCCCCAGTGCAGGGCGGTGAGCTCGCCGAGGCTGTGGCCCGCGACCGTGCCCGCCTCGATGCCGAGGCCTTTCAGCACGCGGAGCCCGGCGAGCGAGCCGGTGACGATCCGCGGCTGCGCGACGTCGGTGGCGACCTGGTCGGCGCCGGTGGACAGGTTCGCGGCGCGGTAGATGTCGTCGGCGTGCGCGAAGCGTTTGCGCACCGCGCCGACCTTGCCCTGCCCGGAACCCTGGCCGGGGAACAGGAACCCGATCTTCGGGGACTGGGAACGCGAGCCGGCGAAGATGCCTTCGTTGGCGGAGAAGACTTCCGGCTCCCCTTCACCGAGCAGGTCGAGGAGTTTGGCCAGCTTGCGCTCGGCGTCCTCCGGGCCGGCCGCGACGATCGCCGCGCGGACCGGTTTCCCCGACAGTTCCTTCGCAAGCGTGGCCGCGAGGTCCGCGAGCTCGGCGAACGAGAGCTTCGGCACGATCTCCAGCAGACCGGTCACCCGGCCGCGCAGCGACGCGGCGTCGTCGGCGTCGAGCAGCAGCAGTTCGCTGTCCTGCCGTCCGGCGACCAGCGACCTGGTGCGCTCGTCGAGTTCCTTGCGGCGGGCGGCACCCGGCGCTTCGGTGACGGTGACGTGCGAGTTGATGCCGCCGAAGCCCATCGCGGAGACCCCGGCGCGGACCGGCTGGTCCGAGGGCCACAGCCCGGCTTCGACGGGCACGTACATCCGCGCGGAGTCGCCGACCAGCGACTCATGCGGTTCGAAATGGCCGGTCGCGGGCGGGATGACCTGGTGGTAGACCGCCAAGGTCGCCTTGATCAGCCCGGCGACCCCGGCCGCGGCCTTGGTGTGGCCGATGTTGCCCTTGATCGTGCTCAGCGCGGCACGTTCGGCGAGCGGATCGGCGTCCCGGCGGGCGGTGGAAAGCGCCTCGATCTCGGTGGCGTCGCCCAGCGCGGTCCCGGTGCCGTGGCCTTCGAAGTAGGAAACCGTCTCGACGCCGTAACCCGCCTTGTCGTAGGCCCGCTTGAGCGCGAGGCGATGTCCCGAGGCCTCGGGGCGGGTGATGCCACCCTTGCCGTCGGACGAGACACCCCAGCCGCCGATGGTGGCGTAGATCCGCTTGCCCTGCGCGATCGCGTCCTCTTCGCGCATCAGCACGAGCATGCCGGAACCCTCACCGGGCCAGAACCCGTTGGAATCGGCGTCGTAGACCTTCATCTCGCGTTTGGCGAGCGCGCCGGTCTTGGCGAAACCGATCACCTCGAACGGGTCGATCGACAAGTCGACACCGCCCGCGACGGCGACGTCGAGGTCGCCCTCCGAAAGCGCGTTCGCCGCCGTGACCACGGAAAGCAGCGACGACGAACAGGCACCGTCCACAGTGAACCCGCCGCCGCCGAAGTCGAAGAAGTTGCAGACCCGGCCGGCGATCGTGTTCGCCAGCCCGCCCGCGAGCGTGTCCTCGTCGATCTCCGGGAAGGGTGCCTTGTACTGCGCCTCGAGATCGTGGAGGAATTCGGCGGTGTCGCCGTCGGCCCAGCCGCGCTCGGCGAGCGCCGCCGCGACCGTGCGGCGCACGTACGGCCAGCGCAGCCGCATGATGTTGGCCCGCGAGAACTCGCCGGTGAGACTGTTGCCGACGACCACGCCGGTGGTGGGCCGCGGCAGCCCGTCGCCCTCCGGGAAGCCCGCGTCCGCCAGCGCCTGCGCGGCGACGTCGAGCGCGAGCCAGTGCGTGGTGTCGGTCGACCGGAACGTGCTGCCCGCGACCTTGTACTTGATCCGGTCGAATTCCCAGTCGCGGAGGACCGCGGCCTTCTGGGCGTAGAAACGGTCCGGCGTCTTGGGGTCGGGCGAGTAGTAGTCCTCGCGGTTCATCCGCTCGTCGGGCAGCCTCCGGAACGCCCGGCGGCCGGCGAGGACGTTCTCCCACAGTTCTTCCGGGGAACCGGCGTCCGGGTATCGGAGACCGATACCGACAATCGAAATCCGCTCAACGCTCATGCCACCGCACTCCCCTAGCTCTCAACCACTCAAGTTCACGGAATCCGGTCCCGGCGCCGGATCTGTCCCCAGATACCCGGCCGCCGTCCGTTCGCGCAGTCCGGTCAAGCATGACCCTGACCGGGGCCGACGGTCTTCTCTCATGTTGTTGAAGGCAGGCCGACGAATCGCGCGGCGGCGGCGAAACTCGCCCACCCCACCAGTTCGACCAGCTCTCGATCCCCCGGCCCCGCGGCCGCCACCAAAGCGTCGTCGACCTGATAGGGCGCCTTGGCCACGACCAGGGCCAACCGGACCGCGGGATCGTCGAAGGCGTCCACCCAGGATCGGCTCAACCCGGGCGGTGAACCATCCCAAGTGGACAGTTCCCGCTCCACGACATTCCGCACGGACGAAGGCACCGGCAACGCGGCGAACACCGACCAAGCACGGGAGAACGCGTCCTCGACCACGGGATTTCCCGCGGCCCAGTCGAAATCCCGGGAGCCGACCGGCAACAGATCCAGCGACTCCCCCGGTGAAGCGCCCTCCACCGGACGAAGGAACCGCCCCAGAACCGCTTTGGCCTTGGCACGCGCCGAATCCGGCACGGTCGGCGGCAGCGGCGACGGTCCGAGGAACACGCTCACCACCCGGTTCAGGTAGTGGAACGCGAACGCGACCGCGGTCAGCTCCGCACGGGCACCCGGCGAAAGGGTCCCCGCACGAGGGTCCGCCACGGGCCGCCCCGAAGCGATCGCCGCGGCCTCCGAAGAACGCCCGAGCGAGTCCAGCGCCATCCCATGGACCTCGACACAGTACGGACACGAGTTCCCTCGCGACACCAGCGTCGCGACGATCTCCCGGTCCGCCCGGCTCGTCTCCCCTTCCGCCACCAGCGATTCCCGCAGCATCACCCAGCTCGCCGCGAGCACCGCCGGTGACGGCGAATGCACCGCGATCGGCGGCGCCAGCATCCCGAAGTCGCGTTCCAGCCGTCCGTAGACGTCGCGCACGAGCCCGGTCGCCCGGCCGAAGGGAACCGGCCGGACGTACCGGGCTTCGCGCACCGCGCGCCGCAGCGCGAGCCTCACCAGCACGGGCGCCATGCTCAGTTCCCGGCCACCAGCGACAGCTTGCCGACCGCGCGCCGCCCGGTGATGGAACCGTCCGGAGCGGGGGCGCCGTACGTGACGTCGACACCGCGTGCCTGCAGCGCCCGCACGATTCCCGGCACCGAACGTTCGGCCAGTGCCGCGATCGTCATCGCCGGGTTCACCGTCAGCGCGCCCGGCACGGAAGCACTGTCGGTCACGAAGATCCCGGGGTGGTCGCGGAGTTCGTGGTTCGGGTGCAGCGCCGAGGTCGCCGGGTCGTCACCGATCCGGCACGACGCCAGCGGGTGCACGGTGTACGCGCCGACGACGTCGTTGGTCCACGGCGCCACCTTCGCCAGGCCGTCCTTCTCGAGGATCTCCTTGCACTCCGCGTCGGCCAGCGACCAGCCGTGCAGCGTGTTCGGTGTCGGGTCGTACTTCAGCGGGCCGCGGCCGAGCATCTGCTGCGAGATGCGGTAGGCGTTGCCGGTGGGCGGCGGCGCGCCGAAGACACCCTCGTTGTCGTCCTCGGTCATCAGGAAGATGGTCAGCCAGGAGGCCCACTGCTTGAGCATCTCCTTTTTCTCTACCCCGAACCAGCGAGGCTCGTCCCCGTCGGGCACCTGCGCGAGAATCGTGCCGAGCCCCGGCGGGAAGTACAGCTGCTCCAGCGAATACCGCTCGTACTCCGGCAGCGAACCGTCGAGCTTGTCCCAGTTCGCCACGGTCGGGCCCTTGCCGATGTGGTTGGCCTCGTAGACCTTCCCGTCCTCACGGGACAGTCCGAGCACCTCGCGGACACGCTCCTCGTCGATGATCGCGGTGTTGAGCCGCTCCCCGTTGCCCGAGAAATACCGGCCGACGGCGTGCGGCATGGCGCCCAGCGCCGCCTCCGAACGCTGCAGGATCACCGGCGTCGCGCCGGCACCCGCGGCGATGATGACGATCTTCGCGTCGATCGTCCCGCTGCCGGACTGGAGCCGGTAATCCTCGTCGTCCACGACGTTGAAGTGCACGCGGTAGTCGCCGTCGTCGATCCGCTCGATCCGCTGGACCTCGTGCAGCGGCCGGATCTTCGCGCCGTGCGCGAGCGCGGCGGGCAGGTAGTTGGTCAGCAGCGAGCGTTTCGCGTCGAACCGGCAGCCCGCCATCATGAAGTTGCAGTTCACACAGCGGTCGTTGTCCACCGCGACCGGCGCCGGGTTGGCGGTCCGCCCGGAGTGGTCGCAGAACGCGGCCCACAGCCCGCCCGCGTACGAGACGTCGTTCCAGTCCTGTTTGGACACCGGAAGCGACTCCGAAACCCGGTCGTACCAAGGTTCCAGCGAGTCCCGCGTGATCGCGGAAGGCCACATGCGACGGCCGATGCTTCCGTGGCGCTCGAACACGAACTTCGGCGCCCGGGGCATCGCGGCGAAGTACACGACGCTGCCACCGCCGACACAGTTCCCGCCGAGCACGCTCATCCCGTCGCCGACGACGAAGTCGAAAGCCCGGGTGTAGGACGAGCCGAGCAGATAGTCGTGCTCGAAGTCCTTCGTCTCCAGCCACGGCCCGCGTTCCAGCACGGTGACCTTCGCCCCGCCCGCGGCCAAGTGGTAGGCGGGGATGGAGCCACCGAACCCGCTGCCGACGATGACGACGTCGGTCTTGTCGTAGGCGGTCATGCGGGACTCCCGGAAGGCGTGGTGTCGGGGTGGACTCGGGCCAGCTCGCGGCGGTAGGAGAACTTCGGGAACCGCCACAGACCGTCTTCGTCCGGCGCGGTGTACCCCATCGCCAGCAGGCCGGGGTGGCCCTCGGCGATGGCTTCGGCGGTGTGCTTGTGCGCCGCGCTGTCGAAGGACATGTTGCAGAACAAGGCGAGGCTGACCCAGCCGTCCTTCTCCGGATGTCCCGGGGCGGTCAGCGACCGCACGAGCGCCGTCCTGTCCGAAAAGGACAGTGCGACGAACGGCGGCAGGGACGCGTCCAGCGTGACGTCGTGCTCCTTGGCGTAGACCTTCGCGTGCTCGTTGAGCGACTGCGCCAGATAGGGCAGCCCGACGGTCACCCCGGTCGCCTCGGTGTGCAGCAGTTCGAGCGCGCCCGCCACGACCGCGCCTGGCCCGGGCGAAGCGCCGGCGATGGCGTGGTCGCCGGGGAAACGCTTCTCCCCCGGCACGATCGTGTCCGCGTAGGCCTCCAAAGTGGACACCTTGACCTGTTCGTCCGAATCCACGGAACCTACCTCCTGTTCCTGGCGTGCACGGTCATCGGCAGCCCGCCGCGGACCCGGAGCGACAACATCGCCTCGGGAATCACGTCGTAGCCCGGGAGCTTTCTGAGTTCGAGGTCGCGCAGGACCATCGTCAGCACGAAAACGGCCTCCATCACGCCGAGGCTGTTGCCGATGCAGAACCGGGGCCCGGCGCCGAACGGGATGTAGGCGTAGCGGGGCCGCCCGCTGGGCCGGTCCGGGTCGAACCGGTCCGGGTCGAACTTTTCCGGCTCCGGCCAGAACGCCGGATGCCGGTGCAAGGTGAAGGGCACGACGACGACATCGGAGCCGGCCGGGATGTGATAGCCGCCGATCTCGTCGTCGGCCTGCGCCACCCGCGGCAGCAGCCACACCGGCGGGTACAGGCGCATGACCTCCTCGACGACCCTCGCCGTGTACGGCAGCCGGTGCAGATCGTCGTGTGTCGGCAGCTGGTCGCCCAGCACCGCATCGGCTTCGGCACGCAGTTTCGCCGCGATCTCCGGATGCTCGTCGAGCAGATGGAACGCCCAGCCCAGCGTGCTCGCCGTCGTCTCGTGCCCGGCCAGCAGCAGCGTGATGAGCTCGTCCCGCATCTGCTCGCGGGTCCCGTCGGTCGCGATGAGCCGCGAAAGCACGTCCTCGCCGTTCTCCACCGGGTTCGCCAGCCGCTGCTCGACGAGTTCTCCGGCGATGCGGCGGAGGTCGTCCCGCGATTCCCGGAACCGCAGCTGTTTCTTCAGCGGGGCCCATTGCGGGACCATGCTCAGCGTCACCGCTTCGAACATCGCCTGGTCCTGCACGGCCTCGAACGAGTGTCCCAGCGAGGTGAACCCGCCGAGATCCGCGTCGAGCAAGGTCTTGCCGAGCACACCGAGGGTCAGCCCGGTCATCTCGTGCAGGATCTCCACCGGTCCTTCGGTGTCCCGCAAGCGTTTCACGAGTCCTTCGACCTCGTTCGCGACGACCGAGGCCTGCCGCGCGATCCGCTTGGGCTGGAACACCGGCTGGATGGTCCGGCGCTGTTTCCTCCAGACGTCGCCGTCGCTGGTGAGCAGCCCGTCGCCGAGCGCCCGCCTGGCCTCCTGGAGGCCGATTCCCTTGTGGTAGTTGGCCGCGTTGTCCGCGAGCACGTGTTTCGCCAGGTCGGGGTGGTTCACCAGGTACATCGTCTTGGGACCGATCGCGATCCGGACGACGTCACCGTGTGCCTCCGCCGAGTCCGACATGAGCGCCAGCCGGTCGGTGAAGAGTTTCTTCAGCAGACCGAAGGTCGCCCGGCGCGGCGGGCCGGGCGGCGCGGCCCTGGGCGTCACCACGTCCTGGGTCATGCCGCCACGGCCCCGGTTTCCGTCTCCGGCTTCTCGGCCGGCTTGGGCAGGGACGTGACTTCGGCCGCCTTCGCCTGCTCGGCCTCCCACTTCTCGGTCGCCTTCTTGGAGAAGTGCAGGCCCCACAGGAACATCCCGCGGACGAGGCAGACCAGCGCGGTGGCCAGGAACAGGCCGTACGACACGTGCACGATCATGAAGAACCCGTACGCCAGCGCCACGCCCGAACCGAACAGGATCTGCGACGCGGGTTTCGACGGGGTCGTGCCCGGGTCGGTGACCATGTAGTTCGTGTAGAGCACGAACGCCACCCCGGTCATCATCCCGAGCGCGCCCGGGATCGCGGTGTCGAACACCAGACCACGGATGATCGCCTGCAGCGCGAAGGTGATCAGCCAGGCGCCGATCAGCCACATCCGCTGGGTCAGCAACGCGTTGAGCACCGTGCCCGAGATCATGATGATGCCGACGATCAGCCAGCCGACCCACGAGTCGACCTGCTCGGTGAAGTGATACGGCGGCGCGATGCTCGCCCAGGGGAACACCAGCAGGATGATCGTGATGCCGAAGTTCGACGGGTTCATGTAGTGGCGCAGCCGTCCCCGCACCGGGGCCTGCAGGACCCACTTGGCGCCGACGGCGACCACGACGCCGAACATCATGACCAGCACCTGGTCGTTGACGTAGGTGAGCATGTTCAGCGCGAGACCGGTGATATGCGCGGGGAAGAGGAATTCCACCAGTCCCTTGAAACCGTTGCCCCGGAAGCGGACGTCGCGCCCTTGGACGCGGGCCCCGATGATCTCCAGCAGGATTTCCGTGGTGTACGCCGTGGCCAGCGCGATGAACGGATAGGTGTAGGGCTGCTCGAAACCGAGCACGGTGTAGCCGATGATGTTGAAGATGGTGATCGAGATCGCGAACCGGCGAAGGGCCGTGATCGTCTTGTTGCTCTTCGGTGCCGTGAGTGTCTGCTCAGCCATGACGGTCATTTCTCCTTAGCCTGAGCGCCGAGCTGGAACGTGTGGCTGCCCGGGGTCAGCCGGACTTCCTGCGTGCGGATCTGCCCGGTCAGGTCCCGCCACTGCAGGTGGACCTGCACCGGCCCGGTGACCTTGCCCAGTCCGATCTGGATCTCGTGGCTGCGCTTGCCGGAGTGGCCGCTGCCACCGTCGACGCGGTCCATGTACTTCTTGCCGTCGGGGGTGACGACGGTGACCTGCGCGCCGATCGCCGCGGTGCCCGCCGCCTCGAGCGGACCGGTCGCCGAAGCCTTGTCGTGCACCAGCTTCAGGTTCAGGTACGAGCCGGTGCCGGGGCTGACGTTGTGGTAGAAGATCGGCTGTTCCCACTGGCGGGCCACGGCGAAGTCGAGCTTGCCGTCGCCGTCGGCGTCACCGGTGGCGATACCGCGGGTGGGCACCGGGACCGCGAGACCGAGGCGCGGGGCCAGGTCGGTGTAGCGGCCGTCGGAGCTCTTGGCCCAGAAGTGCAGGGTGTGGTCGCCACCGACGTCGTCACCGGCGACCATGTTCGGCCAGAAGTACGGGTGCTTCAGCAGTTCGTCGTTCGACGTCGCCAGCTCCTGCAGCTGCGGCCAGCGGTTGACATCGCCCTTGACGAAGCCGGTCGCCTGGGTGATCACCGATTCGCCACTGTTGTCGTAGTCGGCGATTTTGACGTCCCAGCCCCAGCCGGACCAGGCGGTGCCCGCCTGCGCGCTGCGGTCCACCCACGGCGCCTCTCCGCCCTGCAGACGGCCGCGCAGATCCGCGGTGTCCTTGGCGGTGTTCATGAACTGGAAGTGGCTTTCCTCGATACCCCAGGACGTCGTGATGTTGCTGACGTACAGGTCGTAGAGACCGTCGTGGTCGAGGTCGGCGAAGTCGACGCCCATGCCCTTGAAGGAGTCGTTGCCGATCACCTTGGACTTCGGCTCGTTGGGCCCGCGAATCCCCTTCACCTCGGCGAATTCGACGTGACCGGGGCGGGACTTGTTGTACAGCAGGCGGTCGTGGCCGAAGTCGTTGCCGATGTAGAGCTCCGGCAGGTTGTCCCCGTCGACGTCGGTGGCGCTGGCCGCCAGCGACCAGCCGCCCTGGGAGTCGGCCGGGATGGCCTTGTCGTCGAGGGCGAAGGTCGCGCTCGGCTTCGCGCCCTGGGTGGCGCCGGTGAACCGCAGGATGTACTTGCCGCCGGCGTTGTCGGCGTGCGACATCGACTTGTTCATCTCGACCCCGCCGGAGACGCGGTCGTCCAGCACCGCGCTGTCGGGGAAGTAGTTGCCGATGAAGATGTCCTGGTGGCCGTCTCCGTCGAAGTCACCGACCGAGGCGGCGTTGGTGTTCCACAATGGACCGGAGTACTCGCCGTTCTTGGAGTTGTTGCCCGGCACCAGTTCCACCGGCTCGTAGGCCTTCGGCTCCAGCTTCGTGGCGCCCGGCTTCGCGAGGAACAGGATCGGCGTGCGGCCCCAGTAGTAGGCCAGCAGGTCGACCCGGCCGTCCTCGTTGTAGTCCGCGGGAACGCAGCCCATGGGCGCGATGTACTTGCCCATCGGCAGCGGCGCCGCGTCGAGCGCGAACGGCGCGTAGCGGTCACCGCCCTTGCCCGGCGTCGGGGTGATCACCAGCTGGTCGCTGCGCGGGTCCACGAAGCACAGGTCGTTCGCGAGCTTGTCGCCGTCGAGGTCGTTGACCGCGATCGCGGCGCCGACCGAGGAGATCCAGGCGCGGATGTGCTCGTACTCCTTGTTCACCGTCCGGATCGACTGGCTCTTCGCCGCTTCCGGCAACGCGATCGTCAGCGGCTCGAACGCGTACTTCGAAGCCATGGTGTCGGCCTCGGCGGTCGAGACGGTGGGCAGCTGCGCCACCACGAACAGTCCCGCCATCAGCACCAGCGCCACGATGCCCGCAAGCTGCTTGCGGAGCCAGCCCAAGGTCGCGGTCATTTCCCTGCACCTCCAGAAGTGAGTACCTCGGTGGCGATGCGCTGTCGCCAGGTTTCGAATGCCGGGAGCTCCCCGTCGACGACCACCGCCGGACGGACCTCCTGGGTGATGGCCGCGGCCCGCTCGGCGGGCAGCCCGCAGATCGCCTGGGTGGCGACCTCGGTCTCGGGGATCAGCAGCCCGGCGCGGACGCGGGCTTCGGCGGCGAAGGCGCTGCCCTGGGCGAGGTTCCCCCGGTGCTCACCGGCGAACTCGGCCAGCTTCAGCAGTTCGTCGCCGGTGACACCGCACGCGTAGGTCGAGGCGAGCCCGATGCCGGCGTAGAGGTCACCGTGCCGGTGCTCGGGGAATCGCGCGACCGTGTCGGCGACCAGGTCGACGTCGGTACCGCAGATGAACCACAGCGCCCGCCCGATGCCCTGGTCGATCGCCCGCAGCGAGTAGCCGTCGTTTCCGGGCGGCCACGAGAAGTCCGGGTCCTGGAACTGCCCGTCGACGTACTTCGCCGTCTTGAAGTAGGCCTGGTGGAAGCCGTAGCCGTCGAGCACCAGCCAGCGCAGCAGCGGGTCGAAGTCGTCGGCGGACGGCCAGCGGAAGCGCGGCAGCCGCGCCATCGCCCAGCCGACGCCGACGTAGATGATGTAGTCGTGCTTCTCGCCGGGGCCGTCGAGGAAGCCTTCGATGTGACGGCGTCCGCCGCCCGGCAGCCCGTCCAGCATTCCGTACCCCATTCCCGCGCCTTCGTAGGCGAAGCCGCGGTATTTCACCGGAATACGTTCCAGCCATTCTTCCGCCTGATCGACGGAACGTGCTTCGACCGCGTGCGCGTAGCCGAGCAGGAACTTCTCACCGACGGTCTCCAGCAATTCTTGAGCGGCCGGGCTCTTCTTGTGGAAACCGCGTTTGTCCAGTGACGTCTCGGAGACGTCCGGCGTGATCATGCGACGTCTGATCGTGCGCCAACCATTGCCCAACGCACTCTCCCCCTAACGGGTGGATTCGAATTCCGGATTCCTTAAAGGCTCACATGCGTGGTAATGACGCGACCACTCCACGGTTGCGGCCGCGGTTCTCCCGGTTTGCGAGATCGGGAGAACCGCGGGAACACCCTCGGTCAGGCCACCGCGCGGAGGTACTCGGGAGCGGGCATGGTCATCCGGTTCCCGGCGGAGCTCGGACCACCGGCGAGCGTGATCGCCATCGGCGCGTCGGTCGGCCGCGGGGCGCGCATCGGCATCCGCAGGTGGACCCGGCCGTACCGGGTGATGTCGACGCGGCCGGGCAGCGTGCCCATGGAGAACGTGGAGGCCGCGGTCCCGGCGGCGTGCTCGGCCACCCCGATGACGGTCCACCGTCCCTCGGGGACGTTCTGGATCTCGATGTCCGCGGACAGGACGTTCGCCCTGCCACCGAAGGCGACGGGACCGCACTGCGGGATCGACTCGGCGAACAGTCCGATGAGGACACTCGCCGGGCCAGCCCCGCGCGGGGTCTCCACCCGCACGCTGATCGTGCCGGTGCCGCTGCGCATCGTGGCGCTGCCCATTCCGGCGCTGTGCAACGCTTCCAGGGTCGGAAGCCGCTGGAAATGCGGGGCCAGCGCGACGAGCAGCTCGCCGACCTCGGGGTCGCGGTACTGGGTCGGGGTCATCCCGACCGCGCGGGTGAAGCGGCTGGTGAAGGTGCCGACGCTGCTGTAGCCGACGCTGCACACGATGTCCGACACCGTCAGCGAGGTCGTCAGCAGCAGTCGTTTCGCTTCGAAGAGCCGGATCGCGGTGAGGTAGCGGCCGGGGGTGACACCGGTCGCCTTGGTGAAGATCCGCGAGAAGTGGAACGGGCTGACGAAGACTTCCGCCGCCAGGTCGCCCAAGGTGATCGGGTCGAAGTACCTCGCGTGCATCGCGGTGATGGCCTGCAGCACCGCGGGTTGCAAGGGGGACGCCGGCTCGGGGGGCCGACCGGGTTCGGTGACGCCTTTCTCGTTCGCCGCCATGGCGACTGTTCGTAGCTGCATCAGACCAACCTCGGATTCGCTGTCGCTTTTCCTCTGTACGCCAGCAAACGCGGTGTCGATTTCGGTGTGCTCGACGAGCGATCGAGAGGGGGTCGGCTCAGTCCACCGGCAGGTCGAGCACGCACTCGCCGACGCTGACCTCGGCGGGCCAGTCGAGCTTGAGCGCGCGGTCGACGCGGTCACCGGCGTCCACCGGGACGGCGTGCGCGGCCAGTCCCATGGCGCGGGCGACGAGGTAGAGCGTCTGTTGCAGCGCACCGACGTGCGCCAGCGTGGTGGCGTACGCGCCACCCCCGAGGACGGACGCCATCCGCGGCATCCGCGCGGTCACGGTGATCAGCGCCGAAGGCCGCCGATGGTTGCCGCCGCCGATCATCGCCATGTCGAGCATCGCGTCGAGATCGGCCTCGTCGGCGTTGACGAGGGCGAGCCGATGCTCCAGCGGGTCGTAGTGGTAGATCCCGCGGTCCAGCCCCGAGCAGCGGTTGACCGAGACGTACAGCTCGAGTTCGTACAGGCAGGCGACGCTGAAGTACGGCCGCTGCGAAGCACTGTGGGCGGGCCCGTTCGGCAGGTGCGCCGGCCCGATCGACCGGATCCGCGCGCCGCGGAACAGGAACTCGCCGATCTGCTCGGCGGTCAGCACGCCCTCGGTGAATTCGGGGCAGGTGTGGTCGTTCTCCAGCAACGCGGTCAGCGTCGGATCGCTCTCCGCGCGCTCGGCCAGATCCGGCCGGTACAGCGGGTGGACCGGTCCGTCGCCGGTGGCGGCCTTGACCACCGGCGGTTTCCCGAGGCCGGGCAGATCCGCCGGGCCACCGGGCCGCCACGTACGGCTGGTGGTGTGGAACGAGAGCTCGTCCGGGGACCACAGACCCAGTTCGGGATCCTCGTCCTCGGCGAACCGGCCGTGTTCCCCGGCCACCTGGACGACACCCGCGGCGACCAGATAGGACACGATCGCGCCGACCACCGAGGCGTCGATCCCGGTCGTGGACACGATGTCCGCGACCGATTTCGCCGTCGCCAGTGTCGCCGCGACGTGCACCGCCCACGGCTGGGACAGCACCACGCGATAGCGCGCGGACGGCGACTCCAGCCCCATCCCGTCGGCGTCGGAACGCAGGGAACTGAAGCGGGACAACCGGATCGGCCGCGTGGCCGGGATCTCCACCGGCGCGAACACCGGGGCGAGCACCACCGGGATCACCGACAGCAGTGGTCCCCTGCCGTCGGCGAGACCCAGTGAGCGCACCACGGAACCGCCGAGTTCCTTGAGCGCCTGCCGCAGCGCGTCGGCGCCTTCGGCCGTCCAGCTCAGCTCGCCTTCGAGATCGGGCTCCCGCTCCACGGGCTCCCACGAAGACGTCACGTTCGCCAGCGAGACCGGCCCCAAGGCCATCCGCCGCAACGATTCCAGCACCAGCGGTTCCGCGTCGACGAACTCGTACTCGCCCCAGCGGGTGACGACCACCAGCGAGCCGTCCTCACCGATCTCGACAAGGCTGTCGTCGGTGAGCGACCACAAGGGGATCGTTTCGGCCACTGTGCCGGGGGGATCTGTCGTCAACGGTCGCTCCAGCTTGATCTACAAGAACATGGGGAAAGGGTTCAGCCGGTCGTAGGGGGTCGGCTCGGCGAGCCTGCCCAGCCGCACCGGCACGTCGAACAGGCGTCCGGGGGCGAAGCGGCTCCAGAACGGGCGCAGCCCCGGAACGACCACCCGGACCACCGGGAGGTCGATGTCGGGTCTGGTCTGGTCCAGCACGAGCGTCTCCATTCCCAGCGCGGAAAGCCTGCCCACCAAGCACTCCACGTCGTCACGGACATCGGGCCGCCGGACGAACTTGAAGTCCGCGGCGCGTTTCGCCGACCGCCCCGGCGCCGGCAGCAGATACGGCTGGTTCCCGACGGTCGCGTACTTCAGCCACGCCGACGCGTCGGGATCGTCGAGTTCGACGTCGTTCGCGAGCACCGCCGGGATCATCTGGTTGAGCTCGCTGACCGCCCTCCGCAACGCCGTCCTGGGGTCCAGGTGAGCGCCGAAGCCCATCATGACGTTCTCGCGCGGCCCGGCGATACTCCTGGACAGCGCGACCATCACCGGCACCCCGAGGTCCGCGGTCAGGTCGAGCACCCACAGCTCCCGGCCCGCCCGCGCGTACTGGCCGACCATCTCCTCGGCCCACGGGTCGTCGAACGACGCGATGTCGACGCCGGGCACGGGAAGCCGGTTGTACCACCACATCGCGACGGCGTCGCGTTCGACGAGTTCGAGCAGGCCCTGCAGGATCGCGTCCTCGACGCTGCTTCCGGCCGCGCAGCCGTTGGAGTCCGCGCGCATCCCGGTGAGCCCGCACTCCGGCGGCACGCCGTAGTAGAGGTACGCCGTCGGCATCAGCTTCCGCCGCTGCTGCGAAAGCGACCACAGCGGCGTCCAGTCGACCGCCGCCTCGGTGTCGAACCGGTCGGGGACGTGCTGGAAGTTCGCGTGCTTGACGTTCCATTCGACGCGCGTGTCGTACTGACGCTCGTCGAAGAGCATGCACGAGTTCGGGTGGACGGCTTCGTCGCCGAGCGCGTGGAAGCTGTCGCGGATCCGCAGTTCGTCGCCCTGGTAGTTCGCCGAGAACCGTTCGATCGCCTCGCAGAGCGCGCCGACCTCGGCGTCGATCGGGCTCGCGCCCTTGCCGCCGTTGTCCCCGCGCAGCCCGGCCTGCAGCCCCGCCTCGCCGCGCACCCGGCGCGCGACGTTCAGCCCGGAGCGGTACGCGTTCACGAACGCCGGCGCTCTCGGGTCACGGGCGATCTCCTTGACGATGCCGGTGACCGGGCTGACCAGGTGGCTGTAGCGGTCGAGCACCTCGACCGGGGTGAGCGTCCGGTGCCCGCCACCGCCCGACGTCGCCTTCTTGGCCTCCCGCAGCACGACCGGCTCGGCCGTCCGCGCGGCGACGATGCCTTCGTCCCCGCATTCGGGGCATTGCGGGCGGCGCCGCAGCTCGTGCAGCCGTCCCTGCAGGTCGAGGGTGTCCAGGATCCACACGGCCTGCTGTCCCGGATAGCGGTGCCCCGTCAGCCATTTGGACGCTTCGAGGGAGATCAGCTGCGACGCGGCCGCGGTCAGCGGCGGCACGGCGGGCATCGGGAACGACGCGGGACCGTCGTGCCCCAGTACCTCCTGCACACAGGCCTCGGCGTGCCGGTGCCCCCACAACCGGTTCGTCAGGCAGTGCCAGCAGCCGGACCGGCCGGGCTGCATGATCGGGCCGATCCACACCTGCGAACCCGACGGCCGGGCCAGCAGCCAGGGCCGTCCGGTGCGCCGGTGCTCGGCGTCGATCTCGGCCAGTCTCGGGTCGAGGTAGTCGTCGCACAGCACGATGGCCAGCTCGGAAGCCGTCGCGACCACTTCGATACCGCTCGCGGCCAGCGCGCCCGCCACCTGCGAGGTGTCGACGCCGCGGCCGATCGCGGTCAGGCTCGCCGTCGCCGGCTTCCGACGGCAGGCCACCGCGGACGCGTCGAGCCCGCACGCGTCCCAGTACGCGAGCGCGCGCTCGTCCCCCCTGATCTCGTCCGGGACGCGGACGGTGACCAGACCGGCCTCGACCAGCCGGGCCACCACGCCGGTGACCTGTTCGGCGTTCATCCCCTCCGGGCACGCGGACAGGAGCCCGTCGAGGTCACGGGTGCCGTCGAGCAGCGCCGCCACCGACGCGACCTGCGCGCCGCGGATCGCGATGACCCCCTGTTCGGAGAACAGGTAGGCACCGTTGCCTTCGCTGATCTCCACCCGCAGATGCCGTTTGAACCCCAGTCCGCCGATCGAGGTGGGCGTGGACGCTGCCTCGCGCATGATGACCCCCAGTAGGTCGGTTCGATTCTCGAATCCTGCTGCGCGGGGCCGGGTACCGGCCAGTGTGCGATTCACGCGCCGGACGTGAAAAACCCATGTTCTTCCGGGAGACACGCATGCGGACCCTGGTGGACGGCTCACTGGCCCGGCGACCGGCCGCTCTGTCACTGTCGAGTACTGGGAATCAGGCACGACGCGTATCGAGCTGGAGGGCGCTTGCGATGTACACCGGATCACGAGTAGCGGACAAGCACCACGGCTCGGCACCCAACCCGATTCCGGCCTCGCCCGCAAGCCCCGTCCGTTTCGGTCTCCTCGGCCCGCTCGAACTCGTGCGGGACGGGATCGACTACGCGCCGACGACGCCGAAGCTGCTGCAGGTGCTCGCCATGCTGGTGATGAGCCCGGGGAAGATCGTGCACATCGACACGATCGTGCAGGAGCTGTGGGCCAACGACCCGCCGCGCAGCGTCCGCACCACCATGCACACCTACGTCTACCAGCTGCGCAAATGCATCGAGGAGAACGAGCTGGCCCCGTACGGCGAGACCATGCTGGCGACCAAACCGCCGGGGTACGTGTTCCGGATCGCGCCGGAGCAGGTGGACGTCTTCGAGTTCCAGGAGCTGCAGCACAAGGGGCGCGAGCTGCACCTGCGCGGCGAGCACGCCGAGGCCGCGAAGGCCTTCCGGTCCGCGCTCGATCTGTGGTCCGGGCCGCCGCTCGCGAACGTCCACTGTGGACCGGTGCTGTCGGCGTACGCGGTCGACCTCGTCGAACAGCGGCGCAGCACCCTGCACCTGCGGATCGAGGCGGACATCGCGGCCGGGATGCGGCACGAGCTGATCGGCGAACTGCGTTCCCTGGTCACCGCGAACCCGCTCGACGAGGCCCTGCACGGGCAGCTGATCCGCGTGCTCGGCCGCAGCGGACGGCGCTCCGACGCGCTCGCCACGTACCGTCAGGTGCGGACGAGGCTCAACAACGAACTGGGCGTGGAACCCTGTGACGAGCTGCAGGTCCTGCACCACGACCTGCTTTCCGAAGGTGAACCCGCGTGACCCCCGCTCCCGCCACGGAAACGAAAGTGAGGATCGACGGATGAGCAGTCGTACCTATGGGCAGTTCTGCGGGCTGGCCCGCGCGCTGGAGATCATCGGCGAACGCTGGTCGCTGCTGATCGTCCGTGACCTCGTCCTCGGCCCGAAGCGGTTCACCGAACTGCAGGCGGGTCTGCCCAAGATCCCGGCGAGCACGCTGTCCGCGCGGCTCAACGAACTCGAGCAGTCCGGCGTGCTCCGCCGCCGCCTGCTCCCCCAGCTCGACGCCGCGGTGGTCTACGAGCTCACCGAGTACGGCAGCGAACTCGACCAGATCGTGCTGGACCTCGGGCTCTGGGGCGCGCGATCGCTCGGGCGGCCGGGAGCCGAGGACGTCTTCACCATGGATTCGGCGATCCTTTCGCTGTACACGACCTTCCGGAGCGAGAAGGCCAAGGGCGTCCAGGTCACCTACGAGCTGCGCTACCCGGGCGAGATGGTCCTGCACGCGATCGTCGAGGACGGCGCGCTCAAGGTCGCGGAGGGCGCGCACCCCGGCGCCGACGCGGTCATCGAACCGCTGGGCCCGTACATCAAGGACCTGCTGAGCGGGGATCTCACCGCCGCCGACGCGACGCGAACCGGGAAGATCCGCATCGAGGGCGCCTTCGAATATCTGGAACTGTTCACGGAATTGTTCCACATTCCCGCCGCTCCGAAAATGACCGACGGAATCGTCGTCCGTTGATCCATCCGGCGTAACACCGCAGGTCGGATCAGCAATCCGGAGTAACGGAAACCGCCGGAACGCGGGATATCGTCACATCCGTCACCGGTCGGTCTTTCGCCCTAGGAGCTCTTTCATGGCCGCACTCGATTCGCCTCGCCCGGGTCTGCTCGCCTCGCTCAACGGGAAATACCACCGAGCGGCGCTCCTCACCTTCGCGGTGGTCGTCGTGGCCCACTGGGCGGAACACCTCGTGCAGGCCTTCCAGATCTACGCGCTCGGCTGGAAGACCTCGGACGCCCGCGGTGTGCTCGGCATCCCCTTTCCCAAGCTGATCAGCTCCGAATGGCTGCACTACGGCTACGCCATCGTCATGCTGATCTTCCTGTTCGCCCTGCGCAAGGGTTTCGCCGGCCGCTCGCGGCAGTGGTGGAATCTGGCGCTCGGCCTGCAGTTCTGGCACCACATCGAGCATCTGCTCCTGCTGATCCAGGCGCAGACCGGCTGGCGGCTCGGCGGCGGCACCGCGCCGAGCAGCATCATCCAGCTGTTCATCCCGCGCGTGGAACTGCACCTGTTCTACAACACGGTCGTCACCATCCCGATGATCATCGCGATGCTCGTGCACCGGAAGGCCTCCGCCGCCGAGCGGGAGCTGACCGGCTGCACGTGCTCGCCCGTCAGCCGGCGTGAGCTGGCGACCGCGGCCTCGTGACCGGGAGACTCTTCGCGCTCCTGGCCCTCGTGGCCGCGTGGCTCGGGGTCGCGGTCCTCACCGCGGCCCCGGCCTCGGCCCACGTCGAACTCCTCTCCTCGAACCCCGCCGACGGCGCCCGGCTCACTTCGGCACCGGCGCGGGTCTCGATCACCCTGTCGGAGAACATCGGCATCCAGCCGAATTCGATCAAGGTCGTCGACGCCCACGGCACCGACGTGGTGTCCGGTCCCGTGTTCCAGCCCGGCGAAGTCGCCGAAGAGGTCGCCGTCGCGCTCGAACCCGACCTTCCCGACGGCAGCTATCTCGTCGAGTACGCCTTCGTCTCGGCCGACTCGCATCCGGTGCGCGGCACGATCGCCTTCGTGATCGGCACCGGCCCCTTGATCACCTCGGCGGGCGCGGTGTCCGCCTCCACCGGGACCGACCCGGTGACCGACGCGCTGTTCACCACCTTCCGCTGGGGCTCCTTCGGCGGGGTCGCGCTGCTCGGCGGGCTGGTGTTCCTGCTGGTCTGCCGTCCGGGCGGCCGGGCCGACCCGGCGGCACGGAAGCTGATCACCGCGGGCCTGTGGCTCTCGGGTGTCACGGCCGTGGCGGGGTTCCTGCTGCAAGGCCCGTACGTCGCCGGGCGCGGGGTGGGTGCGCTCTTCGACGGGGAGCTGATCGAGGCGACCCTGCGTGTGGCGTACGGGAAGCTCCTGCTCCTGCGCCTGGCCGCGATCGTCGCGCTCGCCGTGATCGTGCGGCGGCTGCTGGCCGGCGACCTGCCGGACCGGCTGCGGTCGCGTTACGAGAACCTGGGCATCGCGGCCGGGTTCATCGTGATGCTGAGCTTCTCCGCGACCGGGCACGCGGTGGCCGACAAGATCATGTTCCTCTCGGTCACCGCGGACCTCGCGCATTTCGGCGCGATGGCCGTCTGGGTGGGCGGGCTGATCCAGCTGGCCGTGCTCCTGCGCGGCAGGTACCCGGCGTCGGAGGCCGAGCCCGCGCTGGCGCGGTTCCATCCGATCGCCACCCGGTCGATCGTGATCATGGTGGTCAGCGGCGCCTACCTGGGCTTCCGGCTCGTCCCGTCGGTGGAGGCGCTCTGGACGTCGGCCTACGGCATCGTCTTCGTGCTGAAGCTGACCGGGTTCGCCGCGTTGCTGCTGGTGGCGAATCTGAGCCGTACCGCGGTGCGCCGCGGGATCTCCGGCCGCGGCGGCACCGGAGTGGTGACCGCCGACCTGCGGAAGCTGCGGGTCAGCGTCGGCGTCGAGGTGATGATCGTGGCCGTGGTGCTCGCGCTGGCGGCGGCGCTGTCCTCGATGTCCCCGACCGGCTGATCACCGATGCGCGATCAGGTCCCGCACGGTCCACTGTGGACAGGCGGGGACCGCCCGATCCCCCGCGTGATCGGCGACCAAAGCTTCCCCCTTCTTCCCGCTTGCGGCGGACCGTTCACCGCAAAGACCACCCACCCGTGGCGCGTGTCGCCGCGGCTTCAGGCACACTGGACGGTGAAAGCCCCGTGTGGCAAAGAAAAGCGCCCAACGGTGACACATCGACCACTGTGGAGGTGACCAATGGAGATGCCCGGCTTCGATCTGGCGTGGCGCGGTTTCAATCGCGCGCAGGTCCGGGAATTCGTCCGCGAGGTGGAAGCCGAACTACGACGAGTGGAAGCCGAACGCGACGACGCGATCCGCCGTGGGCAAGCTCTCACCGCCGAGCTCGCCGCCGCACAAGAGGAAAATCGCGAACTGAAGGCCAGCGTCGACCGGATCAGCCGCGTGCCGATCGCACCGGACGCGTTGCAGGAGCGCTCGCGCCGGATGCTCGAACTCACGCGCGAGGAAGCCGACGACATCACCGCGCGGGCCGCCGAAGAAGCCGCCAAGGCCGAAGCGGAACGGAAGCGGATCGCCGAAGACTTCGAGCGCGCGATGACGCTGCGCCGCGCGGAGGCGATGCGCGTGCTCGCCGCGCGGGACGAGGCCGCGCAGGCGAAGGCGCGGAAACTGCTGGACGACGCCGCCGAAGAGGGCGCGCGCCTGGTCGCCGAAGCGCGGCAGAAGGCCGATGTGGCCCTCCGCCTGCGCGACGACGTGCTCAAACAGCTGGTCGGCTGCCGCGAACTGCTGTCCGAAGCCGGTGTGGTGCTGGCCGTGCCGGACTCACCGAAACCGGAAGTGCCCGTTCAGCGCCGGAGCAGGCCCGAAGCCCGCACCGGCACCGAAGCGGCCGCCACTTAGCCCGGGCCCCGCCCCACCGCCACCCTCAGCGGACAGGCTACGCCTGGCTGTCCAAACCCATGCCCGAAGAAAAGACCACCGGCCGGATCTCCATGGCGTTGATGTGCGCGTCCGGGATCTCGCCCGCGATCTCGATCGCCCGCTCCTTGCTGTCGCATTCGACCAGGTAGAAGCCGGCCAGGTACTCCTTCGACTCCGCGAACGGGCCGTCGGTGACCACCGGGACGCCGTCACGCACCCGGACCACCGTGCTGTCCTTCGGCTCCGCCAGCGCCTGCGTCCCGAGCAGTTCGCCGCTCTCGGTGAGCTTCTTCATGAAAGGGTCGATACGGGCGACCACCTCGTTGCGCTCCTCCTCGGGAAGGGCGTCCCAGGCGGTGGGGTTCATCGTGATCATGATCATGTACTTCATCGGGGTTCCTCCTGGTCGTGCGGCCGGTGCCCGGCCACTCACGCGGGAGTCGGAGCCGCCGGATCGTTCTCGACATCCTGGCACCCGCTTTTTTCCGCTCTCCGGGCGCATACGTGGGGTGGGTATAGTGGGAAGACGACGGGGAACGACGAGAGAACGGGTGCGGGAATGACGGGCTACGGCACTGAGCGGGAGGCCTATCTCAAGCGCCTGCGCCGGATCGAGGGGCAGATCCGCGGTCTGCAGCGGATGGTGGAAGAGGACAAGTACTGCATCGACATCCTGACCCAGGTGTCCGCGGCCACGAAGGCGCTGCAGTCGTTCTCCCTCGAACTGCTGGACGAGCACCTCGCCACCTGCGTGGTCCACGCCGCCGCCGCGGGCGGTGAGGAGGCCGACCTCAAGGTGCGGGAGGCGTCCGACGCCATCGCCCGGCTGGTCCGGTCCTGAAGCGTCGCAGCCGCAGGCTGTTGGTGACGACGAAAACCGAGGAGAACGCCATCGCGGCCCCGGCGATCATGGGGTTGAGCAGGCCGAGCGCGGCCGGCGGCAGGGCGGCGACGTTGTAGGCGAACGCCCAGAACAGGTTTCCCTTGATCGTGCCGAGCGTGCGGCGCGCGAGCCGGATGGCGTCCACGGCCGCGCGCAGGTCACCGCGCACCAGGGTGAGGTCGCCCGCTTCGATCGCGGCGTCGGTCCCGGTCCCCATCGAAAGACCGAGGTCGGCCTGCGCGAGCGCGGCCGCGTCGTTGACGCCGTCGCCGACCATCGCGACCACCCGGCCTTCGGCCTGCAGCCGCTTGACGACGTCGACCTTGCCCTCGGGCAGCACCTCCGCGACGACCTCGTCGATCCCCACTTCGGCGGCGACGGCCGCCGCGGAACCGGCGTTGTCCCCGGTCAGCAGGACCGGCCGGAGCCCGAGCTCCTTCAACCCGGCCACGGCCTCGGCCGACGTCGGCTTGACCGTGTCGGCGACGACGACCACACCCCGCGCCTCGCCGTCCCAGGCGACGACGACCGCGGTCGCGCCGCGTTCCTCGGCGACCTTCTTGGCCTGGGTGAGCTCGTCGCCGACGGCGATGCCGTGCCGGTCGAGGAGAGCAGGCCGCCCGGCCAGGACGGTCTTGCCCTCGACCTCGCCGACCACGCCGAGGCCCTCGACGTTGCGGAACCCACCGACCGGCGGCAGCTCGCCGAGCCGCTCCTCGGCGGCCGCGACGATCGCGCGGGCGATGGGATGCTCGGAGCCGTGCTCGACCGCCGCGCCCAGGCGCAGGACCTCGGTCTCGTCGTCGCCGAACAGGTCGGTGAGGCTCATCTTCCCGGCGGTCACCGTGCCGGTCTTGTCCAGCACGACGGTGTCGACGGCGCGCGTGGATTCGAGCACCTCCGGGCCCTTGATGAGGATGCCCAGCTGCGCGCCGCGGCCGGTGCCGACCAGCAGCGCCGTCGGCGTGGCCAGCCCGAGCGCGCACGGGCAAGCGATGATCAGGACCGCGACGGCGGCGGTGAAGGCCGCGTCGGCCCCGCTGCCCGCGCCGAGCCAGAAGCCGAGCGTGCCGACCGCGAGGGCGATCACCACCGGGACGAACACCGCCGACACCCGGTCGGCGAGCCGCTGGACCCGCGCCTTGCCGTTCTGCGCGTCCTCGACCAGCCGCGCCATCCGCGCGAGCCGCGTGTCGGCGCCGATCCGGGTGGCGCGGACGACGAGCCTGCCGCTCGCGTTGACCGTCCCGCCGACGACCGAGTCCCCGGCCACCACCTCGACCGGGACGGCTTCACCCGTCAGCATGCTCTGGTCGACAGCCGATCCGCCGTCGGTCACCACGCCGTCGGTGGCGATCTTCTCCCCCGGCCGCACGACGAACTCGTCACCGGTCTTCAGCTCACCGATCGGGACGCGGCTCTCGGTGCCGTCCTTGAGGAGCGCGACGTCCTTCGCGCCGAGTTCGAGCAGTGCCCGCAGCGCGGCGCCGGAGCGGCGCTTGGACCCGGCCTCGAAGTAGCGGCCCGCGAGGAGGAACGTGGTCACCCCGGCGGCGACCTCGAGGTAGACGTTGCCCGCGCCGTGCCCGCGCTCCATGGTCAGCTCGAAGCCGTGCCGCATACCGGGCGTCCCGGCGGTGCCGAACAGCAGCGCGTACAGCGACCAGAGCGTCGCGGCGACGACGCCGAGCGAGATCAGGGTGTCCATGGTCGCGGCGCCATGGCGGAGGTTCGTCCAGGCCGGGCGGTGGAACGGCCACGCGCCCCAGGTGACCACCGGCGCGGCCAAGACCAGCGAGACCCATTGCCAGTAGGTGAACTGCCAGGCCGGGACCATCGCCAGCACGATCACCGGCACGGCGAGGACAGCGGAGACCACGAGACGCGTTCTCAGGGAGCTGGTCTGCTCCGGGTCTTCGTCGGGCCGGGGCGGCTGGGCCGTGTAGCCGGCGGACTCGACCACGCCGACGAGGTCTTCGACCGAGACCGCGGCGGGGAAGTCGACCCGCGCCTTCTCGGTGGCGTAATTGACCGTGGCGGAGACGCCGTCGACCTTGTTCAGCTTGCGTTCGACCCGGGCGGCGCAGGACGCGCAGGTCATCCCGCCGATGGCCAGTTCGACCCGCTGGGACGTCACGGCGCACCTCCCGGGTGGTGCCCGTGGTGCTCGCTGGTCGGTGCCGGCGGGGGCGGCGCGTCGTCCAGCGGCCCGACGGCGGAGCCGATCGCCCAGGCGACGGCGAACACCGCGACCAGAGCCGCGGCGAACGCCGACACCTTGACGGCGGTGCTCACGAGACGAGCTGGTAACCGGCCTCGGTGACGGCCGCGTCGACGGCTTGGACGTCCAGCGGCGACTCGCTGGTGACGGTGACCTTGCCGCTGGCGACGTCCACGTTCACGGCGCTGACGCCCGCGATCCCGCTGACCTCTTCGGTGACGGAGGACGCGCAGTGCCCGCAGGACATGCCCTTGACGGTGTAGGTGGTTTCGGCCATCGGTTCGAACTCCTCTACAGGACAGGTGGAGCGATCACTTCCTTTATACCCCGTGGGGGTAGGGGTGTGCACGGAGGGTGCGGGGACACTGCGGAAATGAGGAAGATCTCCGCCATCGGCATCGGCGCCGGCGACCCGGACCACCTGACCGTCCAGGCGATCCGGCGGCTCAACGAGACCGATGTGTTCTTCGTGCTCGACAAGGGCTCGGAAAAGCAGGACCTGGTGGCTCTGCGCCAGGAGATCCTCGACCGCTTCGTCGAGCAGCCCGGCTACCGGGTCGTGCGGGCACCGGACCCCGAACGCGACCGTACTCCCGATGACTACCGGAAGGCCGTCGCCGACTGGCACCGGCTCCGCACCGACGTCTACGAGAACATGATCGCTTCCCTGGGTCCCGACGAGCGGGGCGCGTTCCTCGTCTGGGGCGACCCGGCGCTCTACGACTCGACCCTCACGCTGCTGGACGCGGTACTCGACCGCGGGACCGTCGAGTTCGAGTACGACGTCATCCCCGGGGTCAGCAGCGTGGCCGCGCTGACGTCCCGGCACCGGACCACGATGAACCAGATCGGCCGCCCGGTGCTGGTCACCACCGGCCGCCGCCTCGAGGCGGGCTGGCCCGCGGACGCAGACGACGTCTTCGTCATGCTGGACGCCGGGTGCACGTTCTCGCAGTTCGCCGATACCGGCCTGGAGATCTACTGGGGCGCTTACCTCGGCACTCCCGACGAGCTCCTGCTCTCCGGCCCTTTGACTGCCGCCCTGGCCGAGGAGATCCGCTCCGTCCGCGCCTCCGCCCGTTCCCGCAAAGGCTGGATCATGGACATCTACCACCTACGCCGCCCCGCCCCCTCCCGCACTTAGCCCTCTAAATGCGACCGGCCCCCCGCCCCTCCCGTGCCCAACCCCGCCACTCACATGCTTGGACCCGCATCTCGCGTGATTGAGCCCGCATCTCACGTGATTGAGCCCGCATCTCACGTGATCAGGTGGACGGCACCCGTGATTACAGGGACGACACTCGTGATCAGGCGGACGTCACGACGGGTGGGCCGTGTCGTCCGCCTGATCACACGTGTCGTCCCTGTGATCACGCGAGTTACGTGTCTGATCACGTGAGTTACGGCTTCAATCACGTGAGATACGTCCTGGAGCACGGGTGTGGCGGGTTTCGGGTATGGGAAAAGGGCTCGGGCCCCGGGAGAACTCGTGGTTCTCGACCGGGGCCCGAGCCCTTTTTTCAATGTTAGTCCGGCGGTGTCCTACTCTCCCACAACCCTTCGGTTGCAGTACCATCGGCGCTGTCAGGCTTAGCTTCCGGGTTCGGAATGGGACCGGGCGTTTCCCTGACGCTATAACCACC
>Ga0307518_10000217_pt1 | contig 43561 bp, 40 predicted proteins | sample 25_EM_MG_FD_203889 | JGI IMG/M metagenome (GOLD analysis project Ga0307518, IMG submission 203889) | Populus trichocarpa ectomycorrhiza microbial communities from riparian zone in the Pacific Northwest, United States - 25_EM | ecosystem: Host-associated > Plants > Roots > Unclassified | place... | reverse complement strand
TAAATCTACTTACCTTACGGTTGCTTAATATTTAATGTTTACTCTCATTCACTCCTGTCGTTTTGGTTCCGTAAGCAAGGTGGAGTAATATCAGGGTGATGACATCATTGTGCTCTGCAGTGTGGACGCCAGTCTACTGAGGGCACCCATTGAATTCGACTTGTTCCATCTACTAGCTATCACCTGTACTATAAACGCATATGTCATCTACCAGCACGCAATCTCCTGTCGAAGCTGCCGGCACCTACCCGGAATGTACTCCTGGGGAAAGGGAAGAGGTTTTCCCCCCGCAGAGACATGCAGGCGCTGCCGGTATTGGTCCAGAATATGTCAGCAAAACGGTGCGCACTACTACAATATAATGGTACACATATGGCGTTATGGAAATGACCGCGGAAACAGGGCTTTACGGAAAAAGTAGCTGGGCTAAAGGAAGAAATCAAAGGGAAGATATTGGGGAAACCTGAACTTGTCCAGCATGGTCATGATCGCAGGACGGGGAAGCTGGCGAAGAAGGCGAGGGAATAGGTGAGTAACGAATTTTATGCAAATTGTAGACCCATCCTCATGTCTCCACTTCTGCAGGCCGACGCACAAGACCCACTTGAAAACGCAGGTATATATATAGGAAGCTTGGGAAGAACACCCTCTGTAGGAAGACAAACAAGAAGCCTATGTAATATCACCCAGCAAGTTGTGTATGCTGATAAGAGAACCAATTGAATCCTACTTGGGGTCAAAATAGTATCCAGCACTCGCCATTAGCTATGAGAGCCCTAAAGAGTATAGTATCGGGTAGTTACCAGTGAGGAACTTTCGGACGGCCACTTATGACTAATACGACAGTGATCCCAACTTCGCGACTCCCCTTCCTTCGGCGTGAATTGACGACGGAGGAGAAAAAAGAGCACTACACCTGACATCGAGTTGAGTGACGTGCAACGTCCTCCAGAGCAATCGACAGAGAAGAAACTGCTAGGTGGTCCAACTACAGGTGACCAAGCAGCACTACTGGCACTTATCGCAGCCGTCAGTTTGTGACGATCATACCTGTACCCACTATATCCATAATGGAAATGAGCAAACAAAGGTAATGGAGCATCAGAAAAGGTCAGGAGATTCTGGCCTTGGATACCATTGGCAAAAATCCATGCATCTTGGTCGCCAGTCGTTTCGCAGAGGATGGCCACGAAAAGTTTCATGCTCACCTGGGCGAAGCAGGGGCATCATTCCAGACATTGTGGCCAGTAGATCAAGTTGGGCAGTGTTCACATGTCATGGGTTTAGCGCTGAACTCATGACATGTGAACGCTGTCCAACTTGAAAGCCATGAAAAGGGCTTATACCTTATCATTCTGGTAAGTCAAAATCCTACTAAACTGTAAAAGCATCGAATGGTGCTAAGCACTTCCTGAGTTTTTAAATACGTAGGACGTACTCTGATTGGACGGAGGCAAGGTTTGCGACAAATCTAAACCAAACAGGGACTAGCCTTATTGCTCAGCTATGTTTTACAGATTAGTAGCCACCCAAAGCCAGTCTCTAAGCTTGGTTAAAGGGACCCTTGCTTGAGCTTTAACTTGGAGTGCACAGAAGCCACCAGGTAGAGCTGCGTGTGCCATTCATGGTGCTCTGACAGCCGCAGAAGCCAGGTATATGTAATCGAAGAGGTGAGCTACAAGAGCAGCTGTGGCATCCCATTCAAGTATCCTTCGCTATATCGTATACGTGCGGGCTGAGTACGCGTGACTATTTTCGATAATATGGCTCTCGTACTTCAGATCCAGCTCTCGGAGCTGCGTCGTTGTCGAGATGTCCATGGCTTGAGGTCGACTTTTATGCGGGCATGTTCATTAAAAAGAGCCAGTAATCGGTTCGACTCCATTTCTTGGGCACTTCGTGGATGGGCCATTGAGCGTGACACAATTGACAAAAGGTGAACGTCTTGCAAGTGACCGTTCCAAACAAGGTCACTGAAACTGGAAATGCGTCACGGTTTTTTGAACCTCTGCTAATTCGCTCTCCGGTTCAAATCATGTGTTCATGTGTAGCATCCTCGCATACGGTCCAGCGTATTGAAGGAAATGCAAATGCAACTACTCTAAGCCGCAACCATTACCTATTACAATTTACGAGCCCGTTCCATTGTTTCTGCGTTGGCGATATAGTTCCACCAGCCATTCAACTTTGCATTTGGTTTGGGCAACAATGTTGACTTGTTTGGAACAAGATGTTTGCCACACGGCCCTCTAGATATAAATTCCCAAGCAAGTGGTATGTGATGGGTAACCCTCTCCTTCACTGGATTTTGAAAACACACAGTCAAGCTGTTCATCATCCAATGCATCGATTGAATCGAGGGTTAAGTACTTCATTTTGACTATGTAAGTGGCGAACTAGAGAGGAGATGCCTGTGTACAGTCTTTCTTGTGCCTCTTCCAGTCCTTCACTTGACACTCCCTGGAACAATACTTCACTTTCTTGCACCTGCTGCACACAGACAATGCTTTGCCCTCCTTTCCACACGCTCTACAACCAACTTGGGAAGGTGCCTTCGCTGAGGGCACCGAACCATCCGTCGTCCCAGCCCTTTCCAGATACGGCACGAAAAACAGTGGACTGATCGCCGCCCTTGTTGCATACTTAACCGCACCATCACCATAGCGTCTCCGCAGCACCTCTGTCCCTACGCCCATGCCACATAAACAGTACGGCACCTTGTTCGGGTCACCCCCTACACCTGGATAGAGTGGAGCAGAGTTCTGGGCGAGGTACTCGCAGTTCGACTTGTGCTCCCACGTGCGACATCGTTCAATGAATAGCGGGAGCAGATGTCTCCATGCCTCGGACTCGTTTGCATCCGTCTGGATAGAGAGCGCGGTGCTGAGCTTGCCTATCAGCCTGACACGAATGTCATTAGACCCTGGTATGACCCATGAATCAGCTACGATAGTATGAGACGCAAGATCGAGCCGCAAATCAGTGACAAGAATGATGGTGTATATGTCTTCCGTGTTACGGTTCCATAAGGCAAATTCCGCGTGGGTCTGACTGGTCCCTAGTCCAGTAGCGGCACAGAAGAAGGTACGAAGAGAGTCTTTTACATTCAAAAGGGTGTCATGTGCGACTCCTGGAACGACTTTCCGATTGTTGCGTGCCACGCGCTCCCGATGTGAAAACATGTACGACACATGCGGAACGAACCAATTGAACGCCTTGGGATCCTTGGAGAGCTTGAACGAGGGACATCGATCTAAATTCAGATAGTGGACGTCCCAGAGAATCGGAATGCCGGTATCGATTGTAATCCTGAAATTCTTGGTGATATCGCGCTCTCCTTTGACATCCAATGTGAATGACATCGGTGCCACTATCTGTTGTGATGTCAAAAACCCGGCATTATCAACGAAGTTCTGACACTGACCTCGACATACTTCGATTTTCGTGCAACACGGACCTTGGCATTCAACAGTGCATCTACAGGAAGGGGGAAGGAGACAGTATGCTGATATTTTTCGACATACAGGATGGCCTGGTTTGCGGACAACTGCGTGGTACGGACGGCACACCCTCTAACGAACGGGCCCTGTTCCTCCGCATCGGTGATGTTGACATGCGCGGTGAGCGACAGGACTTGCGTATTAGATGCATCCATTTCCACATGGATTGGATGATGCTCAATCGCGTCGTCGGACCTCTCAAGAGGGGCGGGAGGCGTCGCGGCGTCGGTTGCTGCATTGCTGGTGGTTGGAGCCTTGGCCAAGACATGGACATATCGTTCATCCGTCAGTGGAGCCTTGAATAAACTCATTTCCATCCCCAGAATAGAAGACATAGTGGAAGGGACGGCTAATCCAACAGTCCCACCAGAGGCACGGATGAGGGTAGTTGCCAGAACAGGGAAGGAAAGCACCACAGGGGATGTACCATGTGCTCCTGCGCTATCCTCCATAAATACTGCTGTCTTGTTCTCGCCTCGCCCGGATATTTCGAGCTCCCCGAAAGAGGCTGAGGTACATGCAAAGGCATCATGGCCAAACGCAACTCGTATTTCGCATTGCAAAATGGTCGTTCTAACCCCTGCGAGTTCAGACTGCAACTTGGTGATGAAGTGACGTGGAACTACGAGGGCCACAGTAACAACTTGAGGAACCATGCTCCAATCTCGGAAAATGGGAGGGTCCTCTTGTGCACGAAGTTCCTGCATGTTCGTGGGAGACAGCCAGGGAAGGATGAAGCCAGCAAGGTGCAATTGGCAAACCAACTCTTGGTAAAAGTTCGACCCGGTGATGAGTGTTTGATCACCCAGCACCAACCCTTCTAAGATGTTTATGACTTTGTCCCAGTCACACCAGACTCTCTCTTGAATATGTGCAAGAAATAGCGCAAAACTGCGACGCGTGTAATGAAGTAACCCCGAGGATTGGATCTTGTTCAGAAACATCTCACCCTCAGGAAGATGCGTCATATCCAGCCGTTTTGAAATGTTCTCATCCGAGAACATCTGCAGGTATATTCCGAACAATGTTTTGGCGAGTTGTTCTGGTGCAAATCGAATGGATTTTTTCCGAGAAAGCTCTGCTGTGCCATGCCATTCAGGCCCGACAGGTTTCCAAGCTAGGCGTTCGTGATGTTGGGCTTTGGGGCCATTCAAGATATCATGCATGAAGGTTTCAGACATGTTGGAACGTGTCGTAAAACGGGAGACATAGCCGGAAGGAATGACTCCCAGGAGGAGTGAGATGGTCGACGGATCGCCACACATGCGCGTCAGGATACCCTTCGCAGCTGACTCTCCTAGCGTGAGTAAAGCTTCGGTATACAGTGTCGACGAGGGCGAGTTACGAAGAAGCGGAACAGTGACAATGAGTAGGTTATGCAGTCCAAGATGATCAAGCAGATTTGATGTCTCGATTACATTGAACGAGGTCGGGGCTGGGGATGAAGCATGTGACCCATACGCAGTTTTATCAAGTTGCACAACCGATCGCTTCCATGGTACAACAAATGACGGGGTATGTGGCTGAAGGCCAATGCCTATGGCATGGAGTGCTTGACAGAATGCAAGTGCTTCTCCAGCATACATCCGTACAACAAATGGTGCTGAGGAAGCACTCTTGTGCTGGGTGCGTCTTATGACAGCTTTGCACCAAGCATTGAATTGATGACGCGCAGCCTGCACCATTTTGAAGACTATGGCGGCGCTCTCATCATCGGAGAGAGCACAGCCTGAGGAGGCAAGAGTTTCTGCAAGATGAAAGCCCAAGATAGGATCTGTGGCGTAGTGCACAGCAAACTTGTCTCCAGACGCAGAGAACGCAAAGGTGGGGTTCACATTAATGGCAGGCTTTGCAGCTTGAATGCCATCATCCGTGACTCCAGATGTCCAAAAGCTCTCGAACTGATCTGTAGCGGCTATCAGTGTAACTGGAGCAAGAGGCCCAGCTGAACGCATCGACGTCATGATGAAACAGTCTTTGTTGCGTGCACGAACACCCTTGAGTCCGTCTTGGAAGTTCTCCGTGAAGCGTTTAGTTTGCTGTACATTGAAGTCGGCAGTCCCAAGCCACAGCTTCCAGAATCGCTGGATGTCAAAAAGGGTGGCGTTATCGCACATAGTGACGATATGAGCGTATGGCCCTAGTTTCCATGTTTGCATGTCTTGCGCAAGTGGCACGAGTTTACGACACTGTTCGATGAGCAATGAGAGCGAATCCTTGTCGAGCATCATGTGATAAAAAATGTTCCAGATACTAGACAGCCTGTTCTCGGCACCATCATCCGATAAGAGCGTAAAAAGCAGCGCGTTGCGTGCTAGGGAAGGAATACTGTTAGTGATAAGTGGCATCGCCTGTATGGCACGTACCAAGAACTGCAGCTTCCATGTCACAGCAGGTAACATCGATCTTACGAGGCCCTGCAGAGTTTAGAACCTGCAAGACGCACGTAATCAAACTGGCTTACCAGCTGCAGAACGCGTGGCATCAGCATACACAGTGTATAAGATATGCCTGGCATCACCACATCCAAGGAGTAATACATCTGCGTTGTTCTCGGGGGGTAAATTTTCAGTCAGACGGACAGCGGATGTGTTGCCCAGTGGATAGAAAAAGGTTCGACCTGGCCAATACAATACATGTGACATCTTGAGCTTTTTGATTGACGAAGAGCGCCAGAAGAATCGAGTAGCAAGCTGGCGATAGATGGTGAGCAATACCGCAACTTGGGCTGGCACACACGGTAAAGTAAGTGTACCTTTCTCCTGTGTGGGTGAACTTACACCAAGTGTTAGCATCGATAGACTGACAGAATCGACCAATGCTCACACGAGCGCTTTTATTTAGCTGTGGAGTGTAGCCAACCAATGGCGCATCACCCATACCTTATTGATCAAGGAGGATCGCAGCACACCGTCCTAACTCAACTGGCAGGACAGCATTTGATCTGCTTCTGGCCTATTTTAGCAATCTTTGGATTCACATGATCATATCTCTGTCGTCGGATACCCTCAGCGGTATGGCAAGAGAGGATCCACACTGGCTAGTACCAGTGTGGTGCTGCACGGGGACGAAAAAAGTGCTGGCGTGCTCCCGAAAAGGACGTAAGGTGTGTACTGTACGCGGCCCCGATCTTAGGAGAGGGGCGTCACCGCCAAACAGCGCAGAATTCACATAAGCCTCAGGAACTAGTCCGTCTGCACCCTCTGTACCTTCGCCGAGCAACTTCGATACAGCAGTCTGCCCGACCTTCTTCACATACTCCTCGAATATCTTCCTCAGTGGGTCCAGCCCCTCAGGAATCCGTGACAACAACACATACATCCGTTGCAGATCTTCGACCCTGTCGTAATCGAGGAGGGTTTGGAAGCTCCCCCGGCCCACATAAGCTCCACATGGGGGCGAATGAGAACTCGCTCACATCTTCTGACTCATGAGCCGTTTTCGGGTCCCTGCGTTGAAATTACATGTACTGTCGCCAGTGAGGTCTTTACCGAGGTACTGTCTTTTGCTGCTTGAGTGATTCTAACGTGATGATCTTTTTCGAGGCCGTAGAAAGAGTGAACAAGGTGTTTGCCGTCTGCGACGGTCTTATTCTAGTTACATTGGAAAATAGATTGGTGACTACGTTTTTCAGACCATCCTTGCGTTGGGTCGCTGCCAGCTCACACGCTTCGGCCTACTACTCCCCTCGTATGTGGTAGATGGTAGTTCACCTAAACAGCCCCGGAAGGGCGGCGGTCGGGGTAGCGGTTTAACCCCCCTGACGAGAGCTTTCGCAGGCTCGAAACCGCACGCCCAAACCCGCCCCTTTACCTGTCCCTGTGTGTACTGTACGCGGCCCCGATCTTAGGAGAGGGGCGTCCGACAGACACGACAAACAGATTGACCGCCCGGGATGCCTCTCTTCGCACACAGACTATACACCGAAGGGGGGTATTCTGGTCAACAGCGTCGTATTCACCTATGTACAGCCGCCGACGATACCACCGCCACCACCATCCCACCAAAGACAACAACAACAACGACTATCCGCATCCCACAGAAGCACGGCCACAACTACGACCTCGACCACCTATGGACCTGCCTAGTCTCCCCAAGGCAGACCAAAGATTCGATGGAAGACAATCGTTCCCTCTCCGACTGGACCTGCCGCATGCAGAGGCATGGCAATGACACCTGCCTGCAGCGCACGGTAACAACGACAACAGCTGCCTACAGCCATCCCACAATGATTCCCGGATCCGCAGTCCAGCGGAACGATGGTGATGTCTACGATGTCTACGTACGGCCTGCCTGTGGAACATTGAAGACGACATCTACCTGCTGCGTGTAGGGGCACATCGACGACAATGACGCCCATCTGGCATCTGCAGCCCGCTTGCAGTACGCAGAGGCACGCCTGACGACAACGACGCTCACGAACGGCCACTGCCGCCGTGGAACATCGACGAGGTCTACCTGCAACAAGACATGCCGACGACGCCCGCTTGCGGCGCCGCACGGTCACTGCTGACGTGGGACATCACGCGAACTAGTACCGTCGCCACCACGACCACCCGTGTAGCCAGCGCCGTGCCAATATTGCTACCGCTGCCTTGCAACTGGCAGCGCAACAATGTCATCGATGGTCACCACCACCACCCTGCTGGGGACGACAATGACGACAGTCACAATGATGGCTATGACCACCGGCCAGCGACATGATGACGTTAACAACACCCGCGACCACCACTACTGTGCATCCAGCAACACACCGATGACATGTTCTCTTCCATCTCCACCACGCAGTTGCGGCACGACAACAGACGGCGACAGCGACCCGTGCTGCCAACCTACCTTGCGACCACCACAGCACACATGGACACAAGGCCACCATGCTCACCCTCCTGATGACAATGATGATGACACACATGCAGGTACTGTTGCTGCGAGACAATGCTGACGGGTGCGACGAGCACCACTTCTTCACCACTTCCTCTCACACCAACCACCACTGCAGCACACACACGCACGTCGACAAGTGCTATGACACCACTCCACCTACGGCGCACACGTAGCTAGTTCACTAGATAATACATGTAATGATATGCTAATTAATTGTAGTACCCTCCCAGGGTAAACTCATCATGCTGTATACCCCTTGATGTGCCCTTAGGGGCTAAGTACCCATGTGAGCTCCTAATTATGTAGTCGTAGGAGATAGGGGACTTGGGTGTTCCAAGCAAGGTGGTTGCCGGCGCCAGCCGGCACTTCCCCGAGTAGCTCAGGTACAAACATATGTAAATACTTCGCTTACATCATCACCAGCGTACTTATGTATGTCATCAAGGATACTCGGACCGTGGAGGCAAGCACAAATACTGATTCCATAAAGGTGGCTTTCATCCATGCTTCCTTTGCAGCCATCGATTTTTCCTCCGGGAGACATGTGTTCTCACTGCAAGGTACCTAGCATCTCCATGAAAAGGGCATGATTAAACAACCTGGCTCGCAGCCATGCCCTCCGAAAGTCGTCGATCCTCTTGGGGAATGTAAGTCTCCGTTTATCGTTTCATTTCATTTGGTGGAAGTTCCAGTGACACTCGGATAGATGGATGGTCGCTACTTGGTGGTAACCAGTTCGTCAAGCCTCAACGTCTTGCGAAACGGGCTGGGAACCTGTGGAGACGAAGAAGCTGTCCCTTTTGGACAGTTTGTCACAGATGATCTCGAAGAACCAGTTTATCATCTCTCGCCATCGTCGACCATCAAATGTTCACTCAATGTTGTTGCAGGTTCGGAATTAGTGGCAACGGATGAGGGCCCGTTGACTACTAGTTCTTACCACATAGAAGACCCCGTCTCTTCGTGAACAAGTTATTGACCACAATGAGTGTACTTATACAAACATAATATGTGGTACTTCATTAGGTCAGCCAAATCCTTTGACTTTTGCAATATTATACTCCAACTGGTAACTTTGCTGTGGTGAGTCTATATACGGCTTCACTTCCCCTCATTCCGCGCATATGTCACTTCAATGGCGACGTGCATACAGTGTGTTATCGTCGATCTTTCATCTACGTTAGACAGGATCTCTTCAATCCGACAAAGGCCCGTGATCCCTTGACAAATCCATCGCTGATGCCACGAGAAACAATGCAAATGGCACCTAGACAACTAATAGTACCAGCTGAGTTCGCAACTCGGACTATAGCGAAATGTCAGGGAAAAGTTAAGTCGTCCTTATTGCAGGTGACTCGAAAGGGATGTTGACAAGGAATATTAAGGCTGCAAATCAAGAGAGCCGCTGGGAGCCGGATCACATGTGCATAGGAGCATTCAACATCCGGGACAGTCATGGATGGCCCTGACAATCGGGAACACCTGACCAACATTCTCGGGTCCCGATATACCCGCCGCATTCTGCGCATTTATCCGTTTATCCGGAGTTTATCCTTGTCCCTCAAGTTAGTCTGGTCTCTAAGGACATATGACTTGCGTTATTCTTCTCCTTTCCAACTTAACAGTTCTGTTACGGCTTCTGTTATTGCCAGCAAGTCGAAGCCACAAACGATGGTGAGTCAGGATATAGGAAAAACCTTCTGAACCATAAGACTGAGGAGCCATGTTCGGGGCTCCTTCGCTCATATTTATTTAGCCGTCTTTGGTGTGCATGCGTATAAAGGTTCCATGCGTCCGATCACGCACAAAAATGTGTTTGGCCAAGTAAAACAACCCTTTGACTTCTGCCAATCTGCATACTTGAGCGTCGAATGGCACTATGCGCTTGCTGAGTGTTTGAATACTCGGTAAGCAGTCTGATTGGACAGAAACGAAGTTCACGACCAATTTAAACCAAACGGGGACTATTCTGAGTACGTTGTGCAGATCCGGGCCTGGAGTAGATTGATGCGTCCAATCTCGCATAGCTTTCTCACGTCCAGCGAAGTCCAGCGATCTGTTGGCGCACCTACTTGGTGCGACAGGTCGAGCTTTCGTGATCTCGCGCTCGATGCAGTCTGGGAAGTAATGGAGTCGAGGCGTCGAACCGACACGTTGTTTCAGGGTGAGTGTATTGTCATACTTTTACAAATCGTTGACTGATCCTTGAGGGGAATAAAATTTGCTGCGGCTCGATTCAAACCTTGGTTAAATCAGATCTCAGTACGAATAGTTATTTTGTAGAATACACGAAAACGAATTAGAAGAAAGTGCATGGAAGAGCAGGTACGATGGTCAAAGAACGAAGTATGGGGTGCTTTGCACTAAGTTTATATAACCTAGATAACGTACCTACAGCTGAAAATATCAATGGTTCTAGGGTACAATTGTCGGTCTAATTTTGCTGCGGTTCATTGTTGGCATTTTGGCTCTGTCGCGGTGGTCGGGGGTTCCATGGCGACCGGTTTGTGGGCACTGATAACGAGCCTCTGGCTAGGAGGAACGACCTGCTCAAGGGGCATTTCAACACCCCCAGCAAGGATTCCAACCCGCATCATGGCCAAAAGCTGAAGTGGAAGTAAGTCATTTTTCCCAACAAGCGTGTGGCAAGGGTGATGAAAGGGTGGAAACCAGGTGCAATATAAATATCACCGGTGATGATCAAATTGTTGCCAAGGGGGGAGCAATAGCAGGGTAACCAGGAAGGAATTCACCGTGATGCGGATGCGAAAGGGATAACTGTGGGTAAACACTTACATTATGGGCGGCGTGTGAATGAGAGTAAACACCTCCGAAGAATGCAGCGGTCATATCCTTGCCTGAGTTGCCGGTCAACAGTGCCCGGCCACCGGGATGGGTATCTAGGAAGTCGGAGGCGTCATGGATGAATCCAGATACCAGCAGCAGGGTGCGCGACTTCGATTCTTCCTGAACTGTTGGTGGAGTTAAATTTGATAGGCGTCCAGAAGGGAATGAGGTAACTCACATGTTTCCCACGTCACAATGGGCAACTCGTCGGAGGACACAGGCCATTTAAGGGAATCTTGGATACCTTTGAGAGCCCTCAGTTTCATTGTAAGCGCGCCCTTCTCAATCTCGTTACTAGGGAACACCCGGAGGTGAGAGGCGAGACCAAGCCAGTGACACGTTGCGATAAACCATTTGGTTGGGTCCCATTGATACCATCGAAACGCATTCCTTTTAGCGAGAAAGACGGATAAGTCAATAAGCGAAAAAATGGTGTAGGCATTACCTATAATCCATTGGGAATTGATGATGGAAGTTGTGGTATCCTTCACCCATGGTCAGCAAGGCGGAGAGAAGGTGATCACGTGGTGAATGCTTGTCATCGTATGGTGTACTTCCCAGGTAGTGAGCGATAGAATTTATAGCAAATGTGCTCTAGTGAAGAGACTCATTCAGGGACGTCGGATGATGTCGTCGAATACACTCACGTGGTGGCTGGCGGTCATCCGCAGGGCCCCCACAAAGAAGAATCCCCCTCGCCAATCATTCCAGAGTAATCCAGGGATGCAAGTTGGGAGAAGGTACCCAACCACGCTTAGGATGAGGAAGTACCAGCGATGCTGCCATTGCACTAACGGGTCGTTCTTCAGGTCAGTTATTTCCGCAGGACCGACTCGGAGATTCGTCTCGAAGACGATCCAGCCAATGTGGGTCCAAAGAAGACCTCTTTCGGAGTTGTGCGGATCGAGGTCGGTGTCCGTGTATCTGTGATGAGAACGATGCCGGCGCGCCCACCAATAACATGATCCCTGAACCGCACTTGCCCCGGCTAGAATAAGGAATACCTGCAAGAAATATGAGGCATTATAGGACCTATGTGACCACAGACGGTGGTAGCCTTTGCAGGCGGTGCTACGTAAGTACGTAACCTCGGGACGCAATGCAGTAGCATACCTGCGGTAATACCTTCGGAAGTAACGAACTGTAAGTGCCATAAAATTGGGCCTTGGCCGATATAACAACGTACCGAGCATGGTATAAATATAATAGCACACCGCCGAAATGGCGGTCTTAGTGAGTATCGGCACTCGCAGCAAACCATATAGAGCCACAGCGGGAGTGACCACAAGCACGGCGAGGTTGAACCACCTGATACCAGTGATAGTAGGGAATCCCTTCGTGAGGTCCTGAGTTAGATGACTAGCGAACATCTTAAAGGACCGCTGGGACGCGTGGACAATGCTGGCGGAGTTGGGAGACATACCCAAGGATGAACCTCTTCGAGTGAGAGTTATATAGTACTCCGGAGCCCCTTATGCGCCCCTTTCCTCAACTGGCAGGCACCGGGTTCCGTGGCACTGGGAGAGTTTGTTGCAGCCCTAGAAAGATCTCTGGGACACAGGTTAGGCTGTATACGGATACATGTGGCATGTGTTCATTAGACGTGCCTTTTGTTTGCGATATTCGAAATAAGCGTAAGGTTGCCGCATTAGCCCGATGTCGGACGGTCATCATAATGAGTTTCTGTCTTGTTAGTTCCAGTGACTAGAAATAAATTTACAAAGAAGTCCGATTGCCGTGGTGGCCAATCAGGGTTAGTCTGAGCTGAGAAGGAGGACACCAAGACCGCATGCGCCAAGATCGACAAATCCCCGATTTACGTAGTTGATGGTGACACGGTCGAAACAAAGGACATTGCTCAGCGGAACAGTTCGGTGCGAGTGGAACAAGGTTAATGTTGACTGAAAGACTCATGCTGTGCAGTTAGCCCATGTTCAAGATTTGAGACATAAATTCAGGCACACACTACCTTCCAGTTTGTTGACATCAATCCTCATGAAACGACATTGACGAAGAACTTGAATTCTGCCGCGTTTCAAATGTCTCTTTCGAGCCATTGTTTCTTTTCAAGACAGCTAATTAACTGAAACCAACGAAGGTTGTTGGCAACCAAAAAACATCGCCGTGCATCTTTGTTTCTCACTGACTCGGGCTCAGTTTGTACGGACGACACGATTTTTACAACGTCGGGCTTCCTCGTAAGGATTATTAGCTGAAACTCCAAGCGGTTACCGGCACTGGTGATCGATTACCAGGACCTCAAAGCTGTGGTAACGGCAACGACTCCAAGTGGCTTGACCAGGGCTCTGAGGGACCATGTGAGCACAGCGGTAGGCCCGGCATTGCAGCCTTATTGTTTCAGCTTAGGTTCCGACCACAGCAGGGCCCGTGGCAGTTGCACATTGTAAACATGACACCGTTGCATTCTTCATGAACAGGAATGGATTCGAAAACAATGCACTGTTGCCAAATAAAATGCTTGATCGCGTGGCGCATGGGTGGGTCCCAAGTTGCCGTCCAATTGCCCGACATCTTCACACCAAATCCTCGGACGTAATTTTGTATAGCTATAGCTTGCATCCAGATTAAACGGGTCCAAAGCCACTAAACCGCTTCGGCGTTGTACCCATAATATTGGCGTCGTTGTAGCCTAAAGATTTTGGAATTATGGCGAAGTTGCTGTATGTTGAGCCGACTTTGTGCCAGTCTGAAGTTCTCGAGTCGGCGTGAATTCGAAACCCTCTTCTGAAACATATGAAGGGATAGCTGTATTTTAGATCATTTGGTGTACAGGCTTCAAGCTTCAAGTACTCCTGTCATGTCACCAAATAATATTGATCCGGTGTGGAAAACACGGAGAATCATAAGGATCTTTGTCTGTCTGTCAGTTTCATACCGTTTCATGTCGACGCGACAGGTCCTCCACTGTTCCGGAACAAAGCAATTGCCTCTGCAAAGCCGGGCATCATCCAAGTGACAGCGCTCCCCGTTCCCACACGCTACTCGCTTTTGCGAGGCTTTTCCAAAATGCGAGCCCATCTGTACGCAAACACATGTGGCTACTACTACCTCCGGTGCAGCGGCACGAATACTGACGAATCGAGTCAATTTAGACTTCGGATCCAGAATGTAGTCGATCATTCGGGGTACAAGTCGTAAGGTTTCCATTGTAAGCCCCCATCATATATGAGGATGGAACAGACGAAACGGAACAGACCTGGCCCTTAGCCTCATGCTGTGAGGTAAGCTGGGGCACAATAACACTATTCATTTTCTGCGCACAAGGAACATAATGGGACGCCGCAGGGTACAATGGCCAAAAAAGAACGCGACGACTCATGATGGCATAGGATGGCATCCACGCTCTCAAGGTCGCAGCTCTTGATGATGAGATGATAAGATGACAACATCATCGTGGTATATGACATCACGTGATACAGCCACCATTTCTTCCAATTCTATCGGTTTGAGCAGCAAGTTGGACACCTACTACACAGTTATGGACTCTTTAATTGCCAAGGGGGATGCTGTTCAACCACTCAGCAAAAAGAGAAAGCGGACAGAAAGCCGGAATCGGACGACAAAACCCAGTCCATCGTCTGATCGGACAGCAGCGTCCGTTGCGCACAAAACCTCCCTACCCAAGTCCCTTCGGCCAACTTCTCCTCCAGGACAAGTGCCCAAGAACACGCACATTAAAGACCTCAAATTACGCACGCAACTTAACAGGCAGGCGTCCCATGCTGCCCAAGCCAAGGAACTTTTACGCGATGCAGAGCTGCTGCTCACCAATGATGCGGGGACGATTCGGGTGGAGAATGACCTGGAACGTACTTGGCGTGTGGGGCAAGACGACATTGCAGCGAGCGCTGGCCAAGAAGCCGCAAAAGGTCGACAAGAGTGGAGACTTGATGGAGGTCCGTATCGGTCACGATATACCAGAAACGGCCGGTCAGTCAATACCTTCATTTGACTTATGAAAGTTTCTGACTTTACTGTTCATGACACTGAAGACACCTGGCCATTGTCGGTAAAACTGGTCATATTGCTACATTTGATTGGCAAACTGGTACAATACATGCGGAACTGCAACTGCAAGAGACATGTCGAGATATAACGTGCGTCTTCTTGGCAGTAATGTGGTCATCCTTGACATTTTATCTAGGTTTCTACAAGATCAATCGTTTTTTGCGGTTGCCCAGAAGAAATATGTATTTATCTATGACCGAGACGGCGTCGAGATACATCGATTAAAAGCTCATATCGAGCCAACAAGATTAGAATTTCTACCATACCACTGGCTGCTTGCCACCGTGGTAAGCTTGCGTTCAATCGAATCCTCGTTTCACTAATTGAATGCGCCAGGGAAATGCTGGCTACCTCAAGTACCAGGACACATCAACAGGCCACCTTGTTGCGGAACACCGGACTAAGCTCGGTGCATGTCGTGCGATGACCCAAAATCGACATAACGCCGTCATACACTTGGGGCATCAAAACGGAGTGGTGTCATTGTGGACTCCCAATCTACCCCATCCTGCTGTCCAACTCCTTGCACATCTCGGACCAGTTGTATCCTTGACTGTAGACCCAAGTACCGGCGGGAGATATATGGCATCCTCAGGCGCAGATGGCTCTGTTAAGATCTGGGATTGTCGGAACTGGAAAGGAGCAGTTCGGGAGTGGACTTCCAGAGGTGGGGGTGGAGAGTTGGAGTGGAGCGCAAAAGGTGCCTTGGCAGTTGCTACTGGAGGCAGTGTGAATGTATGTCTTTGCTCTTGTTTTTTCAAACACATGAAAATGATTTATTCTGCATAGGTGTACACAAAGCCATCCATCCAAACTTTCTTCGCTCCGAAAGTTTCTCCACCCCTGTATCTCACTCATCCGATTCCCCATCGGCCGCTTACCTCTGTGCGATTCTGTCCATTTCAAGATATTCTCACTATAGGACACAATGCTGGCCTTTCCAGCGTACTTGTTCCGGGATCAGGGGAGCCCAATTTTGATAGTGCAGAAGCCGATCCGTTCGAGAACAAGAGGACCAGGCGTGAGCGAGAAGTGAAAGGGCTCCTCGACAAGGTACGTGGCTAGTTCATCATGTATTGACTTCTCGTTCATTTTTCAACTCCCTTCCGTAGATCCAACCAGACATGATCGCTTTAGATCCAGATTTCATTGGATCCTTAGCTCCCCCGTCGAAGCTAACAACTGCCGTCAATGAAAACCACAGTATCCCGTTCGCACGTCTTCCCCGTCTGGAAAGGCTTCGCATCCAAGGCAAGGCCGATGAGATGGAAATCGACGCCTCTGCAGAGGGAATCGAAGCCGCTGACGAACACGAAGAGGCAAATGCGAACGGCCAGAAGGTTTCAAAGCAACAGCGGGAGAAAAACAAGATGCGTGGTCGAGGAAAGAGTCTAAAGCGGTATTTACGGAAACAACGCAAGAATGTCATCGACCCTACAGCCGTCTGTATTACTCATTGCGCATGGGTATTGGGTACTGATTGTTCTCCCGGGCTAGGTTGCTATCCGCGCTAAGTTAGAAAAACAACGAGAAGAGAGACGTACCGCGAAGGCGATCGAAAAGGGTGAAATAATACCGAAGGAACCGTCCGCTTTAGACCGTTTCAGACGTCCATGACCTTACGAATATTATTGCGAATTAAAACACCTGGTCTAGCTTACTCTAGGTCATCCCCTCAGCGGCTAGGACCACTTATTCCCTGCAGTTTTCGCTCCTCAAGACAAGTGCGTGGGTCACGCTGTGAACTTGACAGTGACATATGCCTCATCACAGTTTTGCGCACTGCGCATTATGTACCATACAATTTGATTGCTTCTCGTCGAGATGCTTGTTCAAATTCGCTAAGGTCAATACGCTAATCAGAGCATGTTCAGCTCTCCCTAAGTATACAAAGCTGTGAGACTGCATGCAAGACATTGATGTCTTAGAAGAAGGAAAGAAACAGACGACTACCAGGATGGCCAATTTGCAATTCCAAGCTTGAGCACAGGTATTACAGTAATACACAATCTTGCGATCCGATTCTATTCGAATGTCACTTCGCCTCCATCTTCATAAGAGGGATTTTCCGTGGCCGACAAAAGTTATCGAGGAAGTCCGATCTCTTCTTCGCCATCCACAACAGGACTCCAACAAGGACAACATCGTCCGCCATCTGACGGATATCCGACGATGGCAGTTCTCCCCGCCCAGACGTAAAACTGACTCCTCCCTGACCCATCGAGTCCTTTATCATTTGTACAAGTTGCAGCCAGTGTGCTTGAGACAGTCGCATTAAGAGACGAACGTTCGGCTCAGGCTCGGATCGCTTGTTACTCGGGATGATCAGCGACAATCCAGTGACGATGGCAGCAATTGAGGATGCGCAATACGTGGTTAGCTTGTTTCTCATAGGACCTGACACACAAATTGCGCAATGGAGTACACGCGCCCTCTCGTAATGACTGTTGAACTTTTGCGGGCTAGCAGCGATGTGCGTCACGAGTGTCATCATCGCGTCGTCAGGAGTTGTGCCTTCTTCAAAGAGCTGTGACAGGATCAGGGCGGCACCTGGATCACTAGTCATCAACTTGTACCACCCGTCGACATTGACGGACACATGCTCCAAAAACGTAAGGACCACAGCTTCATCCTGTATGACATCTAAAGGGCTAGTAGATGACCCTTGAGCGAAACCAGAAGCTCCCATGACGGCGAAGACAAAAGGAAACAGAGCAGTTGAGGTCTCGAGAGGTAAGGTTTCAACCCAGGATACATATGGAGGCAATTTGTCCCCGTCACAGTTACTGAGAAATTGCCTACATATAGTGCCGACACGTTCTTCAATTTCGGATGCGAAAACGGAGGAGAAATGGATTTGGTCTACGATGACAGCAAGCACTTTCCGTGCGCGCTCGTATGCAGAAGTAAAAATTCTATTCCCCGTTGATGCGTCCAGGAGCAGCGCGAACAGCTCGAAATGGACCATCTTCATTGGATCAATTCCGAATGCATTTCCCGACTTTAAGTCATCCTTTAATAAACTGAGCAATCCGAATATTCTGGGGTTGCACATAGCGTGATACGGAACGCTCGAGAACGTGCGCGCTGTCCGAAGCATATTGGTTTTTGACACAAACGTGACAGACCCGTCTTTCCGGACGTTGTCAAGAAGGACCGAGTTCACTTCCATGGTTTGAGTCACGGTAAGCTTCTTGATATTGAAAGTAAAGACGTCTTCCTCAGCTTGTTTTGAACTTCTGTAGTTTTCCATCGTTGTCAATGTATCTCCGAGTGGGAATTCCTGCGTTCCACGGTACGTAACCGCGGGAGGACCTTGTTCGATCTCCAGTAGCGAGCTCTGGATGCTGGGAGCTAATTTTTGAGCAACGTCTTCGAGGGTTAAGACCTTACTTCGAAGCACAATAATAAGGCGAGGGCTGATGATGAATATGCGATGAACATGTGGCTCTCCACCGACGCGGCCTTCCCACAGGCCGAAACCGTTATGGGTAAGGACAAATTCCTCTTCATCAGCGGCTTGCCAGATGCACGTGTAATGGCCTCCGCAGTTGGTTTGGTACGAGATAGCAGGAAAATGCTCGATTTCAGGAGGTACGTGATTATTTGGCAGCATAAAATCCATGACGCTTTTCATCCCGTACTTGTCTGTGACTCCTGCTGCATGAGTCATCAACTGAGAATGAGAGTTGTCGAGATAATAATGGAGCATATGTAACCACATTTCAGCAGGTGATTTGAAACCATGCATCTTTTTACAGTGTATAATCCATGGTCTCATTGGAGCATTTTCGGGGTGGTTCTCGTCAAAGTAAACATCCGCGAGGCGAGAGGAACGATAATGCATGATGTAAAGGAACTTGCGGAGATCCTCGAGCGGTCTACGTTTGACGGAGAACTTCCCTGTATGGAGAGCAGCATGCAAGTCGCTGATGACCATCGCTGCTTTGTGTTCTAGCACAGACAACTTCCGTTCCGCCGCGTTCACGTTGTCAGTGTTCTTGCAGTCCCTGTACAAGTTCCGGACGCCGTAGACTTGGCCAATTGAACGTAATTCCAAGGTATTCTCGGCTACATCCCAGTAATAAACATATTCTGGGTCAATGCCAGTCCGTCGGAAGAGGCGCTGGCGCTCAGCCTTTGATCTAATAGTGCATCAGACCCGCATGCAAGTTATGGGCAAGTTGCAACAGACACGTACCTTGCAGGGCCTACTTGATACCGACGTATGATGAACCTTGGAATGTAGTGGTGATACTGGTTTGTTGATCCAGTCGGTTTGCCTTTCGTGTCTCCCTTGGGAGGCATGATGTCTGCCAACGTCGACTATAAACTTGATTAAACGCTAGCCTTCGTGCTGTGTGTGACCTCAAGTCCTTTCTGGTAAAGTAAACGTGGTAGACTCGTGCCATGCGACGAGAATTTCTCTGGATCATTTAGTAGTAAAACTCTCTCGAGTGCCATCGAAGTGAACAACTAGTCGGGTGTTCCTCGAAAATAGAACACACCCAGGAAGTCTGATTTATGCTTCGCGCTGTCACAATTTCCATGAGACGTCTGAAGCTCCAAGTCCGCGACAGGCTCCGCGAAGTCAAATGACGATAGACTAGAAAGTTGATGCTTTTGCCAACCATACAAATGCCGGGGGGCCTTCGAACGAATTCGAAGTTCAAGTCCCTAGCTAGTTGGAAAGAAGCTGTACGACAAGGTCCATCATTGCAAGACATTCGAGGAGCTAGAGGGAACGTTCTGTTGTTACTATTAATGAGTGCGGTACCAAGTAGTACATAACTATTTCTCCTATCATTCCACGCCAACAAGCCTCCGTATCAATCCGCTTCTCATGCCGATTGCTATCCTGTGCACGCACTTTAGACTGTCTCTGATCACTTTTCGCTTCAGTCTTTCACGAGGGGAATGTTCTTCGAACGACAGAACTCGTCCAAGAAGTCCGCTCTCCGCCTCGCCATCCACATCAGAATCCCCACAATAACGATATCATCTTCCATCTCGTCAGCATCGGCCAATGGCACTTCATCACTGCCAGAATCAAAGCGGACCCTTGCCCGACCCATGGAGTCCCTTACCAACCTCGCAAGTGCCAGCCAATGTGCTTGCGAAAGGGAATCCGTAAGACGTGCTCTTGGTCGCACGGATCTCCGGAGGCCACCATACGGGATCACAGTGGCAAGCCCTTTGATGATATATGCGATTTGCCATGCGCAGGATGAAGTCAGGTTGTTCCCCATGGGGCCCGACATACAAATCGCGCCGTGAAGGACAACTGCCCTGTCGTAACTGCTCTTGAAATCTCCTGAGTTTTCAGTGACACGTATCATGAGATTTATCATTTTGGCGTCAGCAGTCGACCCCTCGTCAACGAGGCAGGATAGGGTCGGGCCAGCGCATGGATGACTGGTCGTCAACTTGTACCATCCTTTGGGGTTCGTGGATACGACCTTCAAGAATAATAGTGCCACAGCCTCATCTCGTACGGTATCCAAAATGTTCCCCGTCGGGGTATGGCCAAAGCCATAAACTTGCATGATCATAAATAGCATCGAAAATAGAGGAGTGGAGCCGTCAAGGGGCAAGGTTTCGACCCAATAATTTGGCGAGAACAGAGGTTCTCCGTCACAGTCCTCCAGAAAATATGCAGATATGGTGATGACACGATGGTAGATTTCAGACATAAAATCAGTGGAGATGTGGGTTTGACCCAGGATTATATAAAGGATTTTGCGCGCACGGTCGTATTCCGAGGTAAAGGTCTTGTTCTCTGTGGATATATCCAGGAGCAGCTCAAAGAGTTCAAAGTGCACGAGCTCCAGTGGATTAGTATCACAAGGTTCGTCGGACGTGGTACCCTTTTCCAATGTTTTGACGAGCTTGGAGATCATAGGCTTCCATTTAAAGTGCTGGGGAAGAGTGCAGAATGTGCGTGCAGTCCGCAACATGCAGGCTTTCGACGCAAAGGTGATGGAACCGTCTTCTGGAACGTTCTCTAGGAGGACCGCATTGACCTCCATCGTTTCGAATGCAGTGAGCTTCTTGACGTTGAAAGTAAATACATCTTCATCGGCTTGCTTGGATCCTCTTTGATCTACTCCCCCGCCCATCCAATGCTCGGTTGCGTGGTACTTGACCTCAGGTCGATCCTGTTCAATACCCATCAGGCTGCTTGAGATGGAGACTTGTAACTGAATCGCATGGGGCAACTCGTTGCTGCGAAGCACAATGACGATACGAGGGCTGATAACATAGATGCGGTGGATGGAGGGTTCGTTCATCATAAGGCCTTCCCATAAGCCAAAGCCAGTGTTGGTGAGCACAAATTCCTCTCCAACTGCAGCTTGCCAGATGCACGCGAAGTATTTTCCGCAGTTAGACAGGTAAGCAAAAGCGGGAAAATGCTCTATGTCCGGTGGTACCTGGTTTGTCCTGAATTTCCGGATGTCATCCGAGACGTATTTAAGAACTATTCCTCCGTGTTCCATCAACTGTGAGTGTGAATTGTCGAGAAAATACCCCAGCATGTGGACCCACGTTTCAGCGGATGACTGGAAGCCACGAGTTTCTTTATATTTCTCTATCCACAATTTGGTCCATGTGTTTTCAGGGTGATTCTCGTCAAAGTAGGTGTCTTTGATGACGGAGAGCCGATAATACATAATGAAAAGGAATTTGCGAAGATCCTCGAGTGGTCTACGTGTGACGGAGAATCTGTTGGTCGGAAGGGCCTTATGTAGCTCGTTGATGACGTCCGCTGCCTTGCGTTCTAGCTCGGCCAACTTCTCTTCCACTACGTTCATGTTTTCCGTGTTCCTGCAGTCCCTGTATAGGTTCTGGACACCGTAGACCCGGCTGATGGGGCGCAGGTCCAAGGTGTCGTTGGCTGCGTCCCAGTAGTGGACAGACTCGGCTTGACCAGTTTGTTCAAATAATATTTCGCGCTCGCGCTTCGATCTAAGCATGTATGCATCAGTTCCCTCGCACAACGATGGCAACTAGTTTCACGTATATACACGTACTTCGCGGGACCTTCTTGAAAACGACGAAGGATGAACCTCGGAATAAAGTGATGGTACTGGTCCTTGTTCGTTGTCTGCGCCGGTTTCTTCGTGGCTCTACTTTTCTTGTTTTTCTTGGAGGGCATGGTGGGGGTCAGTGATACTTGGATGAAGACCTGGAGCGGCTATATCTACAGCAAGTTCCCCGTGGAGACCTCATGACAAGAACCTCAACCCAGTTCGGTATATCCAGACCGCCACACCACGAGGACAAATCAGATTCTAGGGGTGTTCATCTCCTGGATATGATATCAGCGCCCTGTCTACTTCGTTCTGGATGGCCACTCAACTGTGGGTGATTGACAGATTTGAACGGGCTGCATTACAACTTGTCTCTCAAAGCCAAGTCGTTCTAGGTCGGCGACGATGATCGCAGACCGTATATGGGCTGTTCTTTGCCGCAGTGGCGGTGCAAGGGCTGTCTATTGAATCGCCACAAGTAGCATATAAGCCTTTCCTCGAACCCGAGATATACATCACTCTTCTACACCAATTAACCATGGTCGCTCAGCCAGCATCAGAGCATTCTCTCGACCTCATGTTTCCCCAAGAGTTGATCTCTTCCGAGGTCACAAGGGACCTGCCACCAGGGTTGATTGTACGCCGTTCTCTTCGTGTCCATAGGATTATCATGTATCGATGTTCCCGCAGATGCGACCTCTGGCATCCACTGATTACAACCGCGGTCACTTTGCAGTGCTCTCGGTTCTCACTGTGGTGAATGATCTCGGGGAGGACGCGTGGGTAGCACGTTTCCAGGCCATGCGTGCAGCGCCAAAGACGTACTACCCCCTCGTCATTGTCGATCAAGTCACAGACCAGATTGTCGCTACTGGTACCGTCTTTCTTGAACGCAAATTTATCCGGGGTCTTGGCACTGTTGGTCACATCGAGGACATCGCCGTCGACAAGAGTCAGCAAGGGAAGAAGCTTGGGCAGCATATTATCCAGGCCCTCACGCACATCAGTGAGAACAGTGGCTGCTACAAGACCATTCTTGATTGTGACAAGGACAACGTTGGTGAGTGGACGCGTCTTGTTCGCTTCCACGAGGTTAACCTCCTGCGCCTCGTTCACAGGCTTTTACGAAAAGTGTGGTTACGAGAACAAGGGAGTTGAAATGGTGCGCTATATGGGCTCGTCACTGCTATAGGTCGTGGTACCCTAACCCATACTTCCAGGCCAAGTACGCGCCAGAGAGAATACATCCACCCAGGCTTTAGGTTCGGTTTGATGGACATTCGTCGCAAACTATTTTATTTTGATTTCGGTTACTTGAGCACGATACCTGTATAATTGCATATCCGTTTCATCCTTTGAGTTGCATGGCAATAAACATATATGCATGCGGCATATCTGGTTTCATGGGATGTCGAGAGGGAAATATATGACAGTGTGCTATATGACCTATGCAAGGACAACGTTCTCATCGGCCCTTGCCACCCTTCATCTGCTGCTTCGACACCTTTGGTACATTGGAAACCGGTGCACGCGGAGCAGGCTAAAACAGTCCCACACTCATGAGCGCACTGCACCTATGCTGGTCGAAACCACGCACCTTCTTCTTGGATTCTTTTTCCTTCTTTTCAGTCTTGGCTTTCTGGATGGCAGCCAACCTTTGCTGTGTGCGAACAGCAGCGGTCTGATTGCGCTTAGCAGCGATGACTGCAAGGTCAGCACCGACGATACCACGCTGGTGCTTCACGACCCGACGTGAACGCTTCTTGGCGATTTCCTCCGTGATACCCTTCTTATGCATGCGACGGTAGACCTGTGTCCAGGCGATCTTGCGCGGGTTTTTGCGTTGGAGGAAGAGGGAGGCATTCTTGGAGCTGGCGAAGCGGAAGATCTGCGATGTGCGGGTATGCCAAGTCAGGACGGGAAACGCGCAGAGGGGAGGAGAGATTGCGAACTTTGGAGTCTCCGCGGACAAAGAGTTTCCCCTTGGAAGGGTAGATACGGTACCCCGAGAATGAGTCGATTTCGAGCTTCTATACTCACAGACCGGGTGTATGTCAGTGCAAACGTTCAGCACATCATCAGGGTGCACACGTACCATCTATAGAAATGAGGAGTCCGGTTGAAAAGACGGTCAGTCCGGATGAACGCAAAGATCTTAAGACGAGCAGACGCCATCCCCATGCTATCCACACCATCCAACCGCCGACTCTCGCGCTTTCACTCCAACTTTCTCCGTACGCATCCGATGGCCTTACATGCTACAAAATGGTGTAGATTCGAGCTCACCTTGATGGATTTGCCGGGGACGGGCTGGGTTCTGTCGTGTCTTGGTGGAGCGTTGGCCGGTTTGGCGGAACTTGAACTTCGGCTGGTGCCGATTACGGGAGGAGTTGTTGTTATGGATGTGCCCCTGAGGCTCCTCTCTGCTTGCAGCTTCCCCGGAGTGCACAGTGTGCGCGGTCCGCTCCTTGGAATCTGCGTACGGGACCACTGATTGACGCTATACAATATATATACCGCCGACGTTCTCACTTGCTACAAGAATTCAGACATAGTTCGATGTCGAAGAGTACTCCCAAGACTGAGCAGGAGCGCATCATTGCCTGTAGCTTTAGCCAGCGAGTGTAGCCAAAAGTTTCATCTTTTGGGCTTCCACGTCCTAATAGAATAAGGGGCACTGGGGTGACACGTCACGTGTGACCAGACTCACCGCCCCACCGCAGACGCGGCTCTCATTGTCAACCAGCACCGCAGGCGACTTCATCTCGCTACACTCGGTGAGTAGCGAGGCTTTACATCCACATACCAGCAGCTGACACCTATAGTGACACAGACACCTTGTTTTATTCACGCTGCTGCCATGTTCGTTTTGTTGTTCATGTCGGGTAGCATTTATTGAAGCTGCACAAACCCTAGGTCCGAACCTTACGACCCCTACCTTCCTCGCAATGGCTCCTCGTCCAACCCAAGTGGACCCACCGGCAACCCGAAAACAGCAGCCATTCAACAACAAATCGACGACACTGTGGGTATCATGAGGGAGAACATCACAAAGGTAGCAGAGAGAGGAGAGAGACTGGATTCGCTGCAGGACAAGACTGGTAAGGCAGTTCATTTGTAGCACCGAGAGTGCTGATGTCCACCCTGCGTTACAGACAACCTCGCAGTGTCAGCACAAGGGTTCCGTCGTGGGGCAAACAGGGTACGAAAGGTGGGTTGACTCTCTGTTGCGACTTTAGCAGCTGTTGATTCTGCCAACCCCACAGAATATGTGGTAAGTGTCTTGTACCTTCTGTATTCTTTTTTTCACCGATGCATACATGGTAGGTGGAAGGACATGAAGGCAAGTCTCCTTTGATCACACCAGTTCCCTTACTCATCGAGTGGGATATTTTAGATGCGCCTCATCATAGGTGCCACAGTCGCCGTCATTATCGTGATCATAGTGGTCACCATTGTCAAGACGACCCAACATTGAGAGAGTCTGCTACATTACCCCACATGTGCAATTTGCTCGCGTCGTGTTGTATCTATGTCCCGCTCTTAATTCATTTTCGCCTCTTGTCTTTTACTGTAGCTTCGCCCAGCTCTTAGAAATGGAGCGCCAGCGAAACCCGGACCCTTTCATGCCTATAGTTGCTTTTTATCCATGCATGTTGTGAAACTAGTTTTTGAGCGAGCATGAAATCCCACGCCATCTCCCCGCAGGCCCCAGCTGTGCAAAGGGTTCCTTGAGGTTTGTCTCCGCTCTGACGACTGCCTACCCGACATCTGTTCCATACCGTGGCCATCGGGCCCGTGCCTCTCCTTTCGCTCTCTACGCTATATCTCGACTGTACATGCCCAAATGTCTGTTCACGGACACAAACACACGGGTTCCGTGACCCAAAACCACAAAGCTCAACTAGCTAACGCCTATAACGAACTCGGCAAGGAACTATCATCCCAGAAGATTAGGATAATCGGAAACTACACTCTCGGAAAGGTCATCGGCGAAGGTCGGTCCCATCCCATCCCCACATCCCGCAAGCCACTTATGAGATCCCCCAGGAGCCTACGGAAAGGTGCGCATCGGAACACATCGCCTCACGTCCACCCGCGTCGCTATAAAGCAGATCCCCAAAGCCATGTCTGCTTCTCTCACCCGCGAAATTCACCACCACCGCCAACTACACCATCCCCATGTAACTCAAATGTACGAAGTCATCGCTACCGAATCCTATATTTGGATCGTGACCGAGCTATGCTGCGGCGGAGAACTTTTTGACTATCTCGCAGAAAAGGGCCGCTTGTCAGAGGAAGAGACCAGAATCATCTTCGGACAACTTTGTCTCGCCGTGGCTTACCTCCACGAAAAGGGCATCGTCCATCGGGACCTAAAGTTGGAAAACGTCCTCTTGGACGAGAGATGTCGCGTCAAGCTCGGCGATTTTGGGTTTACCCGCGAATACGATAGGGCCGTGTACATGGAAACCTTTTGTGGGACAACGGGCTACGCTGCACCGGAAATGCTCCAGGGGAAACGGTACCTTGGCCCAGGTTAGTTCGAGCGTTGCCGATCACGTGCAGTGCACTGATACATCTAGTAGAAGTCGACGTGTGGTCCATGGGGGTCATTTTATACTGCCTCTTAACTGGCACTCTACCCTTCGACGACGACGACGAAACCATCATGAAGGAAAAAGTCATGAAGGGTGAATACGAAGATCCCAAGTGGCTGTCCAAAGGCCAGACCTTTTTTTTTTTCCTTCTAAATGAACCATTTCCTAACACGCACCCGGCCAACAGACGCTCGGGATCTAATTCGGAACATCCTACAATGGGATCCGTCTAAGCGACTGACGATCCCCCAGATTCTTTCTTCACCTTGGTTCACATCAAGGGTCGATTCGACACCCAAGGCCGAGCCCACAACACCCCTTGTTTCGAATACTCCTTCCTTGACTGTGCGCACGATCTCCGAGGTGGGAGATGAGGAGCCCTGTTCGGCCACGACGGAAACCACTTTTATTTCTGCAACTTCTGACATCTCACCATCGGTAACATCTAGCGATGGTCTCCAAGACCCGTTCCTGTCACAGAAAGCGCTTCCAGTGCAAATACACCCCAATCCCAGCCAAAACACGATTACGAAAGGTGAAAAGGCTACCAAGTGTGCAATGGAGCGGCAACCCGATGCTGTCATCGAAGAAAATGAATCGTCACCTTCCAGGCAGTCATCTGTGAACACTGCACGTGCTCCGCCTCACCCAACTCGTACACCCGCGCGAACGAAACGTCGTTCTGTGTCGTCTGGCCTTTCGGAAAACGGCACGCTGCTCGACACACCGGTCGCATCAATGCCACCACAGGATTTTGCTTCGCTTTTGAAAACGCCCACTCCCATCATCTTCTCTACTCCGGCTGAGCGAGAGCTCCTAAACGCATTGAGTGCCCTTGGCTTCGATACTGCCCAAATCGTTCATTCCGTGTTGTCCGACGCATGTGATGCGGCGGGATCCATATGGTGGATGCTCATGCGCAAACACGAAAAACGTATCGTGGATGAAGTGCGTGCTTCTTCAGCAGACACGCCGAGTCCAGACGCTGCAGAAAGCTCTCGCTTGAAGAGTCGCAAAGACAAGGATAAAGAAGAAGAGCAGCTCCCCAGTTCGCGGAAACGCACCAAACGTGTTATTGGTGTGCAGACGGATGATCCATGTCCAGTTCCACCCGAACTTGCTGTTGTTCCACCAACACCCACTGCCATTGCCGCGCCTCGACCCAGCACGCCGCCTCGTGCCAAGTCGCCGTACCTATCACCATCACCTACTACCGTCGAGTCTTCGGGTCGCTCGAACCCATCGACACCGAGTGGAAGTGCCAAGGGTGTCGAGGGCAAGGACAAGGATCCACTGAAGCTGAAACGAGAAGGCAAGGTTCGATCTGGGAGCATCAGCATCATGCAGCGCGCAACCACTGCCCTCGAGGCTGCGGGCCTCGTCCGGAAAAAGTCGACCGAAGGTGTGAGAGAGGAGCGAGAAAAGGCGCGGGAACACGAAAAGAAGCTGTCAGGTGACGATCATCCCCGTTCCTCGCATGGAAGCGGAGGATCCTCGAAACTGACCAAGTCACCGCCTGTCAGGGCCAAAGAGTGCCCTACGATTCCTGCATCGCAAACGGTGGACTTGGGGGCCATGCCTGAGTCGCCCTGGGTCATGGCAGGTGGACGGGCGTCCCCGCGGGGGTCCTCGCCAACCCCTGCGAATTCGCCGGGGGATACGTTGACATCGCTGCCTAATTTCAACGAGGATGGCTCCCGCAGTGGATCGCACCGTAACCGTGCAAGTCTTTTGTCTACACTGCGGCTGTGGTTCAATGAGGATAGAAAAGGAAAGCGCAAGGAGTCAGTGCAGCTGCCTCAGGGAACTGCTCGTGGACTCGCTTATTCGCGCTCGTGCGGTGGTCCCTCGTCGGCGCCCATGACTACTACTACGACACCGAAACCTCTTGTCAAGAGGCGGACGAGTGACTCTGGGCGTGGACGTCGTGTTAAGCGGCAATCTGTTTCTTCCCGCCGGTCGAGCAGCGTCAATTCGCGGCGATCCTCGGGCAACTCTGGTCCGGTATTCATGATTGACCAAACCCATCTCGATCAACTAACCACCGTACGGACATTTGGCGCCGATACACCCAACTCTGAGCCCCCTGAGCACTCATCCCGGCCGTCGTCGATTCACAGCTTTTCGGTCAAGGGCAAGCACCGCAAATCCCCGTCAACGGGGTCGAACGGGTCAGCGTATTACCGCACATCGTCTCCATTGCCCAAGTATCAACACCGTCGGCACGGCTCATCGTCCTCGACAAGGGTCGTGCGACATGTTCCGACCGCGCCAGGGACTAGCGCGCGGCCACAACATTACCGCACGAACTCGGCTGCGTCGTCTGTACACTCGCTTGCTTCATCACGGCCGACGTCGTTCTATGATGCGTCGGAAGGCGAGGGAACGCGGACGAGTTCGCCATTCAAGAACTATTCTTCGCGGCATTCAGAAGACGGCACGCCCCGGCGCGGTGCGGGCACGTTCATTGCACAGAAACGTCTCACGCCGTTCACGAGCCCGCACAGTTCGAGCTCGATTGGGCGGACGTCGTGGAAGAAGAGCTGGGGCACTGAGCCGCCAGGATGGCAGAGCCGGAGCACGCATCTTCCCGTGGAGGTTCTTGTGATATCGCCGCCGCTTGACATTCGGGATGTGTTTAGTTCTGGGACGCGGCAGAGCCCAGCGATGGGGGATGAGAGCGACTGGGTGGACGAAGATGAGGATGTGCCGGAGTTCGCGGGCGGACTTGGGCAGATGTCTGCAGGTGCGGGTGCGGGGTTAGCGACTGGGATGATGGGCTTTTCGATGACGAACACGAACACGGCTCCGAGCACTGCGCTGGAGAGACCTTTGCCCCTTGTGCCGCAGCCACCGCGGGGCCAAAACGCGTATGTACGTGGGCGGGCGGCGAAACCACGCACGGGCGGGGCAGGGCGGGGCACGTCAGGCCGCCCAAAGGGGGGCCATTCGCCAGCTGGGAGAACGTCCTCTCTTCCGCCGCAGAACGAGCTAGGATCTGGTGTGGAGACGCGGCGATGGCAGTTGCCGAATACGCGTGGGCCTGCGTTTAGACATGCGATACAGGAGGAGGACGAAGAGGAGGAGGAGTAGAGGGAGAACGGGACTGGCTAGTCCCATCCACAACTTTTCGCGTGACATCCCCCTTGCATTGCATTCTATCCAGTCTGCTTACGTCGCGCTACCGTCACTCTGGCTAGTCTCTTCGTATGTTTTGGGTATCGTTTCTCTTCTTTTGTGTTATGCTGCGGACCTATACGTATGATGCATGGCATCCATTTTTTCGACTGTGGTACAAGCATATTATTATTCGATATCCCCCCCACTCCTCTAGCGCTAGTCCAAACTCCCCCCCCCCTTCTAAGTTAGTGCGGCACCCTTAGTAGTACACATCACCCTTTTGATTTGGCGCGCTGGAGGGTTTTACGTTTCATTCCATTCTGTCTGTCGATCTGGTCGTGTCGATATTATATACATACGCATTCACAGTTTGCATACGCTGGCGGGTGCTACTACGTACAGTATTCTTGGGGTCTCTTCTTTTTCTTTGTTTTCAGTGTTCGTGTTCCAGTGCTGAATTTTACGCGTTACGTCTAGTACGATGGCTGGTTTCTCTCCTACATATTTACACAACTCTTCTGTTAGTTTCGTGCGCGTTTCGAGGAGGGGCGAAACGTGGATGATCATTTATTTATGCATGATGATATAGACAGTGAGCATTTCTATCAGATTTTTGTACTGCATGCTTGGCCATTCTGTTGGCTCGATCCATTTTGAAGTACTCTGGATACGTGACTATCATAGGAGTGAGTGAGGAACCCAATTTATCCGACGCGTTTTGTAAACACGTGACATCTCGCGTGCGTCACAAGTCACGCTCTACACCTTCAAGACTCTCACTCTATCATGGCGCGGGGGGGCACATTTGGGCTTTCGTCGAATGGCGGCCGTCGAGGACGTGGAGGTTACCGAGGTGGATTCAGAGGTAACACGTCTTTTCGTGGAGGACGTGGAAGGGGCCGTGGAGCCGCGAACGGGCACACACCAGCAGAAGGACCGGCCCCTCAGCGCGAAGACGATGGATCGCAATTGGCAGAGCGTTTCGAGCAAGTACGTCTGAGCGACGAAGTAGACGCCAAGTTTGGTTTTGAACGGGTACAAGAGGGACAACGGCGGGAAGGCTGGCTCATCAATATGCACCCCACCCTCATCAAGGATCCCGACTACGCCGGTGGGCGTGCAGCAGTGGACTTTTACTTCATTACAGACGAGGGAGGATCGTTTAAGTGTACGATGCAGTACGAACCCTACTTCCAGATTGCATGCAAGGTGTGCCAAGGCATCGTTTGCTTTCGTATATCCTCACAGTGCTGCATCCATAGAGTGGTTCGGAGTCGTCGGTGGAGGAGTGGCTCATGAAGCGTTACGAAGGGATGATTAGCAGGATTGCGCGAGACAGGAAAGAAGACTTGAAACTTCCCAACCATCTTATGGGTTACCGTCGCCTCCACCTCCAACTCTGCTTCCGGAACGTTTCCGACCTCCTCGCGGTCAGGAGAGAGATCGCACCTCTAGCGCTCGCCAATGGTGCCAAGCGAGGTGCTGTGGATGCCTATGCAGAGGTTGTCAGTGCGACTGCAGGTGCTTGCACCAACATAGAGCTCGAAGGCGAGTGGAGGGACATTGGCGGAAGCACAAGTGGTGCCAGTTACCGGGACAGGGACCCGCGCGAATGCATCGTCGACATACGTGAGTTCGATGTTCCCTATTACCTTCGTGTCGCCATGGACAACGAAATGCGGGTCGGGCTTTGGTATGCGGTCACCTTCACGGCTGGCCAACCGACCTTTACGCACATCGCCGAACGAGTTAAACGTGCGGATCCAGTCGTCATGGCCTTTGATATCGAGACGACCAAGGCACCGCTCAAGTTTCCGGACCAAGCCATTGATCAAGTCATGATGATCTCGTACATGATCGATGGTCAGGGATATTTGATCACGAATCGAGAGATTGTCAGTGAGGATATAGAAGACTTCGAATACACGCCAAAGGACGGTTATGAAGGACCATTCATAGTATTTAATGAAAAGGATGAGGTATGCTTCTTTCGCTCTCGATGTGCATGCAAGTGACGGTGCTTTGTAGGCAGCTACTATGATGCGCTTTTTCCAGCACATTCAAGAGGTAAAGCCTACGGTCATGGCCACATTTAACGGTGACTTCTTCGATTTCCCGTTTCTTTGCGCTCGTGCCAATGTGAATGGGATTGATATGTTTCTCGAGACCGGCTTTGCAAAGGACTCAGAAGATGAGTTCAAGAGCCGTTCGTGTGTACATATGGACTGTTTCCGCTGGGTGAAACGTGATTCGTACCTGCCTCAGGGTAGCCAGGGTTTGAAAGCTGTGACAACAGCGAAGTTGGGATATAACCCTATCGAGTTGGACCCAGAACTCATGACACCGTGAGTTTCAGTCTTTCAATTGAGTCTACAAGTAACACATGTTCGTAATTGCAGCTATGCAATGGAGCAACCACAGCACCTCGCACAGTACTCCGTGTCCGATGCAGTGGCGACTTACTACCTCTATATGAAATACGTCCACCCATTCATTTTCTCCCTGTGTAACATTATTCCACTGTGTCCCGACGAAGTTTTGCGAAAGGGCAGTGGAACACTTTGTGAGACACTCCTGATGGTGGGTTATTTGTCTTTCTTTCCCCACACATCTTTAAGGTATCAAACAGGTTGAAGCATACCGCGGGCATATCATAATGCCAAACAGACACGAGGACCCCCATTTGAACATGTTCGAGGGACATTTACTCGCATCGGAGACCTACGTTGGAGGACACGTCGAAGCCCTGGAGGCAGGTGTATTCCGAAGCGACATTCAGACCGACTTCAAGATCGTGCCTGCAGCCGTTCAACAGGTGTGTCCCAATTTCGTTACTCCGTCCATTTATTCATTTTAGCTTTCAGCTCATTGACGACCTTGACGCTGCACTCACATTCTGTATTGTTGAAGAGTCGAAATCCTCTTTGGAAAGCGTCACAAACTACGATGAAGTCAAGGAACAGATACAGGCCTCGCTTGAAAAGATGCGCGACAACCCAAAACTCACCGACAAACCTCTCATCTACCATCTTGACGTCGCAGCCATGTACCCCAATATCATGTTGTCCAACCGTCTCCAACCTGATTCCATGGTTGACGAATCTGTTTGTGCTGTATGTGACTATAACCGCCCCGGAAAGCAGTGCGATCGCCGATTGCAATGGGCGTGGAGAGGAGAGTTTTTCCCTGCACATCGAGACGAATACAACATGATTCGTCATGCACTAAATCAGGAGAAGTTCCCACCGAAAAAGCCTGGAGGTCCGCAAAGAAAATTCGCCGATTTAACGGAAGCTGAGCAAACAGCACTCCTGCATAAGCGGCTTGGTGATTACTCTCGCAAAGTTTATAAAAAGATGAAGGATACGAAGGTGGAGACACGCGAGTCGATTGTTTGTCAACGAGAGAATCCCTTCTACGTGGATACCGTCCGCCGCTTCCGTGATCGGCGTTACGAGTACAAGGGATTACTCAAAACCTGGAAGAAGAACTTGGATGTACGCATCAGCGAAGCGCGCCCGCTGGCGGAAGTGGATGAGGCAAAAAAGATGATCGTCCTCTACGATTCCCTCCAGTTGGCCCACAAGTGTATCCTAAACTCATTCTACGGATATGTGATGCGCAAGGGTGCAAGGTGGCATTCGATGGAGATGGCCGGCATCACCTGTCTAACGGGTGCAACTATCATCCAGATGGCGCGGGCGCTGGTGGAGCAGATCGGTCGTCCCCTTGAGCTTGACACGGATGGGATATGGTGCATGCTCCCAGGCATATTCCCAGAGAACTTCAAGTTCAAGCTTTCGAACGGCAAATCCATTGCGTTCTCGTATCCTTGCACAATGCTTAACCACCTTGTGTATGCACGCTTCACTAATCACCAATACCATGACTTGGACCCCGAGACGGGAGAGTATGTCATACACTCCGAGAACTCGATCTTCTTTGAACTAGACGGACCATACCGGGCTATGATCCTTCCTTCGTCAAAAGAGGAAGATAAGCTGCTGAAAAAGCGGTATGCCGTATTCAATGACGACGGTTCGCTCGCTGAGCTCAAAGGTTTCGAGGTGAAGCGGCGCGGAGAGCTACAGCTCATCAAAATCTTCCAATCGCAAATATTCGAGAAGTTCCTTCTTGGGACGACTACCGAGGAGTGTTATGGTGCCGTTGCCTGTGTTGCAAACCAATGGCTTGACATCCTCTTCAGCCAAGCTGAAACATTAAGTGACCAGGAACTCGTCGATCTTATCGCCGAGAACAGGAGCATGTCGAAAACACTCGCTGAATACGGGGGCCAAAAATCTACTTCCATTAGCACTGCCCGGCGACTCGCTGAGTTCTTAGGTGACCAAATGGTGAAGGACAAGGGCCTGGCGTGCAAGTTCATCATCTCCGCCAAACCACATGGTGCTCCTGTCACAGACCGCGCAATTCCCGTCGCTATTTTCTCCGCAGAAGATTCCGTGAGGCGCACTTATCTGCGCAAGTGGCTTAGAGATCCAGGCCTAGCAAACTTTGATCTTCGCGCCATATTGGACTGGGAGTACTATATTGAGCGCCTTGGCTCGGTGATTCAGAAGCTGATCACTATTCCGGCCGCAATGCAGGGCGTTTCGAATCCAGTATCAAGGATAAAGCACCCAGACTGGTTGCATCGCAGGGTAGCAGGAGCTGTGGACAAGTTCAAGCAGAATAAAGTCACCGACTTTTTCTCTACGGCTGTTCCGAAGGACCCGAATGATGAGGGGGAAATGGAAGACTTCGGCGTGTCGAAGGCGCCGAGCACAGGACGCATTGCGGTTGTGACTCGCAAACCAAAGCGGAAACAAACAGAGGAGCAAGTGGAAGAAGAAATCGCCGACGCTGTTCTCCCAGACCCCCATGCCGATTACTCCGCCTGGCTCAAAGCAATTAAACCTCGATGGAGGAAGATGGTGGAGGCTCGTTGCGGTGGTTCTGCGGCAGCCATCGTCCCTGCTATGTTCAAAGGCGCGCGAATCCCGACAACACAACGCTGGGACATCATACAGATCCGACCCAGTAAAATCCCAGGCCGGTTCACGATGTGGGTGTTCGTCGACGGACAACTGACGCCTGTTCCACTTCGTATTCCCCGCCAGTTCTACCTCCACCTGAAGACGAAGCCGAAAGATGATCTGTTTCGCACAGAGTATTACCAGTGCGATAAGGTGATCAAGCATTTGCCGCGGGATATCCCTTGCAAGCATCTTTACCGAATAGTAGTCAAAGAAGAGTTATATCACGACATCGAAGAACACTTCACGGATCTTATGAATGACCCAAACGTAGAGGGAGTTTTTGAACGTCAGGTCGGCATCGTACACAAATTCGACTTTGCACGTGCTGACTTCGTTGTAGGTTCCCTTAGAGATGCGAGCCATCCTGAAACTAGGAAAAACGTGCACTGTCGATGAACAAGGTCTTACTCTTAATCGTGCACAGAGTAGCGGAGCCGACCTTAGCCAACTTGATCGTGCCAGCACCTCCTTCGTAAAGAATTCATATCTCGACTCTGGACGCGGAAACAAATACCTCTTTCTCTACCATGCATGTTCCAACACTGCCCCGATTCATGTCTTCGCACTCTTTTTCCCTTCTGGATCTGTGAAGCTACACTTGGTTGACCCTGCAACGCGACGACAAGGTTTGCCACGTTTACAAGTCCTTTACGCCGAGCTATCAAGGAAGCGACGAGATCAGTGTGGCGAACCTGCTTCGATGCAGTATCCTGCATCATGTGAATTTACGACCACATACCACAGCAAAGATACCACAGCTCTGAAGGCAGTTTCTAGGGAGCTGGGCCTTCTGGAGAATATGTCGTACGTGCTAGTCATCTCGTCGTCAAAAGAGCAGACCTATTTCGACACCTGGATGCCGAAGCTTTCCAAGTTTCCTGTGCTGTCCATGTCGAAAGCTAGGTCTCCTCATTCCCTCGACGTCTTCCCATGGCAAACACACGTGGCTCAAAAGATGCTTCATCGATACCTTTCGTTGGGGATGTGGCTCGATCGATCGATCGCCCTCGCAGACTACTTTGATGTTCCTGTAGGGCACGTTGACGGAGACCAGCCATTGCTCTTGTCCGACATCAGTTTCGCTCGGCGGTTGGTCCAACAAGATATCGTTTTATGGTGGTCACCGTCCGAGCGTCCCGACCTTGGTGGCAAAGAGGCAGACAATCGACCCGTTGAAGAACTGCAACGGACGGAGTTTGTGACCCCCGGCTGTTACTCAAATGTGTGTCTGGAGGTCACCGTCCGAAATCTTGCTGTCAATTCCGTGCTGCATTCTGTCGTCGTTAATGAGCTTGAGGGCAGCGGAGGTGCGACGGCCTTCGACTCGGTGTCTCGCACGCTGGATGAGATTTCTGGTAGTGAGGGACAACGGGATCTCACGCTTGGGGAGTCGAATCTATCTGCGCTAACGTTTTCCATTCTGAAATCCATGATCCGAACATGGCTTCTTGACAAAATCCAAGGCAATTTCGAAAGCCCAGCGACCATCACCATCGATCACTTTTGGCGCTGGATCAGTACATCTACATCGCATCTCTACGATTCAAGCATTCACCGCTTCATCCATGGGCTTATGCGCAAAACTTTTATCCAGATGCTCGCTGAGTTCAAGCGGCTAGGCGCTCAGGTTGTTTATGCCGACCTCAGCCGTATCTTATTGGCGACTTCAAAGCCACCTGGCACAGCCCATGCCTATGCAACTTACATTACAACCGCTGTGACATCCCACGAGCTCTTTCAACACACCTATCTTAAGACAGATCGCTTCTACGATTTCTTGTTATTTATGGACTTCGCAAACATGGGTGGCGTTGTCTGTGAGGACCCTTTGGCCCTCGACTCCCCAGAAGAGCTCATTATCGAGATGCGTTGGAACATTCAAACGTTTCTCCCCCCTGCTGTCCAGGATGACTTTAGTTCAGTCATCCAGCACTTCATCGTCGAGCTTTATAAAATCAGGCAGAAAACGAATGAAGGGGCACGAGCTCCTCTTAGAGTCGTTCAGAACTTGGCCCCGGATGCCACTCAGCGCGATACCGGGAAAACTGACGAAATGGACCGCGCTCGCGAGTTCATCGCTCGAAAACTGACACGCAAACTGTTACGGGTCGTAGGTGCGATTCAATCCAAGCATAGAGACTCAGTGTACGACGAGGAACTACACCAGCAACTTATGTTCCCGAACCTGCCTGGATCGCATCTCATCCTCACCAACCCGGTCTTGGAGTTCGTCAAGTTTGTCTGTGCAGTCTTTGGCTTGGCACACGAGTACCAGGTGGAGATTGGTTTGTTGAAGCGTAACCTGCTCGAACTTACTGGTGTTCGGGAATTCGCAAATGAGGCTGTTTTCCGAAACCCCTGTGAGACACTGAAGCTGCCCAATATTCCCTGCAAATTATGCGATAGCCTGCGGGACTTTGACTTCTGTCGTGACCCGGAGCTCATGCCCAGTGGGCTGGATGTGGGGCCTCCTAAATGGATATGTGGAGGATGCGGTGGCGAGTATGACCGCGCTACGATTGAGCTCGAGCTTATTCGCATGTTGAACTCCGTCGAACGCGCCTTTGTGCAACAAGATCTCAAATGCACGAAATGCAAGCAAGTTCGTTCCGATAACGTCTCGCGATACTGCCAGTGCTCCGGTGCATACCAGTTGGCTATTGGGAAAGCGGACGTAAGAAGAAAGCTGAAGACGATCTTGAACGTTTCTATTGTACACGGGTTGTCGCGGTTGAAGGTCAGTACTGTTTATCAATTTCCATGTGGCATTTTTTTTGATGTTTGCGCTTCCCGCCTAGGAATGTGCACAGATAACCTTGGAGAATTGGTGAAATTGATTTTGTCACATCCTCTTTGCTCTCATCATGTGAGGGTCAGACTGTCTGTCCACTTAACCAATACGCCAAAGTAGTTACTGCTCAGTACCACAGACAGTACACAGGTAAGCCAGTGTGCTTACACATTGTTTTCATTGACCTACACCATGCTATCTGTTTATGCTATTTGTAATATCATGCATCCCACCGAATGACGTTGTATTGCTATTTATCTTTTGATCTCTACCTGGTTCTAGATACCCATGCGAAGGTTATTAAGGAAGTATTTCATAGTGCCACACGGTCGCCACAGTGCCGGAAGCATTTAAGAACGCTGAACAGCTGATACACTTCGAGATAGCTGTGTAGCCCCTCTGCCGTGGACCCCAATGCAACCATTCAAGATGGGAATCGAACATGACTGGGAGTGCAACATGACACTCATGGCAACCCTGCGTTGCTTATTATCACCATTCCTACAACGAATGGGCACTTTACAAGTCCCACTCAACGAGGAGTGCCTTTTAGTCTATCATGATCGTGTCGTCTAAGTAAATTTGAGCAAGTCTGCTGTGTCAATCATCAACTCGCTCAGTGGGGGTACTACGAGACCTACAGCAAAATCATTGTTAATGTTGAAAAAACTCTTGGCAGTTTGTGCTTTCTACTCAGTTGTACTTGCCTTGTTACAAAATTAGGGAGTTTGGCCGCTGTCGACTGGCAGACATTCGATCAACCAAGTTGGCCCAGTACGTGCTGTAAGTTGATTCAAGGCCACTTCGTTACTTGTATAACTCAGCATCCATGAGCACGTGGGAAGCCAGCACACGATATGACATTCTATGACGTACTGTCAAGTTTGGGATTTCGAGGTATGTAACTTAACTAATTACCGGCGGATTTCGTTGACGCTCACATGTGGCCTTCTACTCTGGAAGCTGTTTCCCGGAACATTGATTCTCGCGTACAGCTTTGATCTTCTATGGAATCCCACCAGGTAAAGCAAATTGATTCCTTGAGACAGGAGCCCGGCTCACTTATATTCGCCGCCCATCTATTTAACTCGACCTCCCCTACACCTACTCCAACACTACAGAGAATGACCTCTTCTGACAGCTCAAGTCTGTCTTGTTTTCCTGAGGAATTACTTCTGCGCATTCTGTCATTATGTGTGTCACCTCCGGCAATCCTTCCCATTCCAGTCCCGCGCTCGCCATTGCATGCGTGGGACTACGTCTCTGATCATTCTCTGATCATCAAGGCTTCACCTTATTCCCAGCCTCTGGCGCGCACTCGCCTTGCACTGTTATGCGTTTCTCGACAGTTCCATCGCATTACCTTACCCCTGTTCTATCACACACTACATCTTCAATCCGCCAAACAACTCGCTGGGGCATTGAAGGCGCTCAAAAGGCGCCCCGCTCTAACACCCGCAGTCCGAAAAGTCGTCCTTAGCGCGATATGGCAGGACTGCGACGTTCTACTTGCGCTGTGCGAAAGAGTTGATGATATGGACATCTGTCTGGACCTCGGACGCGACAGAAGTAGTGGCGTCGGTGACATGGAAGCTGAAGCGTTCTGTGCCGCACTTGCACGGAGAGACATATTTCGTCTGACGATACGCAAGGATCCTGTTGCTTACCTCACTCACGACCGACCGCGATATATGCTAGAGGGTCTTGCACAAGCTATACCTCGATGGTCAAACCTTGTGAGTACCCAAAATGATTATTTCTCTGCCCTGATCCATTCCTTCAGGAGAGTGTTCATCTAGCGCTACGTTTGTCGTCTTCGCCCACGACAATACGGCTTGCTGCGGCACTCAGTGTGGCACCTCGACTGCGTCTGGTGCGCTCGCAGGTGCCTGCTGTATGGAACAACCTTCTACTCTTAACTTCGTCTAATTCCTCACTGAAAAAAATCGCGCTATACGACTATCCGGGCTATGCCATTCCAAGAAGGAGTCCTCTTGCAAATCTCGCGATCGCGAGCGGTCCTGATGATGCGATATTGGGCACTGGGATGTATATAACGGAGGCTAGGAAGCACGCACGACTGTTTGAGCTCATCAAGGCCGGAACGTAAGTCTTCTCGCCGTCGGCCATCTGCAGCATATGCTGACAAGTTATTCCTTAGCTCTTTCGTTCGAATCAGGGCGCACACCACCATCGCCGCTATGTCCAGCGATGCTGATGTCGGTACACGGCTTTCTCCTTCCAAAGTAAAAGAACTCGCTACTGGGCTCCTGGAGGGGCATCAAATCGGTTTTGAGCTGTCCGCTGAGCCACATTCAATTTGACCTTCTCTTCATTGTTGTATCACCACACGAGTCCTGTAGATTCCCCCACTAATGTCCGATTTCCCCGTCTTTCTTGGATCTGGTTTGAAAATTAATAGTCGGTGTTAAGTAGTCTGTGGTGTTGCTATCACCGAGTGCTGATCCGGGCCCAATGCCCATTTCCTTGACTTGCAAGATACCATGTACTGTGGACATTCTTCTTGGTTCCCGTGTCTTCTGTAAGTGTTTACTCCCTACAAGGGTGCAATAAACCTAAGTTGGCATGGCCCAGAGGTCACAAGGTGCACCGTCGACATACCCGGAGTTCCGAAGTTGAATTTGTGCTTCGCACCGGATTAGATCCCTGAAATATTGCGGTCTTGGAGGGCTGTCTAATTTGACGGCGGTTCCGGGAAAAAATTGCAACCTACATAACTTATCTCCGGTATGCTTCTTGCGTATTTGTCGCATGACAGGTCTGTGGTTGTCCGCGGAGTGCAAGTTTCAGCATCTATTTAATTTCGTAAGGTGTTATGGAATGTGTGGAAATACGGTGGATTGAAGCATGCTGCCATTACCAGATCGCGGAACGATAAATGTTTGTTGAGTGGCTCGTGATCCAGGTGAGTGATTTGAAAGTACTGCTGCTCCAGCTATTGGGAAATTTTGACTTAAAGGGTACAAGGTCCTAGTACTGCAAGTTCACTGGCGGGCTGGAAAATGTCGTTTCGATCAACAAGAGTGAACTTCCTAGTATCAGTGTTGAAATGCACATATGCCCAAAGGCATTGCTTATTCGTTACCACTTTACACGGCATTTCCCCGACTAGCGCCATATGTGTTGCACACTATGATGTGCCCCAGCTTTGCTCAATTTGAGGTGTGCTCATTGTTGTTTGACGGTCCGGAGGAGCCGCTTTCTGGCCAGCACAGGATTCCAAAAAGGCAACTACTGTGGATGCATCGATGAGCTGTCTCGTTGCCTTACCATTGTGCTGCTGCCTTCTGCTACCCTATCACAGGCATTGCCCATCTTTGATCAACCAACATGCACTAAACCTCTTGTTTAAACACATACGGGCTAACTTGCATGCACTATTAGTTTACACTACTATCCAATGTCTCGTTTCAACTAGTATATATTAACCTCTGCTCCAAAAGGTACTGTAAGCCAAAAAGACACTGAAAAGCACGATAAGATGATTGTTCCGTGTGATTTTTTTTTTTTGGTTTAGCATTCTTGTCCGTCTTTTGGAGAACTCATCCTGGGTGTCGCTTCATTCACCAATCATTATAGAAAGAACATTAATAGGCAAATTGAAGGCGAGTGCTGTCCACATTCGAAGGATAGTTAGAGCTACTAGGCTACGACAACATATATAACGTTATCCAGGGTCTGCGACAATTAAATACCCCTTTCCTCCAAAAACCTCTCAATAGTCTCCCATAACTCCTTCCCCCTCGTTCCCCACTCGCACTCGCACTCCTCATTCTCGTTCTGCTCTTTGCGCTGTTTCGGAAACAGTAATCTCCATAAGCTACCACCTGGACTAACTAATCTGCCCACAGGGACAACATATCCACCCCCAAACCTCTCCCTTTCCCTTTTCACGACCGGTGAAGCAGCGGCAAACACGCTGTTGTAAGCTCCAACATCCGGGACCACCGAGATGGGATAGCCAATCAAAAAGGCGAATGTACTGAGGTGGAGGCGTGCGACTTCGGGTCTCTCGGGGGCAGTGTTGACGAAACCAGGGTGAATAGAAAGAACTGTTATATTTGATGTAGCGGGGTCCCCAGACGAGGAGAGGCGGCGGTGAAGTTCAGTGGTGTAGAGGATGTTAGTCAGTTTGCTCAAGCCTAGTTTATAAGGGTTAGCATCCTTCCGAAAGTGTTGGGTAGATGAGGGCGTACAATACCGTGCGAATCCAGGAAGCCATGCATTTTTGCACTCCTCGTTCAGGTCCTCGATAGTCTGAAAACGGGGTTTTCCTCTAACGAGTTTGTGACCGTCCGATGACACCTATGCAAGAAATTTCGTAGGTTATATCCGATTGCTTGAGGGCTTCACGCACCACGACAATGCGGACATCAGACTCAGGGTGGGAAGCTGTTTTCCGGAGGATGGGAAGAAGCTCGCGAGTGAGGACGAAGGGACTGATGAGGCTGCAAAACATGCATTCGAATGGTCAGATGTGAGGAAAGTCCGAGGGGCTTACTTTACGACCATGACCTTCTGTATGCCTGTTTGAAGATTAGTACGTTATATGAAACGAAACGCTATGCTGTACCATCTGCGTAAATCTCGTATGATTCAAAAAAACTCAGCGGTGTTGGTTAGCCATATGACAGCCTATAGATATACACCTACACGGCAGCATTATGGACTAAAAAGACCATCGTCACTGGCGCTCGCATGTTCCATGGCATTCAAAAAAGAAACGTACTTAGGACATCAAGTCTGTCTTCCTTATTCATGAATTCTTGCGCTGCCTTCTTTGGATTGCGTGGGTCGCATAAGTCAAGCTCAAGCCAGACGACTTCGCCATTCCCCGGCCCAAGTCCCTCACTCTGGAGTTTTGCGATAGCTGCCTCTGCCCTGGCCTTATTCCGTGCGGCCATGTACACCTTGGCACCCTTTCGAGCAAGGTGCTTAACAGTGGCATATCCGATCCCAGCGCTATACTCGTAGACCACGAGTATCCATCAATCACCGAAACCCGGTGAAAGTGACGTGCTACGTACTTTCCGCCTGTAACGAGGATGACCTTTCCGGTGAGATCAGGGATGTCGCTGTCCGGGTTGAAAGTGTTGGATGCGAATAAACCCATTTTTCCTGTCGTCCAAAGCGCCAAATGGTGACGGGTTTATTCTGCCAGTCCAGTTCTCACTGGCTCCTAAATGTTGTCTTTGTGGTTCAACGGATCCACGTCACCACAACAGATCAATTTCATTTTGGGGTGAATTATAAACGCGACTCGCATTCACCCGACCTCTCATGCCGTTCCATCCCCGCATCTGATATTCCTTACTGTCTTCGTTCATCTTTCTGTTCTTTTCTCTCTCTCCGCGGGCTGACGAGGTATTCTCATCTGTTTGTGGTCAATCTATTTCCGTATCCATCTTGCAAATTGGACGTCGTCGATCGCTCGGCGCCCTCGACGATTGACCTCCTTTAGGGGTGGGTGAAATTATTTGCAATTTCGGTGGGGACCGCGTCGGAGAGAGCGGATTCCTGATCTCGAGGAAAAACTGTGCACGCACCACAAGGGAGTAACACGCGATCCGATTTCTTTTGGTTCCGAATCACGGGAGTAGTCGCTATGAAGTTTTGCCAATAATTACAGGCCGGGCACAGGCAGAAAACAGAGCCGTATGAATTGGCGGGTCAAGGCGGTGGTGTTCGGAAACGCAGA
>Ga0307518_10000216_pt1 | contig 43721 bp, 21 predicted proteins | sample 25_EM_MG_FD_203889 | JGI IMG/M metagenome (GOLD analysis project Ga0307518, IMG submission 203889) | Populus trichocarpa ectomycorrhiza microbial communities from riparian zone in the Pacific Northwest, United States - 25_EM | ecosystem: Host-associated > Plants > Roots > Unclassified | place... | reverse complement strand
TATTTTATATAAAGTATTATTTATTTCATGATGTAATAGGAGTAATTAATTCTACAATATTTAAATTTAAAACCATCAATATTAATATATATTTTTTAAAATTATTTTATAACCTTAATTTCAAAATAATTCTTAACCAAACACATTAAACTACTTTTTATTCAACCTCAATTTCAACCACAGTTTTAACCAAACACCTATTTTTTCAAACCAACCACAACTAAAAGTACTTTTTTAAAAAATAATTTTTTTCAAACCACAACAGCCACCGTAATATCAAATACACTCTAACTGTTTGAGTCTGACCTTCTCAACTTCTTTGATAGGAACCTTTCCTTGTAGTAAAATGTCAGGTCTGGCCATTGAAACCAGTGGAAAAGAAAAATAAAGAGCCCGACGAAGGCTGTCACTCCTCGGCAAATGCTTCAGGCCAAGCATTGGTAACATTAGAGCCTGGTCTGTTATTGTGTTTCGCTAGGCTCATCGATCATCTTTCTAGTTCTACAAGCCCAATATGTTTTGAATTATGGCAAAAATATTCCACCCAGTCCAATGACGGGTATTGGCCTGAAACCATGTCAAGATTTTGGTAGCTAACTGATATAATACCCTCCTATTCTATACTTTCTAGTCTGTCAATTTCAACCGTCAAATAACAATCTCATTTTAAAAATTTATAAAATAGTTTTATATCATAACACATCTTTTGAGGCCAGTCCACGTTACTTTGTACTTAATAAAAACAAAATGATAAAATTTAAATTCGTAACTTTTTAATTAATAAAATTAACATCATATCAAAAAATCATCTCAATTCAATAACCTTACTTGATTAAAATAAAATGGTAAGATTTGAACTCGTAATCACTTAGTCAACAAAGCTAATATTATGTCAAAAAACCGTTACAACCCAATAACTTAAACTTAATTTTATCAAACATAATAAGAATGGTGAGATTTGAATTCGTGATATTTTATTAATAAGATTTTAATATCGTATTATAAAAAATATTTTGACCAAAAAACTTGAATTTTTAGATAGAATTATAAAAATAATTTTAAATTATCCAATAACATCAAGCCACGATGATTTGGCCATACATTTTATAACAGTCTTAAACGTCCTGCTTTGGATTTCTCGGTTTAGCATGTGAATTATTGACCATGAACGCGACCCGGCTGATACTTTCCATGCAAAAAACAACTCCTTTGGTTTTAAAATTCCAAACACGCAGTGATCAAGAAACATACCACTTGGTGTCTTGGTCCTACCATATGTTCAACAAAGATTAACGTTGATGTTTGACAGAAACTAAGGTCATTGTCGCGGGTGTGTCGAGAGGTTGAAGCTCGAGTGTGCAAATTCGACTAGACCTCTGACAAAATGGACTCAACCTGCAAAAGGCTACGTGCCCATTGGCCATTAGATTGTAGACTTCAATCAGCATAGACTACAAAAGGGGGCTTTAATTTTTCTAGAGGTTGTTGCTGAGGCGGCTCCTAAAAGTATGCCGATGGAGAACCAGTTTTTCCCTTGGACCAGCATTATGAACTACTGTGCACGTGGAAAAAACAAAAACAAAAAAAAACTAGTGCTTTGAAATAATTAAAGGATTCAATTGGTCCCATCAAATAAAATTTTGAAAATTAGAATATTCAAATTCATGGGAAATGGGATTTTTTTTCATTATTTGGAGGACTATAACTAGGCATCAGAATCTCTACTTCTCTGGCGGCAATATGCTTATAGTCTTCGAAGGCAGTAACGCTATAACGAAACCGGTGAGTAAATGAATAGTTTATTTGAAAATACGGTAAAAAAATTTAAAAAAATATTATATATATTAAAATAATATTTTTTTTCTTGATATTATCATATCAAAATAATAAAAAATATTAAAAAATATTAATTTGAGGTATTTTTTTAAAAAATAAAAATCTTAAAAAATATGATCCAAACACACTCACATGCGTTGTCAAGAATTATATTAGATAGAACAACAAAGACATTTCAATTTCATACAACAAAAAAATCTTATTTGGGCTTTAAATTTACTCAACTGGTCAGATTTTAAGTTTGCTCTTCAATGATCATAAAGTTCAAGTCCTCTCAAGGTCACTGAAGACTTATATGATCGTTAATTTCAGGATCCGTGAAATTAGTCGAGGTACGCGTAAACTGAACCCTATATTAATTAAAAAAATACATAAAGAGATTTAAAAATCCCATGCATGACACATATTTTATTGGATGCCCAAGGCCAAATTCTCTGTCTATTCCTCATAAAATCAATAATTAAACATCGAAATCTTTTCTCTGCACAAGGCATGGAGGGGAGTTAGCATGAAAGATCCTTTCCAGGCCAAGTGGTGGTGCCAGTCTCCTTGTCACAACTCACAGCACATGATTACACCCACTGAATTTCAGCCTAGCTAGAGACCACCAGCCACTTCTGTCAATGGGGAATTTACCTTTTATCACATCACGTAGTTCCTCAAGATGATTTAGAAATAGAAATTAGACAATGCAGTGGAGATAATCGCACTCCTCATTATTTTAATCTCCTGTTTATATGACACAGCTCTCCATCAAAGACACGCCAGGCAGTATAATTGTTTGAGTAAATGAAAAGTTATGTTTTTTTATGGAGAATTATATTGATTGATTGATTGATTAAGAAAGAAAATATTTTTAAATCCAGGTGATAATAATGTCATTATAATTCTTTATGTATCCAAATTTAATTTTCTCTCAACTCTCTTTGTATTCCTAATATAATTTTACTATAATATATCCTATAATTTATTATAAAGTATTAAAAAATAATATAAATTATATTTTAAAACATCAAATAACACATTAAATTTTTAAATTAAAATAAATTTTTCATATGATATCAAAAAATCAATAAATAAATAGTTACGAGTTTAAATTTTACCGAAAAAAGCTCATAATTTCAAAATTTTTACATGGGGCATTTGAGTTTAAAAGATGGCCAAATACAATAAAAAGATTGGATAATTCAACACCTTCATGGAGTAACACGACTGAGTACGACTGACTTATCTTGTCAACTGCTAACGTTAATTCCTTGACCATCTAACTACTAATAACTGTGGTTTGCATGTTGTTGGCAGTGTTTGGAAACACGGTTCAATCTGCGTTTTTAAAAAATTTAAAATTTTTGTTTTTATTAAAATTTAATATGGTTTGTATGTTTTAGATCGTTTTGATGTGCTGATATCAAAAATAATTTTTTAAAAATAAAAAAAATCATTGGCATGTATTTTAGCACGAAAAATTATTTGAAAAGCACCTGCAATTACACTGCCAAACACGTTTCTTATCCATGAAGAATCTAGTGGTAGTGATGAAGAAGTCATGAGCTGAAATAGCCTCTCATCTTGTGATCGATTCAGTTCCAATCAAGCAATACAACTCTCTTGCTACGTAGCTGTTAACGTTAATGAGGTGCAATGTCATTTTCAATTGAATTGATGTTTTTTTCAAAATAAATTGAAAATATAAAAAAAATTCAATTTTTTAATAATCATGGTTGACCAAATATCAAATGAAGTCTAAATGATTAAAAGGGTGTTTGAAAATATGATAATGGTTGTTTTTTAAAATATTAATTAAAATATTTTTTATTTTTTATATCAAATTAAATTTTAATAATAATAAAAAAGTTTAAAACTCATTAGCGTGAGCTAGAGGTTAAATAACAACATATACTAAATAAAAAATGCACGCCACCCAAGCGTTAAATAAGCGTGTAAGAAGAACACGAGCACAATAAAACCAACATCCCCTGCAATAGAATCGTTCACAATGGCAACAGAAACAGTCAAACAGAATATGAGTGAGGCATGTTAGCCCTACAACACGGAGGAGCATCTACTTTTGCCTCACCTCTCTCTCTCTCACGTGAGTTGAAATTCTCCGCGAATCATCAAATCCTACAAAGAAAAGAAAAATCAATGGAGAAATAAAAAAGAAAAAGAAAAATGGCATATTTCTCCTCTAATCTCATGCTGCTGACCTCTATGCCATGTGGTGTGTGGCCCCCATGGTGGAATCAGGAATGGGATGGAATATAGTGGGAAAGTACTGTAGCTATCATGGGTACCAGCTCATTTTTTATTTTCTTCCTTCTCTCCTCTTGCCATAATCAGCACAAGAGGTCCTTATCCAGGGTCTGGCATCGTGTTCTGTAACTCTGCATAAATAAATTGGCCTAAAAAATATTGCAAACGAAGAGAAAAACAAATTGGGTCCTACATTAGAATTTTGCAAACACGATAAGAAAATAAGAAAATAAAAAAATTGGGTCCTACACGTAACCATGGATTTTGGGGTAACTCACTGAAAATTCAACGAGAAACGTGGCTTACATCCACATTTCAATGTTAAGCTCTCCCACTACCTTGATTCGGTTAAGTTTCTCATCTCTCTCTCGGAACACTTAGGGACACATCTTTTGTTTCTTTTTGGTTAAAGAGAGACATATTATGCTTAGAACCTTGTGTGAGGATCATTTGTGAAGTCATTTCCCCCCCTTCTTCGGTGTGTTCTTTACGTGTTTCTTTGTCTGCTTGTTCATTTTGAAGATAAGCCTAAAAATGGAAGTTCTTGGCTTTCTTGGAAATCAGAGTGTGATTTATGTGGGTTTTGGTTCTTGGATCCATTTCTTCTGGTAAGCAGCAAAAGTTGGTATCTTGCTTGATATTCCTTTTTCTTTTTCTTTTTAATTACTATATATACACGCGCGACTATTTAAAGTTTGCTACTTTTTTTGGATGTTTGTTTTTCTGTTTACGCATTTCTTTTAAGTTGCTACGTTGTAGGCTGGATTTGTGATTTTGATTCTTAATTGGGTTCTGGGTTTGTTTCTTGGAAAGGTGGTGCAAGAAGGGAGATATTAGTTTTCTTTCATGGTCATTGTGATTTCCTTTCAAGCATTTTTAGACTTTCTTTCTGTACTAAAATTTGGAGTGAGGTGAATTTAGAAGGAAACAAATAAAAGGTGTCTGTTTGGCTGAGAAGAGTGTTGTTGAATTGAAGTGAGGTAGTTAGATTCATAGGGCTGGCCTTGTGTTTTGCAATTACACCTTTTTGTTGAATTTGGGTCAACCCCGTGATTTTTCTTGAACACGTATGTGATTTGTGAACTCCTTCTTCCTCTCTCTATCACTCTGTGGGATTCAGTTTCAGTTTATTTTATGTAACATCCACGGAAGAGGCACCTTGCTCGTTCCTTTTCTCCTTGTAATTCTTACTCTTACTCTTCCTCTTTATTTCTTTATTTTTTTATGCAATTCCCATTTGCAAATTGCAATCTTGTTTTTCTATTTCTCTAAGAATCAATATCACACTCATAGAGTCCTAAAGAAATTGTATTGTTTGCTATTATAACTCTGATATTGATAGTTATATTGACATTGTTAATTGTCACAAGACGTCTTTGTATTGCCTCAATTTCCTGTTTGAGGTGAGAAACAAAGTTAAGTAACATCAAGAAAGGAAAGCCCTATGATATTGGTATTGTGGCAGAAAAGTGAAAGCTTCAAGATTTACTCAATTACAAGCAATATATTCGAGCCAACATGGATGCCTGCGGTTTGCCTCTTTCTATGTGCTTTCCCTATCAGTTTTTTCACCACCACTAATGATTTTGAATTTTTACCTTTTGTTTTCTTTTTTCCTAATTGTTTTGATTTTTTCGGAGATCCTGATTTGAAATGTACGAGTATTAGCTTTCTTCTCATGCATGCTTCTTTTTGCAGTATACTGATGCTAGCTGTTCAAATTGCTTTTCAGATTCCTTTGGGATATGACCTTGGCAATAAGAGGCTTATATGATTCTGGAGCTTTCAAGTTTATATCGATTAGTTGGTGACAGATGATTGAAAACAAAGTTGTCTGCCATTGGTTTGCTTTGTTAGATTAGAGGCTCAAGATGGATGATACATCTGCCAATGCTCAGAAGGATGGCCAGGGTAAAGAGGATTCATTGCATAGCTTGAACCATGGAAGAGAATTATCTGGTGACAATGAGCCGGACTGTTCCCAATCAAAATCGGAGAGGGTGATGAGAAGGGTATATTCACATCACTATCTGCATTTAAAAGTTAAGCAATTGCAACGCAGTAAAAGTTGCATCAAAGATTCATTCCTTAGAGGCATTCATGTCTTAGACAATTGGATTCCAAAGCATATAACAACAATCGATGAGAAATATCTTCGTCGTTGCCTGGAATTTATACATGCCAGCACTTCTCAGTCGGCTCCATGCAATGCCTCTATGCACTTGGATTGGGGAAACATGGGTTTTTTCTCTGATGGCCTGAATATAGCTAAAACTGGGAGTGAAAATACATATGGTTTGGCCAGGTTTGATTTTGACTGTCCATTAGCTGGGACTGGGAATGTGGTCATTAGCCCAGCGGAACAGTGGATTGTTGGTTCGATCATGGGTAGCAAGAGCATGGTGAATATACTAAAGAGTCCTTTATTGCTCCGGTATGGTTCATATGACGGTGATGCCAATTTTGAGAAAGTGAGTTCCAGCGAGGTTAAAGGACCAATATGTTTTAATTTGATGAACTCTCCTAGTGGATTACGTAGTTATTCACCACACAAGCTTGATAAAGAAGCACAAATTCCTGGAAGCCATAAATTTGGATCAGAGACTTTGCACAAAAGGCTTATTTCTATGTCGAGCTCAAACTCTACATGTTCTGATCAGTCTTCTTCTTCTCCGTCTGCTTCTGTTACTCAGGGGACCCTCCAATGCACATGGAAGGGTGGAAACCCACATTTTGTCTTCTCCATAGACAATCAGAAGTTGGTCTATGTGGCTAACTTGTATAATGTTGATTCAGCAGATGATAAGGCTCTGGAGTATGTGTATTTATTCCATTCAAGAAAAGGTTCCCAAAAGGAACATATGAATCATGATAAAGAGTCGCACCTTGTAGGTAAGATGAAGGTGTCAACTTCTTTTGCTCTTTGCCCAAAAAATTCAAGAATCACGCAGAGAGAATTTGTTTTATTCGGTTATGAAAATTACGTGGGAGAGTGGCAAAGTTCAAGCCATGACCTCAGGAAGAACAAGGGATTGTCAAGCAGGGTGGCAGAAGTGTTCAGGACCAGTAACTCATCCAAGAGGAGAACTAACTCCAGATTTGGTGGATCCGGTGCCATACTGGAGAATTCTTCTTGGGAGCCATTTCAAGAGAGAGATAACAACATCGATGCACTTGGTGGCACCAATCTTTTAGAAAATCATCTTCCACCAAATCTTGAATTGGCTGCCATTTTGGTGAAAGATCATCTTCCTGAAAAGCGTCAGGAGAAGGCTGGAGGTTGGGGCTTGAATTTTCTCAAGAAAATGGCTGTAACACAAGCAGAAGATGTGAAATCCTCAGTGCTCCCTGCCTGTTGTGCCCAAGATAGTGGTGATTGCTCAACAAGCATTGATATTCTCATTCCAGCTGGTCTTCACGGAGGTCCAAGGACCAGAAATGGTGGTCCTTCTAGTCTTATTGATAGGTGGATATCAGGTGGACACTGTGACTGTGGTGGCTGGGACCTAGGCTGTCCATTAACAGTACTTAAAAGCAGATCAGCCCACAAAGAGTTTTCATCTCAAGCAGATACGCAAGGGGAGTGCAAGTTAGTTGATTTATTCATAGAGGTGAGCCACATTCTGTAAAAGCTTTATCCATAATATTTAAGGTGTCCGTTGCTAGTGGTGTCTCGATGGATATAAGCCAAAGCAACTGATAGAATTTGCTCCTTTTTTTTTATAAATCATTTTTGTTTCAAAATTTGTTTAGTTTCTTTGTTTCTTCTCCTCAATTTGTGGATTCTTTTATAAGTATTAATCTAAGCATGACCCTACTCTAATTTTTCAGGGTTCAGAGAATGGTGCCCCCCCCATGAGTATGGTGAATGTCCATGATGGCTTGTATTTTGTGCACTTTCAGTCAACATTGTCAGCTCTGCAGTCCTTCTCAATTGCAGTAGCATTTATCCATACCCAAAAAGTCCCAGTCTCCAACCAAAATATGTACAGGAGTTGACATAGAAAGATTTGTGGTTCAGCTTGATCTAGTTGTAACTCCCCTACTGTATCACAGCACTTTGTAAGTCAAAATTTAAGTAATTTATACATGAAGTAGGTTGTTCATTTTTGAAGTCTTTTGTTTTGATAGAATGTTTAGGATCATAATGTTCTTGCTGGTGATTGGGATTGGTTATCCTTTGACTTTCGGTCAAGAAACTCATGTAACCTCTATTCTATGATTGATTGTACAATTATTTTTTATGAAAAGACGTATTTTTTTATGAAAAAATAATTTCATAAGGGCAATTATTTCTGGTGATTCGGATTGGTGTATTTGGCTATTACATGCACTTCTCTAGGGTATATGGTGGCATGTGCTTTGTAAATAGCTTAACTCATGGTGCTCCACAAGAGCGCAAATTAAGCGGTTAAATTTATTAATTTTCAAGTGGAAATAACTGAGATCCTTTTGTAGCTCATGATGATTCATGTTACTGCATGGTTCCCAATCATGAACTGAAACCTGTCGGTTATACGAATTGAAGACTTCTTGCATTTGTAGGTAATGTGAACTCCAACTGTTGCTATCTGCACTGGTGATTTTTTTATTAGAGTCTTTCTCTTCTGAATCATATGCTATACACCCATTAAATCTATGGTCCTAAAGAGCCAATTGGTTTTTCTGGGTATAAGCACAACTCCATTTGTACTCGCAAACTAAAATGCGATATTGCAGTTTCCGGTTAGCTTTGTTGTATTTACTGTTTATTTACGTAGTGTTATAGTGCTAACATACAAGTGTACATTTGTCCTTTTCATACTCCTTTTAAAAAAATTCATTCTCTAACTCTTTACATTTTAAGCAGTGAGTGTTGAACAATAACATGTTTAGCATGCAGTAATTCATCCTGTAGGCGTGTGATCACATTCAGGAGTTAATTTCTGTAAAAAAAATAGATATAGATTGTAAAGCTCAATTTCACATTTCCTGGTAAAATCATGATATGGGATTCCACAAGCAAACCTGCATGTTTCTATTTTAGGTTATGCTTCTCTCATTGCTAAGTATGAGCAGCTCATTCTAATGCCCATGTTGTTTTGTTGAACTAGGAAAGTTGAGTTGCGACTTTAACTTTCCTATATATGTGTTGTGTGCGTTTATGATATTGTCATTCTAATGCCCATGTTGTTTTGGGCCAACTGGGAAAGTACTGTTGCAACTTTAACTTTCCTATTTATATGTAGTGCATGCCATGCTGTTGTTTTATCTTCAACCAGGCTCTGATTTTATACAGCCTTAGGTTGGCTTGGCCTGGCCAGTTATGCTCCAAAGGTTCAATAAGTCAAGGTAAGCTTAGACCCTTCCAGCCTTTTTCTTTCTTTCATTTCTTTTGCAGGTTTTTTTTTAATAAAAAAATTGGTACTATTAAGTCTAGTCTATGGAATCAAAAGATAATTCATCGAATATGATGGAATATGTGAAATGCAGCATCCTTTGCCTTAGATGTTTCCAGAGCAAACTTAAGGAGTTGATGGCTGGACTGATCTCAAAAGCTCGCATGACGTGGTACATGGTTAAAGCCTAAAGATTTTATTTCACCCATTTAATTATCTTCTATGAATATATCTATGCATTGTATTTTTTTTCTTTCTCTGAACAATCATGGCAGTGTATCTCCTCTGTGCATTGTTTTTATTGTTTCTTTGTGGATGCAAGTGAGACTTGTTTCTCTGCTTCTATAATCTGGCAGGTGAATTTTTGATACATTCCGTGGTTCTTCAGTGCGTCAAGTTGAATTTATCGGTTTGTCCACTAAAGAACTGGGTAAGTTCTTACTTTTCTTGACCGTAATATATGTGGTTGAAATATAATAAATCCCGCTATGTATTAATCAAGGAAGAGATGTGTCTAGCAACTATTTTCCCTGGCACACCCCTTATAATGGACGACAGTAATATGCTGTGTCTTTTAGCATTGCAAGCAACTCTCCTGACTTTTTCATCTTCCCTTGGTAGCTTCTGTAAACGTAGGCAGCACTCAGAACCAGGAAAGAAAGTAGCCGGACAGGAGTAGGTAGGGGATTTAATTTGGAGCAACTTATTCATTAATTAATCACTCTATCTGTTATACCTGGACATGATTTGACTCCTTAAATTTCTTTTTTTTTCATTTGTTACATTCACTATATATTATAAATGGTGCGCAGAATATTATGATATATGAACGCTTGAGTTCAAGTGAATACTAACTGGAACAATGGAACTGTTTGAGGTATTTGTTATGGTTGCTGAATCCTTTCTTCCGTACTGGTCACCTTTAGTTACCTGTCATGTATATTGCGTAGTTGGGTAGCAATGCTTTGTATTCAACCAAACATGAGGATGTTATAGGTAGCATGGATTTTCTGCCAGACGTATTATAGAGAACTTTCTCTAGGTTGTCTTTAACTCTTGTCCTTTGGGACAGTTTTTATTCTGGTGCACGGGAGATTACATTGCAAATCTTCATGATCAAGGCAGGCACCTTCTTGTCAGTTATTGAAACATGGAAAACAAGCTTATCGTGATCAGGGCATCTTCCTCCCATTAAATACGCTCTAGATTCGATCATTCCGCTTGCATAGCAAGTCCTTGCCCCTGCATCTGACAGGCAAAATGTACGCGTCTTTCCAGGATCATGATTTGATTGTCTCAAGTTAACAATGTTATCGAGACCATAAAAGAGGTTCCGTTCATCGGTTGATTGAATGCTGGGCCTGCCTGTCAAGGCATGCTCTGTAAAGATTATCTAATTTGACGAGGAGAATGCTTGGATCTTGAAATAGCACAGGAGGGTTACATTACAGTGAGAAAGGACGGTCTCGTAGCATGTAAGCTTGTCAATTTCTCCTCCCTGCTTTCTTTCTCACAAAATTTCATTTTTCACGTCAACTAGACCATAACTTCTATACCAGTCTCGAAAGTTTTAAAATTTCTAGGGGAATTACCGAAATGGCTCGGTTATCTGGGTCTAAATTCAAGCAGACAAGGAACTCCTGTTCTTAAAAAAATCAGTTGCATCATCTCCTCCCATGGTGGTGATTTTTGTTTTAGGTTGTTTTACTTGTGTTGAAGAATCAAAAGGAAGTTAATGACCCTACTTTTGGAAAGATAGGAGCATGAGCCTCGCCCGAGCTATGTCTGTGGAGCTATTTTCAGAAGCTTTACATGAATCAAGAGCATGGAAAATCATGAAAACGAACTAGAGCACTACCTGGTTTACCATTTAACGGAGTTTCCCTTGCATATACTTAGTGTATTTAAGAAAATTTAATAATCTTTTTTTTTAATATTGACTTGAAAAAAAAGTCTCTTACATCAATAAATTGACCCTTTAGATTACTTGTAGTGTTTACATTACAATTAATTTATCATGTGAAAAAAAAAAAACAATTGGTCTTCAAATTTCTTATCTTTCAACAATCCTTCAAAACCCAGTATTTATTTTTTATATTAGCATATCAATATAATAAAAAAATATTAAATTGATATTTTTTTAATATAAATATTTTTTTAAAAAGAATTAAAATAAAAGTTTTTGCATTTGGTTCTCAATGTTGAATCATTAAATTTGGATAGGCATAAATTTTATTTTTTTTTTAATGATTAAAGATGAATTTTACTTTTCCATCCCCATCTCATGTTTATTGGATTCGTGAGAAATAATCTTTTCTCTATAAAACTTGGGGCAAGTTCAAAAATTCCTCATTAACACAGTGAGAAAAACCAACATTAAATTGATATAAATACTAAATTTCAATATAACTATGAAACATTAATTAAATATGAATAAAAATAAGATAGATCAATTTTTTTTTAAAAAAATACTTCAACGGATAAATTTCTCAAGAGGTATATTTAACGAAAAACTAATAATAATGATGGTGTGAGGTTGAGTTTTTCACATAACCGGAGGTAATGTTCCTTATAGCTTCTTTTTTTTTTTTTTTTATAGAAAACACTAGAAGGTTCAACGTGTATTGTTCACTCTCTCATATTTTATTATAGACTCATTATTTTTTTTCTTTGATTTTATTTATTCAATTTTACGTGTATGTCTATTTCTACTATCATTTGATTAAATAAAAAATATTTATAAACAAAGTCATTGAATAGAATATGGTGAATGAACCATGTTGCAAGATAAAATATCTTGATCTACATCTGTCTCTTGACTTTTTCAAATATGTTTTTAGTTATTGTTAATGAGTTTTTTTTAGTTCTTGATACATATAATTTTTGATTTATTTAATTAGATACGTGTATAAGCTTCTCAATTAACATTTAATTTTTTTTATGTAAAAAAAGTGTCAAAAAAAACATGTGTTAAATTTTTTTGTTGAAAAAAAAAATATGAAATCTGGAGAAATACAAGTCAAATAACTAGCTGAGATATATTTTATATATATTCAATGAGATCAGATTTAGTGCATGTTTATAAGTTTAATAGTTATATTTCAAAGTATTTTCGCTTGAAAATGTATTAATATAATATTTTTTTTATTTTTTTAAAATTTATTTTTAACATTAATATATTAAAACAATTAATTTTTTTTTTTAACGCATGAACCTCAATATTAAACACTGCCTTATAGTCGGATAGAAACTGGGAGGGGTAGTTTTGGCATCGCAGGAAGAGTGGCTTTAAAAGGGAGCCAGGCCCAGGATTTTGAATAGGGCCCGGGTCTCTGAATCGGGTCTGTATTTCTATTCACGATCTGACGAGGCCCCTCTTTTATTTACTAGCAAGGACATAACCGGAAATATGAAAGCCCGTATACAAAAACCCTAAATCTGAAAGCCGTCTATATAAAGTCCCCAAACCCTAACCTCCCTCTCCGATTTCCCTTCAGCAGTCGAAGATGTCGAAGCGAGGTCAGTTCTCTATCGTCCCCTTACTCTCTCTACTTTTCTTTTTCTCTCTGAATTCCTAGGAAATGACACAAAACAGAGCAAATTCATCACAGATCTCTTGCTTTGTTTCTGCTAACAGTCAAAATCATCACAGATCTCTTGTTTTGTTTCTCATAATAGTTAGATCCTTAACACTTTTGTTCTTGTTGTTGTTGGTGGTGGGTTGAATGAAAATACAGGACGTGGAGGATCAGCTGGTAACAAGTTCAGGATGTCACTGGGTCTGCCAGTGGCAGCAACAGTGAACTGTGCTGATAACACTGGTGCTAAGAACCTTTACATCATATCCGTGAAGGGAATTAAGGGTCGCTTGAACCGCTTGCCTTCTGTCTGCGTTGGTGATATGGTAATGGCCACTGTCAAGAAGGGGAAGCCTGATCTCAGGAAGAAGGTTATGCCTGCTGTCATTGTTAGGCAGCGTAAGCCTTGGCGCCGAAAGGATGGTGTTTTCATGTATTTTGAAGGTCGGTCTCTTCCCCTCTTTTATTCTAATATAGTGTCTTGCTATTTCATTCTCTTTGATATTGCTCTTATTTTTCATTCATTGTGTTCTATTTTATCCTTTTTTAACTGGTTAATTATTATTAGTTTATAATTTGAAAATTTTATATAGAACATTCGATTCAGAGCTATTTTTGTAATAAATAAACGCATGTAGATTCTCATGTCTGTTTAAACAGGATTTGGAAACGAGCGTCATGATGCATGCTTATCTCCTTTCTGGGTTTGTGTGCGTTTAATGATATGACGCTACCTGTGCCCAGCTATATTGAACTTGATCGAATATTTATCGAGCGTGAACTCTCTTATGTAGAATTACACTTTTCGCAATTAGATATACTCTTTCATGGAAGCTCTCTATTTGAACTGTTTCATACAATGTCTATGCCTGAAGTGGTGTTTGAATGGTTTATCACTGGTGATGTGGTGTTGAGATTTTTTTATTACAGTTTTTCTTCACCTTCCCTACCCAGCAAGATTGTATTTACTCACCTTACCCCAATCTGGATGGTGATTTTGTGTTATCATCCCTGTCAAGTATGGGCCATGCATATTATCTTTAGTTTAGTTAGAGGTATCTCTGTATTGCTTTGGGATATTGTTTGTTACTTAATTATTCAAACAACTTGATCATATTTGTACCAATAGATGAATTCATTGCTGTCATAGCATAAATCATTCGGTGGTTTTGGTAGGCTAACATGACATGTTACCAGGCATATGTCAGGTATCCTCCTAAATATAATGGTTGATACAGTTACTTGTCTGATAAATTGACTGTGTCCCTCGTTACAGATTTGCTGAGTCTTTTAATTTGCATATCTGCTCCATTTGGACCCAACATTTATACATTTGAAAATGATTTTTTTCTTTGATGTTGCAACAATTCCACTCTAATCGATAGTCATTAGGAATATCTGCATCATGTTTGGTTATGTATCTATTTTGTTGGGGGGGTGGGGATTTTCTGATTGCACCAGATTGTAAAAGTAAAATTTAACCTTATCACAACGATGCTATTTGATATCTAAAGTAGGCTATTTTTATGGCCGTTTTCTCAAAGGATTTTATAAAATAATTTGTTTGTTCCTGAATCAGAAGCTTTTTTTTTTGTCAGATAATGCTGGTGTCATTGTGAACCCCAAAGGAGAAATGAAAGGTACACAGCTAATACTTGTATGCAACCCTTAGTTTTTTACTTAACATCTGGGTCCAAGACAGCCACCATTCTTCTAGGGCTTTGAGATGTACAATTCTGCTTGCATTGTTTCTTTCTTGTTCACATATCCCTTTGCTGTTTCTTTCAGGTTCAGCAATTACCGGTCCAATTGGAAAGGAGTGTGCTGATCTTTGGCCTAGGATTGCAAGTGCAGCTAATGCTATCGTTTAAGAGCTTTAATTTGCCTGTTCCTTTTCTTTGGGAATCATACTGTCGTTAAGTCCTATGTGTTTTTGTAGGGTTAAATTTAGTTGTGTTTTCGATATTTTGACTAAATTTTGTTTGGAGCTTTATATGCAGTAATGAACTTTATGGATTTTGTGCAAGAAAGTTATAATTTTGGTGTTGATTTCAAGTTTTCTGGCAGCTTTTCATCTAAATTTCTATCCCTATAAAAAAAGCTCAATCCTTCGTGTCATCTGTATCTGCAGTCTCTGATAGATTGATTCATGGGCCGTGCCCTCTCAGTTGCCATTGTCAAACAGTAGCGCATGTAATTTTTATTAAAATAATGAAATTAAAAAGTAAAATCAGATTCAAATTTGTTACTTTTCATCAAACAATCGATTTACAATTATTTTTCAAATTTACGCCGAAATTTAAAAACATACCGTTTTACGTTGTAAATTTTACACTATTTTCCAACTAAGAATATTAAAAGATATATAATACACTGTTCTTCATTGTTTTTAGCAATGTAACACATTGGATTATTTTTTAAGTTTTCATATTTAATAAATGTCATAATTTATTATTTATTATTGTAAGCCTAATATAAAATGTTATTCCTTTTTTATAAGTCAAGCACAATTGTTTTTATAATTTTTAATTTGAGTGAAATAAAAGTAGTATTAATATTGGTAAACACGCACTTTGTTTTCCTATCGATTGAAATATCAATTTTCTTTAATTTGGGGCATCTTGGCCAGCATGTGAAGCAGAATCAAGTCACAGTTTCTACTTTCTTGATCCATCTCCCAGAAAATATGTTTTTTATAAACCACATTTCCCCCACTTATCATGTCACCATCGAGTCCTCTTGTGAAGAAAAAGACGGGGAGGCTTCTTCTTGTGTTTCTCGAGCTTTTTCGTCAGTGCAGCATTTGCAAACTGAAATATCGTCGTATAGCTTCTTCAGACAGGAAGGAAGCCTTCTATAGAGAACTGCATGTTCAGTGGAGAACTGGCTTTCTATTTTTTCCCGTCTTTCCCAAATCTATAGGAAGGCTTTGTGATTTTATCATCTAAATCAACCCGAACAGGACTCTAACAAGTAGCAGGCGCAAAAGGTGCCTCCCTTGCTAGTGAATCCTTCTCAATCTCCCTAGCCACTAGTTTCTCGTTTCTGCTGTGTCCTGTACCTTTTTAACCTTTTTCTTTCTTTTTATCTGATCATGTGCTTGCTTTCTACTTCTCTTTCTATGTAGTGCAACCTAACCGTTGTGTCAATGTAAATTGAGCTAGCTAGCGAGCTAGGCAAGGCAAGCGAGGCGGGGTGGCAGCCATGCAGAGATAGCTGCTCGCTTTGCTTCGAACTTTGCCGTGGCAAGCTCTAGCAAAACTGAGCAAGTATTTATGAATTTCTGATACCTTTTCTTCCTTCTCTTTCGAGTTAATCTAATTAAATTAAACACTGCTAAAACGTGAAACTGTTACAGGTCCTGTAGTGTGATGGTAAAAGGTTTGAGATCTGTATAACAGGTTTCGAGTTTGACTAGGGGCGTGCATCTCTTGTAAGAGCCTGAGACAACCGGGGTTTTACTCACTCACCTGAGCTCACAAAATGCGCTTTCTGGGAGGTGGAGTTTCCTTAAATCCAAAAAAAAAATGAAACTGTTACAAGCAAAATAGTCGTGTGTCCATTAGAGACGTTACTGACTACTAGTTTGCTTGGGGAAACCATTCCTTTTTTTTATTCCTTTCAAAATATGTAATTTTTTTATATAAAATAAAAAAAAATTAAGTTTAATAACTTCTATGTAACCCAGGATTTATGTAGGGTTGATCTCTTAATAGAGGTTTAAAAATTATGGTTATAACACCGTCATGAAAAATGTTTTTTATTAAAAAATAATTTGTTTTTCAAATTGATTTTTTTAATATTTTTAGATTGTTTGATGGGGTAATATAAAAAATAAAAAATATATTATTTTATTATATTTTTACATAAAAAATGTTTTAAAAAACAACTGTTGTTAGATATAATAATGTTAAAAATAAATTTTAAAAAATAAAAAAAAATTATTTTAATATATTTCTAAATAAAAAATAATTACAATATCAATATAAAACTAGGTATTTATACTATAATAGTTGTTTTAACTTTTAATTGTTTTTTTTTTACAAGCATTGCTGCTATTTTTTTTTGAAAAATAATTTTGATATTCTAGAAGTACCCACTGGAGACACATGTACCAAAAACAAATTCATATAATTTTTATTTGTACTTTTATATATATCATTCTTATTTATTTAAATCACGTAAATAATATCAATTTTAATATAATTATAAATTAATATATGTGACTGGGTTTAACTTAAATAGACAGAGTTGTGGATACTGGGTTAGCGTTATTTCCTCCGATCAGTTAAAAAAAGAAGAAGAAGGTATCCTAACAACCTGGGCTTAGCAAAAACTTCAAAAAGCCCACGTTTCCAATAAAAAAGGCCCAATATAAGGGCAATTATTACAAACCAGGAGAGATACCCTCCGTTCGTTCGGCGTTGCAGTTGCAGGAAAAAAAATCTCACCAGGAGCAGAAAAATAATTAGTAATGGCGGCAAATGAAGCTGGGATTGAAGTAACCGCACCAACAACAGGAGAGCTGGTGACCGAGCAGCCGCAGCCGCAGCCGCAGCCGCAACCGCATAAACTTGAGAGGAAGTGGACCTTTTGGTTCGACAATCAATCCAAACAAGGCGCCGCCTGGGGGACTTGTCTCCGCAAGGTCTACTCCTTCGACACCGTCGAAGAATTCTGGTGGCACGTATTTCCTTTATCCATATTCTCTTTCATTTTTTCTATATCTATTGCTAGATCTTTATTTAATTGATTGAGATTTTTCATTATTTTAATTTTATTTAGGGTTTTGCTTAATGATTAATTATATAATTTTTTTTTGTTGCAGTTTGTATGAACAGGTATTTAAGCCAAGCAAGCTGCCTGGAAATGCTGATTTCCATTTATTTAAAGATGGGATTGAACCCAAATGGGAAGATCCAGTGTGTGCTAGTGGAGGCAAGTGGTCTGTTACTTCTAGCAGAAAGGCCGACTTGGATACCATGTGGCTTGAAACTGTAATCATCTTGCCTCGCACTCTTTAATTTTTGTGGTCTGGGCACCTTTGTTTTTAATAGTAGCATGATTTTTTATTTTTAATAAATGATTGGACAGTTGATGGCTTTGATTGGGGAGCAATTTGATGAACCTGATGAGATTTGTGGCGTGGTTGCAAGCGTGCGTCAGAGGCAGGATAAACTTGCTTTGTGGACTAAAGCTGCTGCCAATGAGGCTGCCCAGGTTTTCTCTCTCTCTCTCTCTCTCTCTCAGATTGACGTATATAATTGGCACCTTTGAATTTAGATAACATTTTTTCCAATATTTCAATGCTTTATATTGTCCCTTAAGCACCAGCTCCATGCACAGAACCTGCTCTTAGACATCATATGCATTTCATTGAAAGGTGTGCTTGGCTTTCTTTGCCTACAGTGAACGGAAATTTCTTCCGCATTCTCTGGTTTATATATCGAGGCTTTTTTCTTTTTTGGTGTCCCATGTTTCAGAGACTGGGAAGAGAAACATGCAATTATATGTCTGAGACTAAATACTGATTCGCTTAAAATTTTAAATAATTAGAGTTTGCATGTAAACGGGGGGATCTTGATGACTATATATATGGTTTCTTGCATTAACAAATATTGATGGATGGTTTACTCGGCAATGGCTGATTTTATAATGGCTAATTATGTAAGTAGACAATGGGCGACTAGCAGCTCAGGATTGTTTCTTTGTTTCTGTATCTGTGTAATGGTTTACCTGGAGAACACATACTGCATACTGTTTATCTGAAGCACACAAGCTGTTTGTCATTGCTAATTTCTGTCATTCATCTCTGCATATAATCTGACGAAGAATTCTGAGTAATTACAAGGAGTTGAATGCTGTTCCTGAGAGTGCAGTAATGCTTGGTTGATATAGTTAAGCATGCCGATGATTAGAATTTATTCTCCCAAAAAACATGTGCTTAGATTGCTGACTTTCATTTGAGTCTGACACTTTCTTTCACCTTTTATCTCTTATGTATTCATTATGTATATGTGTGTTTTCTGGTAGATTATAATTTAGGTTTATATGGCGAGCTGAAGGTTCCAGTAAAGCTATTTAATTAGGTAGTGTTTGGATGGCAGTTTGGCAATACACAACAATTTTAGCAAAAAACTGTTTTTCTGCTTAACAATTATCAGAACCTCCTTCCCCACTCCTTTATTTTCTGTGGTCTTTTCAAAATGTCAAATTTTCCCAAGTGATTTCCAGAGCTTTTCCTTGCTTGTGGGAAGGGATACTGTGCCATTACGAATGCAGTCTCATGTTCTTGCATGTTGACATGCATTTGCTATCCACCTTATGTAATGACAGCTAGTTGACACACTGATTCAACGATTTTCTTCTGATGCTTTAGCCTAGATGAAATAGCTATGGATCTGTTACCGCTTAGCTCAATGACAGCAAGTTGGAATCTTGGCTTTTTTATTGTCAAAACAAGTTTCCATGTTTACATCTCTTTTATTTTGAACATCACACAATGTTCAAATTGAAACTTCTCATTGGGATTTAATACACTGGTTCATTAAGTTCTACTGGAAACCAGTTCCCACTGACATGCTGTTCTTTGCCTTGTTTGTGTCACTTGTTGTCTCCCTAAATGCTTCATGTTTATCAGTTATCGTTTCCCTTGTTTGCTTGGAAGTTTAGGAGCCCTTCACACCACTCCCTTTTGCACTCCGGTATAATGTGGTTCTGACATTTGAATTTTGCTACGTAGATGAGCATTGGCAGGAAGTGGAAGGAGATCATTGACGTCAATGACAAGATCACCTACAGCTTCCATGTAATCTTTGTTTCCTGGTAGTTTCTGGTTTTAATAAAAATTACTTCTTAAATCTTACTATTTTGGTAATTGCAGGATGATTCCAAAAGGGAAAGAAATGCCAAAAGCCGATACAATGTGTAAGCACTCCATGACTGTCGTGCGATGTGCAGTGTGGTTTTGTTAGCATGTTTCCACACCAAGAAGTGAAATGTATTTTTGATATGACAAATCCTTAATGGATGGTATCATGATGATGCTCCTTTAATTTTGGTGTTGGACAAGATTGAGCTTGTGAGAGTATTGTATTATACACTTACCAGCAATCTGTACTGTTGAGAGATATTGTTGTGCCCAATATACATGGCAGAAGAAACACCACTTCTGCAGTTCCAATCATTTTTGTACTTGGGTTTTGCTATTCCATAAAGAGATTTAGTTTTTGAATCCATGATGTCTGTATCGCTTATGAGCGTACCAACTGCAGCAGCATAATGGGTGCACGGATTTCAAGAAAAGAAAAAAAGAAATTCCTTGTGATCGGTGGTTGTGTAACCTTGAAGGGAAGGCTGCTGGGAACTGCGAGGTGCTTGATCTAAAACGTGCCAGTGTATCACTTTGTTTTTGCTTCACATGCCCCCTCTAAGCTAGCAAGAAATGGCAGCATGGCTAGCTTTTAAGTTGTTTGAATGATAATTTAGACCACTCTAACTAGCACGACTTGCTATGAAGATGTCTCGTGAAAACTGTCAATTAAGGACATGCATAAAACATAATTTGCATGTTGAAGAAAGCTCATCTTGGTCTTAATTTTATACTCTACTGTTTTCGTTTTTAAGATTAATCTATTATTGGTTCAGCGCCAGGATTCATTGGAGGCCATGTGAGCAATTCAAGCAGTAGCTAGCCCCCTCCCCCCCGGAAGTCCAAAGTCACACTAGCAATGTATAAATTTTTATGAAGCTTTAATAATCTAAAGACAATATTACAGGTAAAACGAAGAGTGAAGTAGGAATACAGCGTCGTTAACATGGTGATTCCAGGGGACCCAGATGAAGAGAGTATTTACATCTGAAAATCCTCAGATGAGCAGCGGACTAGAAAAGCGTGTTACACGAAGAAAAGAGGAGAAATCGTTTCCTTTTTCAAGCAAGGAATCCAAGTCTTTCCCCATTCTTCTTGGCCAACCTAATCAGTCCTTGCCTTTGTTTTGGATCTGCTCCTATTGATCTGCAGAATTCGGTAATCACCTGCTCACAAAGCCATTTGACATATTAACATATTAGTTATGCAATTTGATTAAATTGTTCGGGATCGATATTCTAAGGGTATTACAAGGATAAATTATTAGTAATCTTGTTATAAAAGGCCAATATGTGGCCCAAAAAAAAAATGGAAAAAAGCTACCAACACCACAATTCATAACTAGTGAAATTAAATCTGGTGATAGAGACAAGAACTATACCTGTGAGTGCAAGGCAATTGCTTTGCCTCTTAGCTGATTGAACCTTTTCTTGCCAATTGCTTGACGCGTGATAACAACAATAGGGGCAAAAACACCCTTTCCTTCATTAACGTTCTTCATCATGGGAGGCAATTTCACTGGCTTCCCAACTCTTACATGGTTTGGCACTGACTTGATCAACATGGCATAGTCTTCACCAACGATTGAAGCACCCCAACTTCCCTTAAATGAAGTCCCAAAACCTCCCTGAAACCCAGTTGCAGAAATCGAAGTAGCCATCGAAAAATACTGCTGCTAAACGCTCCAAGTTCTCTCTAGCTCTTGCTATTCTCTTTGATATTTAGATGGTGTGTTTCTTTTGCTCTACAAGAAAACTTGTGATGTATGTGTTTTCTAGGTCTTTGCAGAGGGAGGATATTTTTCGGTTTAAAATACGAGAGCCTTTGGTTTATAATTGGAGGATGGTGGGAGAGAAATGGCTTCATGGAGCATTAAGAACCACACATGCTTGGTAGCTTGGATTTTTCTGTAGACCTCCGACCAAACACACATGAGAAAGCCTGTTATTACTAGCGGTCCAAATTTTTAGAGGAGAAAATCATGACCTAGAATTTTAGTGTCTCTTTCCTTGGGATCGGGCCCTCACTCATTCTACCATTTTTTCACACGTAAAAGCTTCGATGGCATAATTCTGAACGTTCAGTTTATTATGATGGAAAAAAAGAGTTGGCCATATTTGACCAAAAGATTATTGAAATCGGGGTAGGAAACTCCAATTGCACTTCCCATTCCTCAGTTCTTGGATGCCACACACCGCAGGCTGCATGTGAAGAACATGCTTGTGCTGTATTTTTCTTTTTCCAAACCCTTTCTTCTGCCGGCTCCAGACTGATTTCTCGGTTGTTCCCATTTAAATTGGTTTATTTACAAGAATTTTGTTCTTGCATTCTTCTCCTAGATAATATACACTGAGAATTATAGTTTATTTTCTAGATTTTATTGCGCATGTAATAGTTTACATCTTAGATTATTCTATAGCTTAGTTTATTTTAAATTCATCAAAAATATAAATTATAATTTCCGATTCCAACAAGTGTACGAACAACTAAATTATAGAATCATCAAAATAATTTTCTCTAATATATATGAAAAACAAACACCAGTATTTTTGGATGGAGTGATTTTTATGGATTATCAAACTAGATGTGGAAAAGTTAGGTTGATTTTTTATTTTTATTTTTGTAATAAAAAAGGAATACAGTTTTCACATTGGACGAAAAATTGAATGAACCAAGAAAAGAAAAGAAAATATTGGTTAGGTTGTTTAAAACAAGTTTGAAAATCTCTCAACTGTGCATGCTATTTTAGTAGTGTTCTTCAAACATAAATCACATATAATATCAGAAGGGAAGCCTTTTCTTTTCGAAACTGAGCCTTCGATCATTCTTTAATGAAAATATTTTCATCAAAGTTTCACATCCATAGTTTTATAATTTTTCTAAGTTTTATGGATATTAATTGGTGCTTTATATTGTTTCTTTCAGTCAATGGTAAAATTTATTTCTTGATTAGTTTTGTATGTCAAAAAGATTTAATTTTTATATGAACTTGATGCATTTAAATGAATCCCAAATCCTCACATACTCAATTGTTCTATCAAAAAAAAAAAAAAAAACCCACAGAAGATCACTTTATAACAGTGATCCCACAGGTCCTTGGCCTCTTCATTAACACTTCATTGGCTGCCAAGAACAGACGGCTGTGTAATGGCTGGCTTAGCAGTTTGTGGACTTACTGTAACCATCATCTCTCCCGCAGAAGAGCTAAAGCAAGATCTCACTCTATCGTCTTCCAGGTCAATCTTTGCGAGCCCTAATTAACATTCTGGTTATACTGCATTACTTCTGTTGCTGGTTTCCCTGACTAGCAGCCCTGTCAAGGAAGTGACAATTCTTGGAATCGAGGGCTTCTCTGAGCTGCACAAATATTGCAGGTAGACTGGACCTTCGCTGAAATGGGCTATGTAATTGACCTGTTCATTACAGAAACAGCTTGAGTTCTACGACATGCTCAGGCATGGTTGTTCCGAAGACCTTCTCTAGCCCTACACTGACTTTTATTATGAAGAATAATCCATCTTCGGTCCTTGCTAGCCTGTTTGACATGTTAGATTGTTTTCATATACCACGGCCAAATGAATATACTTTACAGCATAAATGTTCCAGATTTTTTTGGGTTTAATGTCAAATTTAAGTAATTTTTTCAAAATATAATTGCTAATTTTCTCTTAATTTTGATTTTAACTTTAATACTCCTAGAAATAATAGATTTCTATCCTTCTTGTGGTCTAGCTTAACCATCAAAATATTTTTTTTTAGATTTTATATTGTTACATAAAAAAAATACTAAAAAATTATTAATTTAACATTTTTTAAATAAAAAATATTTATTATAATTCAAGCGTATTTAATATTATATTTGGAGCTGTGTTTGAATGTATTTTAAGAATATGTTTAACTTGTAAAAAGATATTAAATTAATATTTTTTTTAGTATTTTTTATAATTTTAATATGTTAATATTAAAAATTAAAAAAAATCTAAAAAAAATATTTTAAAACAAAAAATATTTTTAAAAAACTTTTATATTACATTATCAAAAATACACTTCCAAATACTCTTATGAAATTTCTTTTTCTTTTTCTTTTTGCCCAAAGTCTCCTCCATGAGCTTTCCTGCATCAAGATTGTTTAACTTTTAATTCGATCAAAAATAGAATATTCATACATGATCTAACAAATTTATAAAAATATCCAGTTAAGACAATCCCACAAGTTGAAGTGACCACATGACATCTTCCCCCCATTGAAAACTGGCCTTGGAAGAACAAGTTGGAACGCGTCGTGTCTTAACATTTCTCCAAACCTTAAAAGAATCAAACAGAGACCAGAACATACAACAGAAGCTAAAAACCAGAAGAGGAGAAAGAAATGGCATCTCTCGTAACCCATCTGTGTGCCAGTCTTTTCCTTCTCCCTATTGGCCTACGACGTCTCTTCTGCTCCTCTTCTCTTTACCTCAAGAACACATCTCTTTTTAGATCCAAAACATGGTACCTCTCTGATCCCAAATGGATTAATCTTGATTTATATGCTCTCACTGTAGCCCTCCCAATTGCTTCTTTCTCTCTAATCTTTCTTTTCTTCTCTATTAGCACGGGTCATATAACTTACCGTTTCTCGTTCTTGCATCAATCATTGCTTCTATTTCTCTACTGGGTTTTGGCAATTCTGTTTGTTCTACGCGATAGCATTGACCTTTTAGTCATTCTTGATAATTTCTTGTTTGTGTTTGGTGGGATTTTGTTTTTTGTAGAGTATTCTTTTATTGGTGAGGGCACTTCTGGTCTTGTTGGTGAGGCTGTTTATGGTTTGTGTGGTAATCTGAGTCTTGTTTGTGGACTTTGTTGTTTGTATTTGGCTATTAGGCCTGGTGCATTTTTTGCCGAGTATTGTTTGTGTTGTGGGTTGGTTTTGAAAGGGACTTGGTTTTTGCAAGCTGGGTTGTGTTTATATACTGATGTTTTTGGTTTGAAAGGGTGTCATAAGATTGAGATTTTGCCAGGAAGTGGAAATGTTGAGTTGAAGTGTGATCTTGAGGAAGATGGATTGAGGGGGGTGGCATTGGTGAATTTGTTGTTTGTTGGGCATGCAATTATTGTCTTTCTTGTGAGTTTGGGGATGCTTGCATTGTTGTCAAGTAATACGAATTTGAGGCATGGTGAAGCAAGTGGTCCTTTGTTGGCAGGGCTTGAATCTGAGAGTGCTTTGATGCGGGCGCTTCCTGAATTTGAGGTGGAATGAAGTGTATTTTTTTTTTCTAATTTCCCATGTATTTACGATACAAAATTTTAGTGTTTAATTGAATTTAAATCGATTGTTTGTCTATACATATAAGGCAACGGTGTTCTTTTCCTGATATGCTTTTGTTGTTTATGCACAGAAATGGTTTACTAGGTCGTCCTTTTAATTTTGAATTACCTTTGATCAGTGAATGATTATGGTTAAGCTTTTTATTTATCGTTTTCGTTTAATGAGCAGTGCTGGCAAAACAATCAAAACTTATGGAACTAATTAAGGTGGTTTGACTTGCTTTCATATCTATGTATTTGATGAGAGGCCATAACATAATCATGTGAACAGCCACATACAGGTGCAATTTTGTAGGAAAATAAAAGCTCTGTTCAAATGAAATGTCATATCTTTTTAGCTAATCATCATGCTAATATTTTACAACAGAATCGGCTGGCATTTTTTTCTTTCCTTTTTGTTTAGCAGGAGATGCTTCTAAAGTCAAGTTCCTCTTTTTTATCTTGCAACTAGGTACCGTAAAAAAATGTATTTTGTAATCTAATACGTACACAGATGGACTGCCAAACATTGAAGCAATTTGAGCTCGTTTATTTGCATTCTGTATCCAAAAGTTAAAATGAAGGTTGATGCAAGACCAATTGCATACAGGATGGATTTTTAACATGTTACCATTTGCTGATATAATTATTGGAAACAGTCTCAAAATCATATGGGATATAGAAAAGGCCTTGATTCTTATAATTGCCTTACTGACATGTGCTTCCAAAGATTAGGTATCGAGAGGCCAAAACTTGGAAATGGTTGCTGCGGTTGCCTGTTGGCATCGATAACATTTTCTGCCTACTCCAATGGGCAGGAGCAGGCACAGGATTTAGATATTAAAGGGCCAAAAAGAATGTATGTATGTATTTGAGAGGGGCTTCAATATCTGTTTCTGCCTGTGAGTAAAGGCTTATTGCTTTGTTATTTGGTAAGCACCAAGTAGATATTTTGGAAACAGTTGCTGGGGTTGTCTATTGGCATTGGTTTTAAACATCTGTGGCATAATGAGGGCCTCCAAATTGAAGGAGGCTTTTGTGTTCCTCCCAAATTCATTGCTTCATATTGTTGTTATGAATGATGACATTTGAGTAATTCTCATTATTCAACTGGATGATAATGGTCACTGGTTCTTTAGACCTCTGAAGTCATCAAAGTGTTTAAAGTTCAACATTTTATACCACAAGCTTATTTTAGTCATCAAAGTTTATTTTGATATTTTCTTTCATTTGATTGTAAATACCCGCAAGCTTCAGAATATTTCCAGTTCTGCTGTGAATAATTAAGATTTCATCCCACTAACAGCATGTAAAGTAGCAAAACAAAGAATATTTCAATGGAATTTAGGATTCAAGGCAGGAATATCGTGGATTTTTTTTTACTATCATTCAAGTTGAAGAAATTGCTATTTTTGTGGATAAAATGCACAAAGTGGAGCTTGTTACTTTGTGATTTTTATTTCTTCGATGAGTTTGGAGCCAATTAGAAGTTCTTTAGAATTTTTCAGATTTTGAACATGGTAAAATTTAAGGACCTCTATGGTGTGAATTCACAGATGGATCATGGCCTTTATCAATTCATGTATTTTTACTGTTGAACTTAGGTGCTATTGTTTTGCTGGATAGCTTCTCTCCTTTTCCCATTCTCGCATTCCTCTTCCTCACAAACACTAATCTTTGAGTATCATGGAACCTTTATTTAATTTATTTGTTGTAGAAAGCTGAAGTCTTTGTCCCCCTTCCAGGTTTTTCTATCAAAGTGCAAAGAAATGGAATGTGACTATCCTTTCAGTGATCTACTTGCAAGATGCTTTATAAAAAAAGGTTGTAGGAGCATGAGATGGATCCAGTGTTTATAAGAGGAAGATGTGATACAGGAGCAACATCTAAGTAGTATGTATGTTTAGTACTGTAGCACGCTACTGAAGGAAGACTTCTCTAAATGTGCCCTGGATAAAAGAAGAAAAGAGTCAGACAATAGTTGTGATTTAAATCAAGATATTTCTGGTATCCTGTATGCAGCGTTGCATGACTTGTCTAAGATAACTTTTTTACCTTGAATGATGAATTTTTCTCTCACGTTCTGATATCTTTTTTTGCTAACAAACGAGCACTTTCTATCTGTTGATACTTTTGTTTGTCATCTTCTCCCTCACAGACACACACACACACACACTCAAGCATATGCATGCTTGTGTGTGCACGCACTTTTTACCTTTTGTAGTTTAGTTTTCATCCACATTTATCTGTAACGCACAAGTCAAATTGGCAATTATGTTATCACTTTGAGAATTCTCAGCAGCAAATGATGTTGTTGGCTTTTGACCAATAAATATACCAGATGCTTGTCTACTGGTTCAGTATTTTGATGTTCTGTGAAGTCTTCAATTGATGATCTCCAGAAGGAAACCTTGGAGATTTCTTCCTCTCGTTTACTAAAATCAGATTGATGGAACTGTTGCCACTACATCCTCTGGGAACATATTGAGGTTTTTATTTTAAAAAAAATTATCGGTAGTTCTTGGTTGTTTACTTTCCTTGTTAAAATTTTCGATGTTTCGGTTTTCATTTATATTTATATACCTATTCCTCAACTATCATTCTGCTTATCTGTTTGGTTTGTTTTCCGCTTTCATGATTTTTCCTATCCATTTTGCTAACCAGGCGTGTTCCACTTCAGAAAAGGGAAGCAAGTAGAAAAGCATTAGGGCCTTGTAAGATATATTTAAGCTGAGTTTGCAATCTAAGATTACTTGAAGAAATTTGGATGACCAACATTTTTCCGTTTTTATCAAGGTGGAGGTATGGCTGACTAAGAAAAAAATAGAGGGAAGGTTGTTGAGGAGGTCCTTTATAGCATGCGTCTCTAGATATGCTGGTAAGGTAGAGTAATTGTACTAGAGTAGAAGGGATGAGAGTATTAATATGGATGTTAGGATGCGTAAATACACTATTAAAGTCTGGATAAGAAATGAGTACATAATCTGGATGGTGGGGGTGACTCCTGTTGAAGGGAACTTAAAGAGAAACTAGGATCTTCTCACATCCAACATCAAATCTGAATGAACTGATGAGGAATGTGATCACATTGAAGTATTAAGATGGAATAAGGAGGTTGATGGAAAAAATGTCACGGGCTAAAGTAAAAAACAAAAATGATTTAGTATCATAACAGTTTACAAAGAGCCTGACCTAAAATATTTCTGGATGGAAATCCATGGAAAGGAACCCAAATAGTTTAAGATTGAGGGTTATATGAGTCGAGACAATAATAAATAAATCGAAAATGACTTGAGTTGAAGTTGCAAGGAGAAAAAACAAGAAATGGATTTTATTTTTGAATTTCTTATATATATTGTAGCTTTAAACAGACTGGAGTGAAGAAAAAGGACTCAGTATTCTTTAAGGGGCACCACATATAAGAAATCTTAACTAGCATCTTTTAAGTGGCTATAGCAGAAACATATATCAGTAGCTTCAGTTCTTTTGGTGATCTAGGTAGGGTATCTTACGGGATTCATTTGCAATGTCAATGCTCTAATGTTGTTCTAGTTGGGGCACTAGTAAGCTGAAGAGAAATTCAACTACAAAGGTGCATCTGATGGAAATTCATGGTGCTACAGCCCTGCAAAGCAGATTTTGCTACCTACGTAATGATAATTACCTTTCCTTCTTGCAGGTGTCTTCTTAGAAGGTTTGATGAAGAGGGTATGCTTATCAGGAAGGAGTTAGGTACCGAAACTTTAACAAGTAATAAAAACTAGAATTGTGTGAAACCATAGTACATATCTGCTGGCAATTATAGATTCAAGTTTACTATCCAGAGAAATAATGTTTCAACTGTTAATCTTTTCTGTGTACACGGTTCGGCAAAACAAGGAAAATATACAAGGGGCTTGGTTGCTGGACTTTCAGAAAAACAATGTCAGTGCAGAAAATTTCTAGTAAGTTTCTCTGACCTCTTGATTTAGTTTAATACGTAAATAGGATTTTGAAGTCTAGTTATACACATTAAAATAACTGTCACATTACAGGAGGTTGCACAAGCTTAACTAATCTTGCTTTTCTTTTTCCTGTTTGTGTATGATTAAGTGATACAAACTGCAGAATTCCCATTACAGTGGTGTTGTTAATAAGATTAGATTCATTTAACGATAGACCTGATGGCTCTTGAGTTTGCTTTATTGCCATTGTCACAATCTTAGTATATTAGAGTAACATGCAGCTTTGATGTACTTCTACTAGACAAACGCAAGCTAATATTCATGGGTAGAAGTTCACATAAGGCACAAAAGTACATCTCATAACTTCAAATAAGAATATATAACCTGGAGTTTACATCACTCTAGCTTAGTATATCGCAGTGGAGAAGAGAACTTTGGGATTGTCAACCATCGTCTATGAAAACGCCGAAATCCATGAATTTTAATCCGAAAATGAATTTGCATGATCTTCCTGGTTAAATCACGACATCTTCTCTTAAAGTTTTTTGGTTTTGATAATCCGACCAATTTTCCAACATACCGACATTCTGCATGTGCTGGAACACAAACAAAACATGAATGTAAACCAAAAGTAAATGAATATTTATTTGTCACTTCTTTCTTAACTCATTCACTTGTCGTCATTCTGCTGATGAGACTGTTGAGCAACAAATTATCGTTTTATAAGACATTCTTATTTTAGTATTTCTCTAATTGCCATATAGATGATGGAATGACTTGTGGGTTAGTTAAGAGTTTCTCAGCCCTGAATCCATCAAAACATAAGAGACATCATCTGGTGCCTCTATGTGAAGCAAAATTGAACTTGCCCTTGTGCTTTTCTTTAATTTTGTCTGTAATAACATAAATGACCTGAAAACTTTACCTTTAAACTTTTTAACATCTTCATTTTCTTCCAATTTTTCCTTGTGCAGAACCTGCAAGTTGCAGTAAGAAAATTAGTCTCACTGTCCTCTTGTTGAGGGCTAATGTATTATAGACTCGTGATTGCTTTTCTTGCAATGTGGAGTTGCTAGGACGGATCCAAAATTACCGTTTGGAGTGCAGGGGAAGAAAAACAAAAATCAAAATGCAAAACAGTTAATTTTTCAATGGCAAGAAAGGAAAACTGTAATGCTCTTTGGTTATCAATCTTATGTTTAGGGTTTTTGTTCAGCACCTCAACCAAACTTTCCAGACGCTTTTGCATCCTTCTTTGTATGAAACCTCTGGTGCCCTATTGGAGAAAATCTTGTCAGCAAAGTATGAACTCCAGTGCTCAGCACCCTCACGCCCAAAGAACCTCAATTAGAAAATAAAGAAAAGAAAAAAACCTTGATAGAAAATATTACCTTCACGTGTTTTTTCACATAGGCATAGAAGTTCAATAGACTCCATACTGTTTTGTCTAGTTTTTTACCTTCAACATGGCGTGAAGAAATATCTGGCAATATGGAAGCAAATACGTCAACTTAAACATGCTCAACCTTTTCTTGTATGTTGTGAACCATGTCTAAGAGGGGGAGGATAACAAATGCTATTATTAATATCCAAATGAAAATTTTCAAAATCAATGAATTTAGTGCCTGTATATTGTGTATCAAAGTTATAGCTAGTTTGTCAAGCAATTTTCTTATTTTCACTGATAATCATTGCAGAACGATGGAAATGTTGTTTAAACCACTCTATTCGTGGTTTCGTCTTCAGTTATGAGCAAGGGAATACCAAAAGTGACAAACCCTCCATTGGTGCTTAAATCTTCTAAAGGTTCTCCTCTCAGTTCTGGCGGAGGAATGGGTGACCAGGTGCATGGTGGTGCTTTGGCCCATTTTTCTGAACTACCCACATCCATGAGTTCCTATTGCAAAAGGAAAAGGGGAAAGGCTAATGAAGATGCCGTGTTTTTTAAAGAACAACAAGAAGAGAATTCAGGACCAAACCAAAAATCAGATGAGTCTCCGATGTTTAGTGTTTTGCGAACCTGAAAGAAGGCTGTTGCTATAATCACATCTGAGTGCTCTTTAAAACGCATTGGGAATACTGCTGTGATTTTTTGTGGCTGTCAAGCAAAAAATATTATTTCAATTTAGCAGCCTGTACTCGAATATGAAGTCTCATATTGTCCCCCAGGGATTGAAACCTTAATTAGAAGAAGATGATGATTGCCTGAGTGGTATTACCTGTCTGATGACATAGAAGGGCTCTCTTGGGTGATAAACAAGTTTAATTGGCTTATTCATTCCTTGGGATGTGTCCTGGGAATTGACATTTCTCAACATTTCTTTCAGCTGGGAACATAGTATAACTGCTTGCACTGAGGAAATTTGCGTAATCACTTTGTAAGGGTCTGGAAAGGAACATTTGTATCAGCATGATTATGAAGTGCAGAAATTTCACAGCATGGTATGAAAATGGACAAAAAAATAAACATTTCCTATCAAGATTTTCTTCGTTATCCTTTCATTCCTTACAAAATGCTTGGATAAGGAAGATCATGATGTTATTATTTTCATGCTCCAAATCTTGAAGATTACACAGGCTTCAATTACAAGTCATTCAGCATAAAATTTCTTTTTCACTAGTTCTAATTAGTTTTAGGATCTTGAGTTGAATGCTTTGTCTACATTTAGTAGAAGTCCTTTTTTCAAATATTTTGTTCAGCTCTTATTATTATTTCAGCTCTCCACCTAAACAGATGGTACTATTTTCTGAGTTGTTGACTCTTTTCAGGAGTATTATCAGCTGATCTCTTTATTTCCTGCTCTCAGTGTCACAGAAAACTTGGTATGGATGTCTTCAAATCTGAGATTGTGGACGGTGGAACTGGCAGAAGCAGGAAACCTGTTATTTAAGAGGACAGCTAACTAAGTACTACAGTGATCTGGTACTCTAGTTGATCAAAGATTCAAAATGTCAGGTTTAAAATGTCTAGTTTGGGTGGTTGAACTTTTCTTTGTACTGTTAATTTGTCTTTGCTGTAACACCTGAACTCAGGTTTACTGCATGGAGTTCTTGTATCTCTTGTTTGTGTAAAGAATTTACACAACTTTCTTCTCGTTCAAGCTTTCTTTCTTCTTTTGTAGACTGATAGTTTGAATCTATGTTCTCTGTATATTCCGTACTGATGCTATAATATATTGAAAACCACTCTCTATTTTTAGGTGAATAGAAGGAATAACATGCTTAAATTCAAGACAGCACTAGTATGTGCCACAAAGTACCAATAAGCTCTTGTTTTTTTATATATAATTATTGTTATCGCGATGATTTGGAGAAGTAGCAAACCTTTTCCACGTGGAATCTTTGCAAGATTTAGCTTTAGGGTAAGCTGATATCCTTCTTTTGCAGGTTCAACAATCTCCACAGCATCCGAGCAAACTTGCTTTACCATCTGCGTAGTGTACGATGACAAACCACATGATAGCAGGGCTCCCTGGGACAGTAGTGGAGTTGATAATGACAGGTAGTTATTTTGTGGATCAGCTGCAGAAGACTGTGAACATTACAGGATGATTACCAGAATAATTCTCAACATTTTGTTGAAAGCCTATATATGTCAGGATAGCTCAAATTGACAGATAGTAGGCATGTCCTTTTTTAGCATGCACACAGCCATTAATCTCAATTATTTCCACAACTGCAGATTTCCAGATGCTGAGTCATTCCAACTGTTGGTGTTGACATAAGTTATCTGTAATTATCATGCTAAGAGTGCAATAGACTAACCTGAACATGGTATTCCACGCACCCGAATTCATACAAGTGATGATCAATCTCCACAGGCTTCTCAGCACTATCATGAAAGGAAGAGAATCAATTTTCATCGTCGTTTTTGTTGATCATCCATGCAACTTGAGATGCATGTTTGCTTACTTGGAATGTGAAGGAGAAGAAAGCAATTTCAAAACTGACCAGAGCAATGAAAGCCTACTATTTTCAAGGTTAGCATTTTGTTAGTTTCCTTTTCCTTTCCTCGACTACTAGAGCTTGAATATCTAGAATTGCATCCACAGAACATTTTCTATTTCTATATGAAATATACTGATGAGATAGTTCTGTAGAGGCAGAGACTTGTTACATGGAGTCGATGAGACACCTTTGCAGAACTTATCATACATTTATTTCTTAATTTCCTGCTTTTTATTTCGGGTAAGCCAATGATAAATCATGTTGTATGCAGAAGTTACCTTTAAACAAAGAAATTCAATCATCTCGGATATGATAAATGAGGATTAGCAACAAGTAAAATTCTACCTTGAGAATCTTGATGGATCAAAAGTGCTTACTGGTATAACTTGAGCAGGATCTCCTTGAGTGCAGGGGACACCCTCTCAAAGCATGCCATGTTGAAGAATCCTCTATCAAGTTTTAACTCGCATGGTGGTGGAAATGAACTGAGATATAGAACTTCAAATCCACAGGTTTTGTCTATATCTATGAACTTCGAGTAGAAAGCAAGTTGAAATCTTGCAATCATTGTGAGCAACCCATGAAGCAAGTACCTACCGTTATTTCCCTCTCATCTCTCCATCTTTCTGCTTTGTCACTATGTTGTTTGTAAAGTACGCTAAATCGATCACCTGCCAACATCCTCCTACTGTAAACTTCTGTTTGATTTTCCTATACTTGTGCCTATACTGTGAGTACATATATTTTTTTTTAAATGTTATTTAAATATCGCAAGTGCATTTTAAAAATGAAAAAAAAATCAATTATTGGGTTATAGATCCCGGTTTTATTTTAATTAGATGATATAAAAATAAACAACAATAATAAACAATTATGATAACTTGGAAAAAAAAACTTTTTCTATGAAGAAAAAAACAATGTAGTTTAATTTTCAACTGATTAAATATGAAAAGAAAAAATAGATAAATAAGGGACATGAAAAAATTAACTCGGGTTAGCATAACAAACATATAACCTGGATAATAAGAGACAAGTTAATCCGGGTTAATTCATCAAACTTGTGGTCTAGGTCATAAGATCGAGATAACCTGATAAAAACTAAATCAAAGAAAACCACAAAGTTTATTTAAAAAAAAAAACCAATGTCAAACGATGAAATCAAAAAATAAAAAATGTTAACTTGCGTTGACTTTTCAAACTCATGACCCGAGTCATTGGATCAAAAAAATATACATGGACAAACTGTGAAGTCCAATCCTCAATCAATCAAATGTTGAAGAGTAAATTCGGGAAAAAAATTCAACAAAAAATAGCAATTAAAAGAATGAAGATAAAAAATAAAAATAAAAAAAATTAGAGGATAACAACGAATTTTTCATTTAAGGTTGAAATTGAAAAGAAAAATCATTGTAACAAAAGGACAAAAAAATCAAATGGATGAGAATCAAATTGAAAAAATAATATATCATTAATTTGAAATAAAAAAATTGTACAAAAATATTAAGAAAAAAAAGTAAAAGTAAAAAAATAAAGATCAAATTGAAAAAATAATATATCACAAATAGGGATTGAAGGATGAGATCGAAAAAAAAAACTTTTATAAAAGGGTCACAAACAAAATTAAAAATCAAAAGAATAATAATCGAAGTTGAAATATCAATAACTAAGAGGACAACTCAAAAATTTTGAATGATCAATACAATTCACGAGAGTATAAATATAAAAAAGAGGACAAAAAGCTTCGTCAGCAACAATTCATCCCGCCATCATCACTCACCACCCCACTAAGAAAAAAACGTCATGAAGATTCCAACGAAACAGTTGAAGGGCATTTGTGGCCACTAAGAGATGCCACACATGTCGCCAGAATGTCGTGAACACCTTCCACATGTGGGCATATGTGTTGCATGTATCATCTATTTTTTTTATTTTGATAATATTTTTTATTTATTAAAATATCAAGCTATCTTTGACTAACTTAGTAATAACAATATATATATCCCGTTGAAAAGATGAAAAAACACCCGGATGCAAGATTTAAAAAAGTCGATTTTAAGGCCAATTGAGTTATTTTATTATATTAAAAAAAAACCGAATAGTGAAATATATGTAGATGTAAAATGGATATCCTTTCAATAATTATTGTTTTTTTAATGTTTCCTCGTTGTTCTTTTCCTTTTCTTCTGAACCGTGAATGCTCTCTATTTTTTTAATGTTTCCTCATCATTTTTTCTTATACGTAAAACAATTAAAAACAAAACAAATAGAGAGCGAATCTTCCAAAAAAAAACATAAGAAAAAAAAGGAAAGTAAAGAACCTCTCTCATGAAAATCAAAACACAAACAACACTGAAAAATAATATAAATAATATGTTAAAAGTACGGTAATTTTTATTTTTAAATACTTTTTAAAAATATATTTATCTTAAAAAATATTAAATTGAAAAATATATTGCATTGCGATAAAAGACACACATTAAATCTAGAATCTAATTAAAGAAGACTTTAATTCATAATATACGAGATTATACAAGATAAGCATTCTGTATTAAATTTAGTTTAAAAAATAAAATTTATTGAAAATTATTGGATGAATCTTATTCATCATTAGGATAAATCAATAAATGTTTTACATATAATTAAATTTAATTGTATCATTTTATGATTGGTGCATTATTAATTATTTTAATAAAATGGTGGTATTAAATGTGATAAGATTTATATTATAAATATTATTAACTAAATTGATGGTTACTGATTTATATAAATTTTATTTATTAATCTGTAATTTTATAAAGATCATCAACTAAATTGTTTTATCTATTAATTTATCGAAGCCAAAACACAACAACACAATTGGAAACGGTCGTGAAGGGCAGAAGGCCACTAGTATCAGAATGATCATCAAAACCAAAGCACCCCCCACCGAAATTGTCTCCACTTCAGGCATCACCAAGACCCTTGACTAATCACAATATCCCACGTGGATAACTATATCATAACGAGATTTAACTAACGTACACCATCAACCACTTCATGGTCCGGTCGCCCATGTCAATCACTGACAGCCGTCGTATCTCCTCTCCTTTCCACTCTTCAAAAAATAATAACAGACCAATAGTAGTAATAATTAAGGGTAAAAAAAAACATAAAAGGGTCTTGAGGAGTCTTGTCTAATTTATATAGGAGAGCAAACAAGAATTACTATGTCTTGGGTTCCTCAAAAAAATCAATCTTGGGTTTTTTCTTTTTTTTGATTAAAAATTTAAATTAAATGGTTTCATTTTCTCTCTTGTTTGATTTACTTCTTAGAACGATTAATCTTATTTTCTCTGTCTTATTGTTCGTTTCCTTTTTCACACGGCTAACTATCAATTAGCTTAACAAAGCTCTTTTCTTTTCAAAGCTCCAGTCTTTCTGTCGCTTTCTTGGGAAAGCAATGTTATGTCCTCCTCCTGCTCCTCTCCATGACTCCTCCTTTTTATCCCTTCTCTTTTAGATTTCTTGATAATATATATTTTCTTAACCCAATTCAGAGCTTGATCGTGTAAGAAATGAGCGTTGACCTTTTATCTTGATCAAAACCCTATCAAAACAGCCTTAACCACGCAAAAAGTTTGTATTTTGGGGTTAGGGTTTGTTAATTCTTGATGTTTAGAAATCTGGGTTGGTGTTATTTATGTTAAATGTCATTTTGATTGTTAGAATTGGTTTTTGATAGCATTGTTTGTGCTTTTTTTGGGTTGTGGTGTAAATTCTTAATAGTCAATGGAAAAGGATGTTGGTAAGGATGCTAATGGATCAAAAAACGAGCCTTTGATGATGACTTTAGACTCTCCAGATGTTGAGGAGGATGTTGAAGAGAATGGAGAAGATTATAGTGAGTTCAAGGCTTTGTTGCCTCCTAGGAAAGGTGGGATGTCAAGAAGTCCAAACAAAGTCAGGAGAAAAGTTCAGTGGAATGATAATAACGGGAATAAGCTTGTGGAGATTTTAGAATTTGAACCCAGGTAATTTCATAATTTTTGGCTGAGTTTTGGCATTTTTTACTGTTCTAGCTTTGCTTTTGTTGTTATCTGATATTTGATTCACAAGTTGAGTTATGAGTTTTTCAATTTTGGAAACTAGTTGTGACTTAATCATCAAAAAGAAAAGTTGTTGGACTAGTGCATTTATGGGCGTATGATCTGGCAATGCTTGATCATCTATGAGCAGATAAGCTTCAGATTAATTGATAGATGCTGGGTGAAATTATCCTGGCGGTTTTTAAGTTATTTCCAAGCATTTTGATGACTTGTTTTGGATTTGAGTTTTTAGACTTTTCCTCAATTTGAGGAGAAGTGTATCTGTATGAAGTATGAACATTAGGCAAGTTCCACGCATACCATGCAAGTATTTCTGGAACGAACTCTAATTAAGGAACAGGCTGGAGTGAGTCAAGTTGTTGTGGTATGAGCAGAGCTTGACCCTCTCGAGTCTGTATTCCTTTTTTGATTCTTGGGCACTCCCATTTACCGAACATAACAAATTACTTTGTATTTAGTTTGGAAGCCTTATGACATAAGTTACCACTTATAAAGCCAATTTTTTTGTAATCTTTGAACAGCTACTCCTGTTGTGTTTTGCAATGGATATATCGCTTAAGTTCTTGCCTATCTCTTCTACATCTAGAATCAAAAGGACATGCCCGTTCAACATCATCTAACAATAACAATGGGACCTAATTATCTAGAACACTTGGAGCAAATGATATGCTATCAACTTTATTAGCAATGAGGAGGAATGAATATTATCATTATAATGTTGGAAACTTCAAACAAAAATGATTAAACCACTATGAAACCTAGATTTTTATTTAAGCCGCTTGTGCTTAGTTTTTATCGATTGATCTGTTTGCCATCTGGTGTTTAACATCATTCAACCTTCAGGTTCATTTACTGTCATTTTAGTTTGATTGAACGTTAAGTGACCTCTGTTTCTCATGAAGGAAGTGGTTTGTGCTAAGAACGTTACTGTTATTTCGACTACAGTTATGATAAGATAAAGTAATTATCAAAAAAGGGAGAAATAAAGATTACACTGAAGTTTTAGCTATTGATAAGAGCAGTTGATTTTTTCCGTTGGCTTTCATTTATGTTGTGGATCTTGTTAGTAATCTAGTATCAGACTTTCCTTTCCCTCTGTCTAGTATCCTTGCAAGGTTCCATTAGGAAACAATTTTCTCATAAGATGACACATTATTCATTCTTCTTTTTTCTTTTCTTAGTACCATTAGCAAGTTTCTCTCCATTGCTTCCCACAAAAAGAAGGTGGCTAATAGTAGTTTTCTGGTGGGTTTTGATAAGACCCCTTTGTTTCAGCTGATTCAGTGCAGTTCGAGTGTGGATTTAGAAATCTACACTTTGGTCTTTGTCAACCACTCTGATTTGGTGGATGATTCAACCTGTCCCTAGCATCTCATTTAGTATTGTCAAGTATTATCTGGTGCAAGTCTTGCTGATTCATGTTACGATATCCTCTTCGGATGTTCCGGATGTTTAATTGATGTTCAAAAGGTAGCCATTATTGCAATATGCCTCCCTAAAATTGAGGATGAGACTTGTAAGAAGGATCCGAGTAAAATGAAAGTCAAGATAAGAAAAGAATCTAAAAAAAAAAAAAAACTGAAGTCATTTATTCCTCTGGAACAAGAACCCGTTGCTTCTATCTGTAGGAAAACCCTGTTGTAATGGTAATGTCTCAATTGTTGCATCATTTGGAACTTCTCAAATCGACCTGCTCTGTACTGTGGTTTTGATGTGGTTGGAAGGAACTGGTGTTATGATCAAAACATCTGTAGATAACACATATTTTAACCATCCAATTATTTTAATGAACCGGTGAAACACTCAACTGATTAAATCTGCGTCAGTTCCAAGCATTAGGTGACTTTTTGAGCTCTTCAAATATACTTTGTTGCCTTTATGAATCACAATTAATTGAAAAAATTAAACACCAACGTGTGTCCACAATAAACTCTTTAGCCTGTGATGTTATTTATCTGAGCATTGACTATCTTCTGTTCATAGATCTAATGTTAGTTGACCATTATTGTATCCCTCAATCTCCAGTTTTCCTTTGTGGCTGCAGTGATGTTGGTGATTCTGATGAAGAGGATGGTAAAGATTATTGCTCATGTACAATAATGTAGATATCATCAGTACATCGATTTGAGATTTCTGCTGGATAAGCTAGTAGGGTATTCACTCCAGCCACAGCATGATAATTGTGTGAAAGGATTGGTTTTCAACTTCTTGTTGTAGGTGAGGCACCTTGCCATCCTTGTCAACATTTTGGCGCTGCTTGCCGAAGGGAAATTTAAGGAGGGATTTTGGTGGTTTCTTTTGTGGTGAGTTCTCAAACAAGCAGCTTTGAATTGGTGGATCTTTTCCTGGGAAATAGAACAGACAGAAATAAAGATGATCTAGCTCACATGAGATGTCATAGGATATCAATTAAAACTGAACATTTTTGCTTTTTGACATATGATTGTGTATAAGAGATGAATAACACTCTGACGATTAAAGTTACATTTACTTCACTCTCGTGACCACTCCATTATTCCTAATCCTATCATGCCACCTATGTTTTTGCATACTGCTGCATGTTTACAGGATCAAGTTTCCTGTGATGAACCTAGTGATCATGCATGATGTATGTAATGTGTAGGGATGAGTGGCACTTGTGGTGCTCGATCTATTCCCTTTTAGGTTTCGAGTGTGTTCATGCATGATGTATGTAATGTGTAGGGATGAGTGGCACTTGTGGTGCTCGATCTATTCCCTTTTAGGTTTCGAGTGTGTTTTGCGTTGGGTCAGTTTTTGTAGTTATATTTTAAAAATATAAGTTTAAAAAAAACACTTTTAATTGTGATATTTTTTAAAAATATATTTTTAATTAAAATTGTTGTGAGATAAATTTTTGTATGCAAAAAAAAATAAATATAGATACATGTTATTTTAATTTCTATTAAAATAAGGTTTGAAAAGCAATTGTTTGTGGGACTTGGTGCAAAAAACAGAAGTTATTTGGTTTTGAGATTTTTTTTTCTTTTTGTTGTTTAGAAAGAAAAACAAAAGCTATCACAAAAATAACACACATGGGATGTTTTATAAATTCATGTTAAAAATAAAACAAATAATTATTTTAATATATTTTTAATTAAAAAAACTTTTAAAAATATATGAACAACACGAACTAACAACAACTTCGGCAGAACTCGTCATGATTAATTCTTGATATAGAATTGTATGCGCAAACCGAAACACTGGGATCTTGTAGATTAATATAGGATTATCCTCGACTTGAACAGTTCTTGAAAGACATGTTTGTCCATTTTGCCAGTATTGGAAGACATGTTTCATCGTAAGAACCATTACAGACCACCACTTTTTGTCTTCTACTACAAACAACACTGGAAAGTATTTGACATGTGCCTCCCTGACCTCTGTATGTCTATGGATTGACTTGGAAGGTAATCCTCCAGACTCTGATATACTTTAATGATTGTGAAAGTGAGAAACTGAGAATGGTGATATTTGAAATTGAGCTGTTCAGCTAGTACTGATTCTAAGACAAACAGTAAACTGAAAAAAAGAGGAAAATAAAATAATGATGTCGAGGAACAAGACAGTTAAAGCTCACCTTCTTTACACTCAAAACAACACCAAGAAGTGGATCAAAAATCAGAAACAGAGACACGATCACATCATCCCAAATTGTTCCAACACTTGCCCAGTATAGGCTACAGAAAATAACAAGAGCAACCCCCCTGCTGCGTTTCCATGGACAGATTCATCCCAACCTCATGAGAACAACCTCTTTTGCTTTCTCGCCTGAGGTAGATTTCCAGGAAATTGGTCTCTAGCTTGGATCCATGTGTTTTTTTTTTTTTTTTTTTTTTGAATTTATCACTACCTTGAAGAGTAAAAAAAATGGAATTTTCTTAGCAGGTCTCCGAGGTGGCAATGTCTGAAATGTGCGTATCTTCTTTATTTCTCCATGGATATGTACTGTCAAACAAGCTTTTCTTTGATGGATTGGTCTCAACATCATTGGATGCAGTTTTCTTCTGGTAAGAATCAGGAGGAACTACCCAGTTTGAGAGGCTAGCATCAACTGCAATTTCTTGCATGAGAGCTGTGGAGTGACTGATATTCGAGAGTGAACTAAGGGGTGGGTGTTGCTCAGATGCTACATTTTCTTTCCTCTGTTGCTTTGGTGGTTGTGTTCCCTTTGCCTTCACTGCTTTCCATTGACTGAGATTTTCCACTGGTTTCAGCACAGAATGAACATATTGGCGCGATCTCAATCCTCCCTCATTTGAATCACCGAGGGGCTTTAGATTTTCAGTTGTCCCCTCTTCTCCCAACTTTGTCGAAGAATTTCTTTTCTGTGAGCTCACAGATAAGGAGCTGAATTGTCCAAATAACTCCTTTTGATTTACTCTCAATTCATCTATATCGCAGCCATTGTTATCATCATCTTCATCTTCATCTTCTTCGTCGAATTCTTCTTCTTCATCATCCAAATCACTTTCTTCACGTGGTATTTCATACTCTTCATCATAACTGTCAACGCAGTTTCTATATCTATAATTTGATGGATAAGATGCCATTTTGAACGCGGATGAATCCCCTTCAGATATAGAAGAAGATTGCCTTTCTTTTGCTGCAACTTTGTCAGTCTCTTCCTCATCACTTTCCCAGTAATCATTTCTGCACTCCTCTTTTGGAATTGGCTCATAAGTCTTGACATTCAAATTGAAGCTCACCTTCTTTCTAACCTTATAGTTCAATGACTCCTTAGGTCTTTTGCTGTCAAAAAAAAAAAAAAAAACACACACTCACCAAAGAAACCAATCTTGACCGAGCACAAAATAAATACAAAAAGAGAGACCCAAAGCACTGAAAAATACAACAGAAAATTAAATGATTGGAGAATATGGGAAAAATTGAGTTACAGGGACTGATGAATTAATGAGGGACCTGAGTTCAGCCTTAGAGGTTATGGAATTCCCTGCTGTGCCAAAATCTGTAGAAACAGAATCTAGAGGTTCATACCTACCAAGTTTCTGCTACATCAAAAATAAAAAGATGGTAATATGTTTTAATGTTAAAAAAAAAAACGGTAATTAAAGAAAAGAAAATTGAAAAGAAGAAAGCATACTTGGTCTCTAGAAGCCGGTTTTCTACGCTTTCTCCTAGAAGACAAGCAGAAACAGCCAAGAAAGCATCCCATCAGTTTGAGAGAAACCTCAAAGGATTCGACGATGTTGTTAATGGTGAGATGGAGATTGGCTAAAAGTAAAGAGAGAGAAGGAGAAGGAGAAGGAGGCTGTCAAGTGGATTTGAAAACCATTTCGTGCTCCAACGGGTTTTGAAAATAGGAACGTTGGCCTTCAATGATTGTAGTTTAGAAGTGGTGGTGGTGGGTCGGGACTAGGTGGACCATGGGCGCGTGAACTGTATGGCTTTACAAATTTTTATTATTATTATTATTTAATTGGTATATTCAGCTAGTTTACGTACACCTTAACTAATTTTTATAAACTTTAAAATTAATAATAAAATAAATTTTTAATAGCTATTAATATTAACAATTATAAAACTCGAACGATTATTAAAAAAAAAAAACTTTTAATTCCAAACTATTACAGCTAGATGTATTACTATATAGTTTGGATGTTTGCATGGCTTTACCATTAATAATATTTAAGGAGAGCCTGAGGCAAGGAACAGATGAAAGCGATGAAACTACTTTTGTCTTCGCCTAGCGCGCGGTACAACCATCTTTCTTTCTTCTTTTTTTTTCTTTTTTTTTTTATTTTGATTTTTTTTATTTTAAATTAATTTTTTTATATTTTTATATTTTTATTTGCTAATATAAAAAATTAATTTTAAAAAATTAAAAAAATTATTTTAATATATTTTCAAGCAGAAAAATACCTTTTTATTTATTATTATTATTAATTAATTAAGTCTTTGTGTGATTAATTTAGTGATTTATGGTAAAACTCATTCATTAATCACTATAACTACTAAGATTATCAAGTCCCAAGAAAAAAAAAATTAGCTAGTAGAGTTGTTCATATTATTTTTCCAACTTTTACATCTTCAATCAATAGTTAAATTTATATATTAACCTTCAAGATTTAAACTTTTCAATCTTGTCCCGTTATTCCACTTTCTGCAATTCTTTACATGAAGTACCTATAGTAGCATTTATTAAACCCAATTTATTTTGATGGGTTGGCTTAGAAATTCATAAACTATAACCTAGATAAGAAATTTATAATTGAACCGTCTGTCAATTTAGTCAAACTCACATCAATTATCAAAGTGAAATATATATAAATAAAAATTTATTTTTACTGAAAAATGAAAAAAAAATCTAACTTTTGAGTCAATTTGAAGACGTGTGGATTGATCCTATAAGGTAGTAATTTGTAGGAAAGACAATATAGATAGGATTTGATATATATATATATATCCAAATCTAAATCTAAAATTATTATCTACGTACTTGACTCATAAACCAACGGGTATAGATTTTTAATTAAGTTTTAAGTATTCATAACCCAACA
>Ga0307518_10000215_pt1 | contig 43758 bp, 56 predicted proteins | sample 25_EM_MG_FD_203889 | JGI IMG/M metagenome (GOLD analysis project Ga0307518, IMG submission 203889) | Populus trichocarpa ectomycorrhiza microbial communities from riparian zone in the Pacific Northwest, United States - 25_EM | ecosystem: Host-associated > Plants > Roots > Unclassified | place... | reverse complement strand
GTCTCCTCACGCCATTCAAACATGTACTTGGATGAAACTGGACAAGTCGATGTGTATTGACATAAGTACAGTAAGACAGCTGGAACGACGGTGTGAAACGTGTCCAGCCAGGGGGAGTGGAAACCAATGGATGGGAAGATGGTACAAGGAAGATATGCAAAAAAGGAAGACGACAGTGAGTCACCAAGAAAAAAATTAAGAGGTAGATTCACAACAGCAAGTAGTACGTAAACAAACATGGAGAGAAATAGGGAACCTCGAAAGGAGGGGAGAAAAAGTGTTGAAACTTATTATCAAGTTGAAAACACCAGGGGAGATCCTCAATAAGAATAGAAGTTGACGAGGAAATGTTATAAATATAAACAGAACAAGCATCGGGAAAGATGATAAAACTTTCATGATTTCATACATTCATCGTGACAGCGTCCACGAGTCGCCGAAACATATGAAGACAAGGAGAGGAAAACATCCTAAGTAGATTAGCTTCGCTGTCGCCGTCCAGCTTGGTTGTGCAATCGATACAGATATCATAGATGTGCTGATACAACTGACAAAATTGATCCCAATGATGTCGAGAATGAGTGTGTTGATGAAACCTATCCCATGAGAGCCAGCCTGGAGGAGAAACGAAACATTTCCAAGATTTAACCATCGACGAGATCAATACTTGCACCTAAGACGCCTGTACCAGCTCCGTTCCGCAGCCCATCACCGGCGCCTGGGCCAGGTCCTGATGGGTGGTGGCGATGCTGTTCTTCTTCGAAAAGCTTACGTCCCAAATCTGCGCGGAGATTCGCTCCCAGGCCAGATCTCAGCGAGATCGTGGATCGTGGAACAGTAGTTGGAGCCGGAGAGGGAGACACATTGATAAAATCGTTGAGGTTAAATGGCATATTCCCGGGGGTCGGAGGTGCTTGCAAAGACGTTGATATGTTAGACAGATCCACCACCCTTGAAGGAGATGGAGGAGATGGAAACAGTTGCGAAGATGGAGGTACTTGCGATTCGGGGGTAGGGGGAATAACTGATGCTGCGGGGACTGTCGTTCTGACCACGTCGTTAGATGTTTCGAGATGTAGCGGCTGGTTGGGGAAACTATCAGCTGTGAAACTGCTCTCGCTGCGGAGGGGACTTTTGCCACCTTCCGCACCCGCGAACAAGACTCTACCCTTAGACCGAAGCGAACCTGCACCTCCAAGAGTTCGGAAGGCTGCCGAATCTCGCGTGTCCCTGTCACGTGTGGTGGTAGGCCGCGCAGGCGATGGTGATGTGTGGAGATACAGCATGAGATTGGCAGCCTCCTCATCGCTGGCTCGTGGCGTCGAGTGGAGATGGTCGGTCCCACTTCGTGGGGGTGTGGCAGCCCTTGTGGTGTGCGACATGGTAAAGGAGGCCTCCGCAGGCGGTAGCAACGAATTGGTGACTGTTGTGGTACTAGTACTCTGGCCATAGTGATTAAAGGATTGGAATGACCCTGAGTCGGACATGGTAGAAAGACTGGAACGAGGGGAAGACACGGTCGCGACCGAAGGACGCGACTGGAGAAGCGACGTTAAGGTTGCCACAGCCTGCCTCTCTACTGCCGCCGTTTCCTCCGCGGAGGCCCTCCGTTTGCCTTTGTCGACCCTACTACCCTTGGGGCGGCTGGCTTCTTGTTGGCGATTACGTGACTGAGCACGCGTACTCTCTGCAATACTGCGAACAGTAGGGGAGGTAGCCTCAGTACCTCGATGGCCTTGGCGGGGACGTGATCCGGCAGTGGAACGGGATGCAGCTGGGACCGGTGGGTCAGCAGAGTTGCGCACGGTCCGTGCCTGTTTAAGTGGTGGGGGACCTAGGAGGGCTGTGTAGAGACTATGAGTCGCGTTTGAGAGTGTGGCCTGGCCGTCGGAGGAGTAAATAGAGCGTGCCGTGCTTGAATTGGTTGGCGCTGAAGCCACAGGGGAAGACGCGCTACCGCCCCTTCGCATAGCTGGGGCCTGAGTAGGGGGGTGAGCGGTGGCCCCGGATGCCTTACGCTTGGAGCCGATCAAGCGGGGTGGTGCGGCAGACAAGGCTCTTGATTTTGCCTCGAGATCGTAGAGGGGGACGTGTGGGATGTTATTGGCAGCCTTGTATGAGGCATAGGAGAGACGGGCGCGAAGGCCTCTCACGACCTATAAGGAGCGAGAGAGAGGGGGTGTCAGCGCTAAAGAACATACTGGTAGAGACACGAAGGGCGGAGAGAGGCTGTCAGGACGACACGAAAGATATGCACCATCGGAATGCTCGTTGTCAAGGGCATCCAACGCGAGCACTTTCGAGGGCAGGTGTCTCGTGGCGAGGGTGGGTAACTGATTACTCACTAAGGAGAGCTCGGCGCTGGCCATGAATTTTTGGATGGCCTTGTCTCTTTCGTCTCTGTCGAGAGGGTCGACGTCGGTCGACAGCGATGGGCTGTCGGGGTGGAGGTAGGTTGTGGGAGGGGACGCTGAGGTCACCGAGGAGGACGGGGAGACCATGTGGAGCGCGTCTAAGGTGTCTGCAGTGGAGAACTATGTACAAGATGGGGTCTATCTGGCTGTCCTGGACAAGCCGTGGGTGCTGCAGCGGGCAGCGAGCAAGCTAGAGGGCACACTTGGGGCGCGTAGAGAGTCGAGTGCACCCACGCGCGACGACGCGCTCGCCTTATTCATCCGGATTCCCACGCACCTTTCGACCCGAAACTTGCCGGCACGAAATATTTGCACACAAACTTCCATTTATATCTGGACTGGGCACCGCACGAGAGCCAGCCTAATTGGACACAGAATCATGACGAACGAATGATGACATTCATACAGACACCTCGTCCCAGTACCACCAGGGGAGGAACCCAACGCGCTCTTCGCCATTCACCACACCGTCGACTTCCACGTCGGTGAGCATCGCTGCTGCAACGCCGACCTTCGGCTCAAACGTCACACGCCAGACTTCCCTTCCAGAACTCGGCTGCACCGTGTTCTGCAGGAACGTAAGGAACCTGTCTCCCCATTCGAGGCAAATGCTCGGGTCCCATGTACCCGGCTTCCCACGCACAAGGCGAGGTATCTCCACCGTTCGAAACGACTGCACAGTAGTCAGCTGCCCATTTGGCTTGCGGAAACCGACCACGATTTCCTGTGCACACATGAATAAGCCATCCCCTCATTTAGTCACCGACTTACGGGCACACCGAGCAAGAACGATTGGAAGTAGAACTTGAGCAGTTTCCTGTTGATGACTTGTCAGGGACAGCCAAGAAACACAGACGATCACACACACTTCTCAAACCTAGCTTCGTCTGACGCGTTTCGTATTGATAGGGACGTCTTTAGTTCGACAAAGTTGTCTGTACTCCCACAATAACTGTCTGGGGATAAATGAGTCTAGCCCTCCTAACTGTCAAGCTGTCATGATGTACCTACCACGAACACAGTCAACCTCCCCTCCGATGACTATCCTGCGGTCACCCAGCTTAGTCTTCACAACACTACACCATTGGACATTCGTGTTCACGTCTCCACCCCAGCCAGGGGCATCTTGCAAGTCCGAAGAACGAGACTCGCGACCGCCTGGCTGAGATGAAGTACAGTAAGACTCAAATGCATACCCGTAATATGATTGAAGTCGGTGGCGAGGCGTCATTGCATCCCTGAAGAGTCAACGAGACAGGGGACACAAATGATGGAATGCCCGCACTTGTCCTTGAGCTTTGCGTTCGATAGATGCTCTTCCAAGTAAAAGGTGCCGTTGACGAGCATCACGTTTAGCTCCCAGCCATCCATCTCGTCATAGGGTGCCACCAGTATTCTCTCTCACCACAACGCCGAAAGAGGGTAAACATTCAGGACACCGGATACAATGACAATGCCATCTTACTTGGTTATGATACCTCTCCAGGTTATCACGTTGATGTCGGGCACACTGACCACAGAACACGATGAGTCTGGCGGCCGCAAAGATTTTTTGAACTTTGACCACGCAGTCAACAGCCCATCGAGTCGACCACGTTCCTCGGGGCGTTTGATCCACTTGTCATAGTGGAAACCAAGATCGGCACCGCGTGGAGGCTCAACGTAGTAACGCATTGCTGAGTCGTTGAATTCCAAGACGTGTTCGGCATTGTATGAGAATGTGAGCAGCTGAGCCGGCCGCTGAAAGGGTGGGTTCTTCGCGGGTGACGAAGAGAGACTTGGATATGAGAGACCGGCCAAAGAAGACACCCGCTGCTTGGTTGGCGAGGGCACTGACGGCGGCGCATCCTCTGCCTTGCGTTTGTGAGCCATGAGGAGAAGAATAAACACGTGACGTGTTGCTCAAACGCGCTCTGACCGTTCAATCAGTTCAACTATCTGGCAGACTTATTAGTCTCCCTCCAGGCAGACCACAGACCCAAGGAAGACGGTCGTTCCCAGTGCTCCCAGGGTTCATCTCGCAGTCTATCTCCGCTTGCGCGCCTCGCCGTATCCTCGAGGACGGTCCAAATGAACGCAGACTACCTGCCTCTTTCAACTTACGCCATCCTCATCTTGGTGAACATGACCCCGTCCTTGCACAAGTCCTCCTGGATAGTCTGATGCATGCTTTGACATGTATGATGGGACAACTCCGAGGACAGCAGTTTGGCGAACCACTCAAACTAGCAGGAACTAGATTCCGGTGTGACCCTAGTTTATGCCTCGTCTAAGTCACCCGAGCCGATATTCGGGCATTGCCAGGCATGCGGCCATGAATCCTAGTAGTATCAGGCTTCGGGCGCGTTGTGCTCGTTCCGGGTCCTCTTACTTTGCGTAGTTTTTTCGACAACAACACCGAGGACCGACTCGAAGGGATCGCCGCTTAGGCATCGGCATATATACCGCACCAAGAGAAGCGAGCGGAACCCACTCACCGACACACGGAGGTGGGTCGCCTTTGACCTCATTAGGCACGACTTTAATGCATGTCTGGGAGGCAGTACTCCGCGCAGTTCATACATTTCTTCGGATAAGCACCCGCGCCTACTTGCGCCCTACCTTTTCCCAACTACTCCCTCGACGCCCTGACGACCTATCATGATTTTCTGTGAGAGTCCAATGTATTCATGATGGTGCCTCAGACTAACATATGATGAATTGCAGTCAGCAGAAAGCCAAAACCTTCAGCACTTCCACCCGGGTGGCCATCCCCATATCATAACAAGTGCTCCCAGCGCGACTGCCTCTTCCCAAATAACCCACAAATCGCTAAAGGCGTCTACCAATGTCGCGGCGTCCCCGGCGGTTTCTTTTGTGAAGGGACTTACAAGATCTCTTCGTCGCGTGCCCAGGAATCGGAGCGCTATCTTAAGGAGATGGCCATGAGACGCAAAATTGAAGAAGAGCAGAGGATGCGGACGGCGTCTGATGCCAGACGACCCGACCTGGGCGCCCGTCGGAGAGATATGGCGACCACAAATTACAACGTGGTTCCAGATAATAGACCTCGAGTCGGGTACAGTCAGGCCCCACGCGCCTCAAGACCAAACGACGTCCGGAGACCCCAGGCTGCCCAAGGCAGACGACCATCCTACACAGGCCATCGGCCATCACAGTCTCAGATTGAGCAAGAATACATGACCGATCAGATTCTGATGCAATTGTATCCAGGAGAGATTCGCCCACGATGGTATGCTACTATTCTGTTATCCCTACCGCTTGACTGAACTCGACATACAGGATCTAATTCTACTCATGACTACAGCGTGCTACACGACCCTCACGAACGTCCATACTCGACATGTGACATCAGCATACACTATCGTACACTTTATTGAATTCCGCATATACTCATCCAGTATGAACGAGCAGCAGGACTGCCTACACCTACATGCCTTTGTTATGGACTAGTGCAGCAGAATTTGGGGATCGAGGTGAAATCCAGAAGGGGTATGGTTTCGGATGTCTGGAGGAAGATATATCAACACATCAACAACATACCGTAGAATAGGCCAAGCATCAAACCTACATGATAACGCCTGGTGTGAATTCTGGTACTATCTCTATTTCCCGCCCAGATTCGTCCTTGGCTTTGTTAATATTGAAAACGGCAAGCATCGTTACCATGGCTATCCAGACTGAAGCTTCGGCGAGGTATTTCCCGACACATATCCTGAAGTAGTGTCGATATGATGGTGGCCAATCCCAAAGAAACATCATCTGACCTTCTACCAAAACCGAACTGCTGCTCTGCGATGTCATCTGTGAGGGAGCCATCTGCAGCGATATATCTTTCGGGCGAGAATGTCATCGGGGAGGGATATTTCTCTTCGTTATGCGTCATCGCCCTACGGCAATGAGCGACCTCAATACCCAGGGTCAATGTGGGGTAACGTACCATATGTTGGCGAGGACAATCGTATCTGTGAACAAATGTGTAAGTGGATCACTGACTGATTTAAACAAGTGGACTCGCCTTTGGGGATGAAGAACCCTTCGTAGACATCGTGGTCGGTAGTCATATGTGGTACGCCTTGAGAAGGAAGAAACGGTCAACCCAGCCATGGAATTGAGCCAATCCACCGTACGTACCAAGGGGTGTAACTTGACACCATCTGAGCACTTCCCGGTACGTCGCCTCCAAGTAGATCATGGATGGGCGATCCGTAAAATCTGGCAACCGCATTCCACCCGTAATTTGGTCAATTTCCGCCTGCGCCTTCCGCTGCACCGAAGGAAACATAATCATGGCCATCGCAAAGGCCGATAAGGCCGAAGAAGACTGTCATGAATGTGAGAGATGACTTCATGTGGCATGACGGAAACTAACTGTTTCTACGGCAGCTGCGTGGTGGAGACTAAGTCCGAGTAATACCCAAGAGGTAAGCGCAATCAAACCAACCTGCGTATGTAGTTCCCGCAACAGACTTGATAACAGCTTCCTCTTCGTTATGCTCAAGCATCTCCGAGACCATGGAATGGGGCGCAATGCCCTTGACCTTAATATTCATTAAGAACATTATCTTCGGCGAAGAAGCGGAATCATCTACCATTTGTTTCTGCACGAATGCATAAGGCTTGTCACGCAACTCTCGGGTGAGCTTCCGGCATTCGCGAGCAAACTTTTTGAACCCTGCGCCAGGACACCATTCGGGAAGGTGTTGCACTGAAAATAAGTCAGAGGTGCGCGTCTTTGTAAAAAAAAAAAAAAAAAAAAAAAAAAAAAAGTATGCACTGACAAACTGGGAACGCATTGACCAGTGCAGCACCAGGGAAGAAGGAATTGGTCAACATCTCGCTGGCACGGTCCGCAATGGACGCGAAGAGGTCATTTCGAGGAGCCATCTCATAGCCATAGACAACCGTCATGATCGTGGACGCGGTAAACCTACAAGACGGGAATTAGAATACTGATACCTATCACATTCAATCCAACCTACGTTCTGATATGAGCTTCCATTTCCTTGGGTACATCAAGGAGGTTCTGAGCGAACTGCCGGACTTTACTTCGTTGAATGTCCCTATAGTTGAGCATCGCTTGCTGATTCAGCGCTTGGTGCATGGCTTTTCTGTGCTTGCGCCACGAAGCCCCGTAGCGGATGAAACCGACGTTGAACTCCCAACCCATCCTACCCCAGATCAACACATGGTCACTGCACTCGCGAGACACAGAAACTTACAAAGTAACCATGGGCACTTGCGGCCTGTCAGAGTAATTCTGGGATCGCTTGTCGAGCAAGTCTTGTGCGACCTTCTCAGAGTTGAGAACAAGAAGGCGCGTGCCCAGGATCTCAAGATAAATAAAGTCCCCTGGTATAATCAACACACATGCGAGAGAGACATAAAACGGATGTAACTTTACCATATGTCTTACCCCACTCTGCAAAGGTTAGCCATTGTGAACCCAAATCCTTAATGCCAAACAGATTGCCAACAATTGGGAGTCGAGCGGGCCCTGGAGGCAATGGCAGACCAGCAGGGTTTTCTCGTCTCCGACGGAGATAGCCCCTGACTACCACAGCTACGGCCACTGCGATCAACGGATAGACAGCTTGAATGTAGTTCATGACGAATGCGTCGAATCCTTGGTTTCGGTGACTCTTAAGTACTTACAGGATGTCTCGTCCCTTCACAAACGTGAAGAAGTTTGTTAGCACATGTCTACAAGTGAGACCACTAGTTCCACTTACTATGGTGATGGTTCATTTTACACTCCACAAGCGCCTGCGCCACGTAAAAATGACCCTGGGCAGCCAAAGTCTTTGATTGTACCTGCATCTGCTGTAGGCCATCAGTGGACGCAGAAAGAAACACTTATCCAAAAGGAAAAGAGTCAGACACGGCGGAACAGAGGTGTTTCAAATCCTTGGACGAGAGTTTACGTGAAGTCTTAGACACGACATGGTGTGACATAAAGATAAGATATACTGTACAAAACACCACGAAGATGTGTTAATCCAGTGAAACATAACGAATATAAAATGAACAAAATGACGCTACAGTGTGTCCTTCGACTCTCACTGTTGCCTCTTGAAAGATCGATCTCCGTCAGCAAATGATTGCCGGCGCTTATTCCGACCTGTAGTCACAGACTGTGGGACTACGAAATACTTCTCAATAGATGGTCGTTGGGGAGGTCTCGGGCCGCTAGGTTGAACGGCGAAATTAGCCGTAGTAGGGCTTGTAGGGTTAGAATGGACGAACGACTCCATAGGCAGCTTCGCCAATCCATGGCTCGTCGATCCCTTTGGTTTCTTCTCGTACTGCTTCAGGATTGTCAAAGAGTTAGGGGTGCCGAATAAGACACGCACAGTTTCTAGTTCAGGCTTTCCGCGCCACTTCGCAACGGCTTCGCAGAAGCGAACGGCAGCTCGTTCAATGGGCTCTGCAGGGTAGTGCCAAGCCAAGTCTTCCATGTGTGTAGCCAGATCTGGCGTCTGCTGGGGAATATCGAAAAACTGACAATCGCAGTGAGTAGGATTGCATCACGATGTCACCGAATAAGCTCACTCTTCGAATGCGCGCCTCCATTTCGACGTGGTACAGCACCTCCATGTTGTCGGATCGTAAAGGTGCACCCGAGGCTCTGCGCAGGGAAGGAAATAGAATACGCGTAGCCGCCTTCAAGCCCGGTAAATCATCCGGGTCAAACCATTCGAAGGCGGAGTCCCCGAGATCTTCCTCCTCACTTGTCTCGATATTATCATTGAAGCCACGTCCAACCGATAATAAGCATTCTGCTGCGTCAGCACCACGCCAGCCACCAGTGAGATAACCCTCCAGTGCAGCTCTGGTAAGAAGTCCACCAAGAAGCATGTACCATTCCAGTGAGGGAGATAGCGGAGCAGCCTCTACCTCCGAGACATGGCGCCGCTTGGGCGACATCGTTGATGGTGAACAAGGCGTTGGTATGGAGGCTTCATCAGCAGTCCTCGTCTCAACTGGTTCGGGCTGCAAAACTCCGTAGGTCTCTTCTCCAAGTTCACGGCCCAGTTCCACAGCGACTAACGCTGACAATCGCAAGAACCTTGGGATGAGCTCCACTAATCGCGGATTACTTGATGAACAGGTATCACCCGCTTGCTCGCCATCGGCAGCAACAATATATCTTGACTTCCTGCGCAGGGCGCTGCCATTGATGTCGGGTTGAGCAAGCCCAGAGCCTATACCGCTGCCATCCTGACAGCCCGTCACACCACCGACGTTCCCCCACCCGTGCTTCGCGGAAGATAGATGTGGGGCGCGGGAGCTTGAATTGTTCCCGAGATGGATAGAAGCACCGAGTCCCCGAGTTCTCCCGATGCCCCCGGGAGCTTTAAATGTCTGCTTTGCCTCCACGCAGATTTCACAACCTGTGTGGAGATGTCTTTGGCAACGTAGTCCTAGTGAAGCATTTGCTGTTGAATGGTCAGCGCCTTCTATATACAAGCTGCGAGCTCGACCGCCCAATGTGATCTGCATAACTGACGTGAGCGAGGAAAAGTGCCGTCTAACTTTGATTGACTCACGACATTTGGATGTAACGGCAATGTCAAAAGAGGTTGTGAGGGTGGAGAAACAATGTGAGAGAACGAACGCTTGGAAGCCGGAAAGGATACAGAAGATAAGAGCGTCAGAGATGGGGTGTGTGTGCTGGTAGCCTTGTCACAGCACGAAGATGATACAGCATTGGTACCAGCTGAAGGATTAAAAGATACATTTTGGAGGACGGGAGAAGTGCTTGGGCTGAAAGAGTCAGAGGAGCCCTGGTCGGAATTAGTCGAAACTATGATTGGCGGAGGATGGTGATGGTGTCGGTACGGAGAGATCGGAGCTTGTCGAGCGAATAAGTCGTTGATCACGGTGCCAAGAGCGAGGCGAAGGCGGACGCCATTTGGCAAAGTATGGGGGTGATCTTTTCTCCTACCGCGTTTTGGAGAGTTAGAGGGTGTTACGGGCTCTTCATCCAACACCGGATAATGAACGGGAGGGGGTTGGTCCAGCATCGACGTTACCACCTTCTCGAGGTTAATTGCACGCACTCTGAGATTTCTGGAGAGAGCCAGATCTTGTCTCTGCCTCCTATCTTCCTCGTCGTCAAGGCGGGTGCCACCTGAACCACCTTCCCTTGCTTTCAGCATGCCCGCATCCTCTCCGTCGCTGACAACCTCCTCGTCCTCCTCATATTGTTCCGGACGCTCCCGATAGGCGTAATTGGGTGAGGAGGGACCGCCAGTGCGATCAGACATCCCTAGCTCTGCCCGAGCCTGCGCAAACCGTGTTCGGGCATGAGCCCATAACATATGGTCGATGATGAGGGTCCTGGTGGACTTTTCCCGAGGCGGAATGGAGTGCAGATGATGTGCATGCTTGTGCGCAGGGGGTTTGAAGGAGCTAGGGGCTATCAACGGAGCGGTTGGCTTCGGGGGTTGACTGGGTACTTGATGAATTGGTCTGGGAAGGACAGGCTGCGATATGGAGTAAGCTGGGAAATGACCTGAGTTTGAGAAAGTTGGCATAGGTCGACTGCCATTCCGAACGGTTGGGTACGACATGCGGACGGGAACTGCCTTGCAATGTCAAGGTCTCGAGATCGTTGGCTAGTGTGCCTTGGCGAAGATGGTTAAGCTCGTCGTCGATCCACTGTCAAAAGCGGCTCAGGTACATACTGTGTACCAGGACTTGAAAGTTTGGCTAACAATGCTGTATCATTGATGTCGTGGACCCCAACGTGTGCACTGACCAGGCTGGCGAGCAGTTGAAGGATCGGAAGCCGGGAACAAATGAAAGTTGCAGCTGCCGTGAAAATCCGATCCCGACGATCATCCGGTTAGTAGGCGTGCCTCAAGGTATGTAAACCTGTACTACTATGTACAGTATTTCCTCATCTCCACAGTTTGGCTTTGCGAGAAGAGAAGAGCACAGTACTATTTCAGTGGTTCGCTCGCAGTGATTGCCAATCACACCATGGCCAGGTACTTGGTTGAAAGAGTTCTTATTGGTAAGTACTGCCTCAGCTCTTCGCCCCTCCACATGGACCCCTGGCAGATACTATTGGCTTTGAAATGAAAATCTCGCTATCATCATCATAGCAAGCTGCATATAACCATATCAACGGGTAATTATCACCCCGGCGTATCTTGTGCGGTCTGTTGGCTTGACACTCCGTCGGCTCGCGAGCATGGACACAAGTGGTTGTCGCCAGGAACTTCGTCCTCCGGGAGTGTGTCGTCCCGGACACTACTCAGCATGGTGCAGAGGCCGTAGAGTGGGCCTTCTGTCCATATTCAGATCGCACTTTTGCCAACTGAACGTTCAACATTCATTGCAGGACACACGCATCACTCGGGCTCCACACAATCTTTGATCTCAGAAGCTCCGGATGGCGGACATCACTCCAAGATGCCCGCGTTCCGGCTCGTCCTAACCAGATCTTAGCTGACAACGGTGCTAACTACCCTTGGAGTTGACATTAAACGCTAGCATTTGGCATGTTTGCTTTCGGAAGCGTATCGCTATTCAGAGCGCAATCAGTGGATGCGAAAGGAAACAAGCATGCCAAGTTCTGCGGAGCGCCTGCCCAGGAGCCACGCCGGTGACAATGGACTGATGGTGGGTGTCACTATGTCCTAGGCAACGTTCACACAACTTGGCGTAGTACATGAAACTCACTATTTAATCACCCCTGTGATAAGGAGCCGTAAAAAAAAGACAATCAAGGGGGACAGTCGCGGGAGTATTCCTTCGAGTTGCCTCATGCTGCCCAAAGGATATGTATCTGCGGCGCGGCCAATTGACTTCGGGGGTAGCGTGGCCAAGACGCGCACCACACCACCCATCCTAGGCCTACCGCCGCCGTGTTATTCCCCTCACCCTCCGTCACAAAGTTGCCGCAAACGTTCGCTCCCGCAGTCGCGGTAGGAACGGATGGCGCCCATTCACGATGGCAAAGCCCAATTGGACGCGCTTCAGTTCGCCGACCGCATGTATGCATCATATCAAAAGGACCCGCGTGCAATGTATCGCCTTGCGATATTGATCGAGAAAAGCAAGCTGACGACACTAGTGAATCAACGGTTGATGCTAATGGCCCTCTCTCGTGCACAGCTTCCGCAAAGTACACCTATCATTTTTGACCAATCCCGGAAAGTAGCGTTTGACGAGACGTTTCATCTTTCCTCATCCGTGTCACTGCCCAACCAAGATCCTGCCGCATCGCCTGCCTTGGATCCCCGGATCCTTGTGTGTTGTGTGTACCTGGGAGAAAGCCAAGTCTTTGTAACCATGATTCATTCCCGAGTCACAGACGAGTTGGTGACATGCTCTCCTACTATTCTTTGTCCCGTAGTTGGCTGATCGGAATCCAGCTCACCGATCGAGAGCCGGAGGTTTGGCCCACACATGCCGCATCTACTCGAAGTCGCTGTCCGAAGTTACCACAAAGCGATGAGGAGATGGCCAATGATTGATTTCTACCAAGTCCAGATTCGGAGTCTATTCCTCGATCTGTGTGTGTGATCTGATGAAAAAGTCGCCCACTTTTCATCATCATTCGGAGGCAGTGACTTTATGTCATGGAACAGAAACAACATTGACAGGAGTGGACCCCGGGGGCGTTCCGCATCCTGGTTCCTCCTTCCCCTAGTACGTACAAACGACGGCACAAGAGCCTTCCGAAGCGGTGTTTTGATATTTGTATTCTCCTTCGAAAATCTATTCATTTTCCACGTCCGCACGGAATGATCAGTGCGGGTCGAGACTTGCAACCACCCACCCATACTAGTGCACAAATGATCGATGCATCGCCAGATATCGATCGATCATGGCAAGTCGCCACTCCGTCGAATTCTTGACGAGGCCATCCCCCAACAAGGCTGTGTTAAACAAAGATGACTTATTGTCCTTTCTACCGGAGATGGGAACGCGCGCTGATGGACCGTGCACTGCCCTGCTCCAGTCGAGGCGTCGTCTCGCTCCATTCTACAGAACAGTTAGTAACCAGCGGAGTCCCGCCTGGAGAAAGATATTAACTTGTCATTGCACGGGGGGTAAAACAGCGATACGTTAGTCTTTTATTCCTCGTAATCATAAATAAGAAGCATGGCCGACGTCCACCAATATCTATGATGCATACTACGCTACAAGAATGATGAGGGGATGTGGTGGGGGACGAGGGGAAAAGCATCAATAAAAATGCCGAACAACAAAGTCCGACAAAGTAGCGCACACTACACTGGCTGTATGTACACAAACGGCTGGCGGGATAGGCGGACAGTGCAATCAATAACAACATAATGATGAGCAGGTGGGAAAGAGATTAAACAACACGAACAAATGACGAGAACCCGCTGAGCGTCCCAGTGTATGGTAGATGTGACGATGGGAATACAAAAAAGAAGACGAATCGGTCAACTGATCCGACGGATGGTTGCGCAGGCGGATGGTGTAACGTCGTCATACGTTGACGGCTCCCCCCCACGGCGTCTCCTCCGCCTTGGGCACCAGTGCCCTTTCAGAATCCTTATTGGCGTCCAAAATGCGTTGGCACTCAGCTCCGCCTTCGGATCGCACTGTTGACAACAGCCGTCAGTAGATGCACCACGGGTGACCAAACGTGGGGACACTTACGATGCCTGTTCAGAGCATCCATGCGAGCAAAGGTCTTCTGACAGCCATCACACGTGAACGGTCGATAGTTGAAGTGCAGCTGTTCGTGACGCTTGCAATCGTGCTGCCTTGCGAAACCCTTGCCACAACCAGGCCACTTGCACTGGAATGGCCGTTCTTCGTTATGCGATCTCATATGACCTAATGGCATTGTTAGTACGATATTCATATCGACGATAGCCGACGAACCTTTGAGGTTGAAGCTTCTCGTAAAGGTGCTGCCACAGCCTGGCACAGGACACATGAAGTTTGCCTCCTGCTTCCTTCGACGGTGGCTAGCACCGGCTGTGCGCTCGCTTGTGACAGTCTGTTTGGTGACTGTTATCCCGGTGGCGGTAGGCTGCTGCTGCTCCGCAGGCCCTTGGCGAAGCATGGATGTCGAAGTGAGAGACACGTTTGGAAGATCTTCATAGCGAACACGTGGGCTCGCAGATGGGCTTGGATATGGGCTCGGACGATTCGAAGACAACCCACTCCAGCTGCCGTCACCACCGGCTCGAGAACCAGAGGAAGCCCTGCGGTTATGGCCACCACGGATCGGTGGCAGGGTCTCGTGGGGGTACAGGAATTGACGATTGATGAAGTCCTGCTGGGAGGACGGGGGGAACAGCATCGTTGCTGAATGGGACATGTCCTCTGAGCGCGATAGGCGGCTGTGTGTGGGACGACCGCCACTGTCAGACTTTGACCGGCGAAGGTTGACGGCGACTAGGTCGGGAGTGAGGTAGGGTGATCCGGCGGCGGCAGCGGAGTTGAAGTTGAACTGAGGGAGCTGAGAGGAGATGTGGAAGGGAGACTGGTTGGCAGTGGCACCGGATGGATGGTGGTGAGACTGCTGTGGCTGTGGAAGGACATCGCTGAGGTTGACGGTGGTGGGGTCATCGAGGGCAGAGCCTTCGAGGGGGCCAAGGTGATCGTGGGTCATGAGAGAGTTGTTCCACTGGGGACGGGGTAGGGATGAAGTGTCTGATTTGCTGCGCGTTCGCTGGGAAGGATTTGGGAAGAGGAAGGAGGTATTTGTAGCGTCCGAGTGCAACTGAGGAGCAAGAGTGGACAGCCCCTGTGTATGTGAAGCGTGGCTGTGCGTGAATAGCTGTGCACCCAGCTGGGCCACCCCGAGTTGTTGGGAGACTTCGGACTGTTGCTGATCCCACTGGGCGGCAGTCGCCCGTTGCTGTGACCCGGTTTGACTTGAACCTGAATGGGAGGTAGAACGCACGGAGGGACAGATATGGTAAGCATGGGATTCCGTAAATAAAACGTGATCATATCAAGGAGGGGGGACTTGCCTTGATGGAGAGTTTCCAGGGTGGACTGGAAGGGAACAGATTGGGAGGCCGCTCCGCCCCCACTCACAGGGGTGGCAGGGACAATATGCAGCTGGGGCCCGCTCATGAAACCGCCATCGCCCTCTGGGGCATTGATCAACGGTGGGTCCTGGGAAAAGAGGGGACGAGCAGACGGACTGCTGTCTGGGATCAGCAGCTGAGGGGGAGACTGGGCCTTCTTTGGTGGCGATGTAGCTCTGTCGATCGGGAGATGATTCGACGCCCAGTGAGGCGATTCAAAGTGGAGTTTCTCGAAGGTGTGAGCAACATCGAGGCGTGGAGAAGAGCCGGAATGGATCTGGGGATTTGGATTCGATGAGACGGATGACGCCCGACTGCGTGGTGCTCCGTCGCCGTTGCTGGACGGAGAGCTGTGGTCGAACGAAAGAGGAGAGTGCTGATCGAGGGGTGCTGGTGTGACGGACACAGAGACCTGTGCTCCATTTGGATCCAGGAAGTCGCCGTCGAACATGAGAAGACTGGTAGAGTTGGGAGCATCATACTCCGACGGATCGTAGTCATCACGTGTGGCGAGTCCGTTGAGCTCATCGCCCAGCAAGCCGAAGTTTTCGGGGCCATCTGGGTCGAAGCTGAGCTCCGAATGGCCCGAGTACGGTGAGTTTTGATACGAGCCGTTGTAGGACGGTGTGTGAGGGAACGGGGAAGATTGGAGATGGCTGAACTCATAAGTATCGAAGGGGGAATTCGTGCCGATGTTTTGCGGCTTCGTGGAGGGGCTGGTTGACTGATATTCGAAGTCGTTGTGGTATGGGCCCGAGTCTCGCTGGAGTAGCGCCATGGCGAGGGCAAGAGGGGGGCGTTGAGGGGGATATGTGGGTAAGATAATACGGAGAGATAGAGAGATAGAGAGTGGAGGGGCGTCGTTGGTAGTACTGGGTGTCGTGAAGGGGATCGACTCGACGGAGCGAGGGGGACGGGGAAGGGGAAGGGGAAGAATGGGACAGACGCTGTGTCTGGATGGTTTGTGAGAAATATTAACCCATCACCCAAGTGTAGGGTGCCTTGCTTTTTAACCTCCGCCACCGAGCAAAATACCAAGCAACCTAATCTCCCCCTCGAGTATTAGCTCGCACAAATAAGTTTTCCTGGTAGTTTTGTACTCGGTCATTCACATCTGCCGTCGAGCAGGGTACCCGGCACACGGCACACCCACTTTCCGTGGTGGTCTATTTCAGTCGGCGCGTATGTTTTGGCTTGCCGGTGACCAGCTCGTTGCCCCCAGCGCTCACTGAATGCTCATATCTCTAACGCCTCGGTCCGTGCACCCCTGCAGGTGCTCCATGTGCTTCATCCCATCGTCTGACGTACACAACGTCGTTATATATCATCCACCCCGCCATTCAGTTGGGTTGCCGATCCGAATACTCATCGAAGTTCGTTCGACGCCGACTTGTCTGTCGTCCGCGCCAGACTCGCACGGGTCACTTCATTCGACGCCACCCATGGCATGGCATTGATCCACCCGCAGCAACAGCCTCGTCCAAAATGAAATGTGCTAGGGCATACGTGGCTACTCTGCCGAAGTCACCCTCGGCTGGGTGTGCAAAGACCTACAAGCCACGCCTTCATTTCGTCACCAGATGACTGAGCACGCAGAATGGGCTGACTCAGTCCTTGATTGCGAACTCGGATAGCACCAAGCTTGGTCTACTACTATGTACTGATTTGGACTACAAGCCTTTTGTCTTGCCCTTTCCTCGAGGCTACTTACGTACCCCCCGCGGTCACCTTCCCCGCACCTCCACTCGTATCCTGGGTTGTCCGTAGGCAACACAGTTTGCTGCGATCGATTGTTCGATAACGTACTCGAATGTTTCGGATCAAGCACTGTCCAGGACGATCTACCCAAAAGGTGTCGTTGCAATAATATATATATATATATATACGGACCCATATTACTGATTCCCTACCGTATCCACACACACCGCCCCCACCGTTTCTATATCATCGTTCAAAATGTGATGCATCATTGTTATTCTTAAGCGAACGGGACTAGATATATATGTTAATTGCGCATACGCACAAAGTTTTCAAGACACTGAAGGGCTGCAGTTTCTTTCCTGCTTCAAACTATGCACAGCCTATCTCAGGATGCGAACCGTGAAAAACGACGAACACTCCTCGGACATGAGTGCACTTGCCCTCAACCATGTTCTATATCCTCGCATCAAGGAATCGTCTGATCATCAGCTGCCTAAGCCCGCTAAGCAAAAACACATCACCCAGGCGCTGATCCTCTCCAGAACACGACAGGATCCAGAGTCTAACGGGGAACATACATGGACAATCCGAGCAATGCAACGAGGCTTGTCTAGTTGCACAGCCTTGCCTCGTGCCCATCCCTGCACAACGGCGTGGGCAGTTTGCTCGACATACAAGTCACTTGTCAAGTTACGAAACGTTTTGATTCAATGTTAGGACCGTCACATCGGACACTTGAAGAGTAACCGGGCCGCCCCTTCCCGCTACCTATCGCGGTGGTCCAAATCCCATTGCAGGCTCGATTGTCGCGCTCGCAAGCAGGGACATCTGATGGTTGCTCTTGTAACCTAGGAAAGATCAGACCATGACACTCACTGCGGCGCCCATACGTTGGAGAGTGAACGCTAGCAAGTACGATCCCGCGTTTATAAATCAAAAGGTGGGAAATACGGAAAACGCTATCGGACACTTGCCATCAGACCTGTCAGGCTGCTGCAGCATGTCTTTTTACATACCCACGCGACGTTGCTACCCTCTTCCCATTCAGCCGGAACACATATATACCTGATATGAGGCCAGGGTGCCGGGAACCGTGCACGCTGGCCCACCCGAAAGGGAGCTAGGAATATTTATGAGCTTTCCAATTTTCCAATTGGTCCCCGAAAATTCTTCCAAGCGGGGATATGTCTTTTTCTATCACCTTTTCCAATGTCATCGCAACAGGCACCGAAATGTATAATCACATGTGAAGGTGAGCCTGAAGAGGCGTCGGACTTCAGATCAAGGGAAGGCCGAGCTCGACTCAGTTCCACAGACGCCACGGTCGATAAAAATAAACACAGACCGGGGACGCTCTGTCAGCACCGAAAATTGCTCGAGGGGTTGCACTTGCTGGGATTTTTTTGCTCTGATTAATGGATGTGTGAAAGGGTCAGGTACCAGATGGAGGGACTTCTTACCGTGGGATCAGTTGAACATGTGGAAGCTGCTGCTGCTTCATACATAGGAAACGGGAGGATCACGGGGCGCCCATGGACATAAGAGGTTTCTGCATCAGTATTAGCAAGCTTAAGGCACCCACTACCTCGATTATCGTGATAACGGAGAGATCTTGGTGTGTTCAGGTCCAAGATAGGATGGGGAGCTTTCCAACTGTGTCGCATCGGGAGTCACTGCAAGGGTCTGGGAACACGGGATTCCATCACCCCTTGATTGCACATATGGGTACCTTCAAAGTTTAATATCGTAGATGAAGGGGTGAGGAAACACTGACTCCTCGACCAGGTACGCACCAGTGCATTTTTACAATCTGAACCAGCCTGTGGTCCCATTGGAGGAAATCAATAGAATTGCGCTCCCTTTTCGAACGGATCAGTGCTGTTGTTGTGCCTTGCTGAATGAATGCTCCCGTCGAGATACCTCCGCACGTTGTAGCTCAGTGAAGCCTCGAGGACCGATCTGGGTGGGTTGAGAAGCACAACATACCTGGGTAGATGCGTGTTCCCGATCCTTTTGCCTCAATAGCAGCCATGCCCAAGAGCCAAGACATACACAAACGGTCATCTTATTGAGGATTGGTCCATCATATGAACTGATCGCAGTGAGCCACTTTTGCGCTTTTCCATATGATGCGATTTCGGCGCCCACGGATGTAGGCGGTGGATGCGGTGTATGTAACAGAAAAGATGCTGAACTAGAGTTAGTCGTTCCTGACATACCTTTGATCCAGGAAGGATGGCGGCGGCCAGGAACAGACTACCAATGCATGCGGACACCCTGGCAGCGTCCAATTCCATAAAGGTCATGAAGTCATCGACCACCCGATTTGCTGCAAGATCGTGTGCAGCCGGCGCAGGTCCAAGAGTTTCGACTATCTTGACACGACACGGTACACGAAGCCAGTCCGGACCTTGATCAAGCGAAGTCTCGGATAGAAGAAGAACTTGAAAAGTGCAGCCTATCCTACATGCACAACTTCGACACAATTCTGATATCATGGAGCCTGGGAATAGACTTTCGCGCGACCGCTGCAAAAAGATGAATCACGCGAACACACATCGAGGCTGTAAAATTTTGATCATATCACCGTGACCAGGCCTGTGCAGCCAAGATACATCCAATCGCAGAAATCTATGTCTATGCAATACAAGTGGTGGTACACGATGGGTACAGGCGTTCGTCTACTAACGTACAAATGCCGGTTTGCAATAACTTAGAACTGAAGGAGCGGACGAGTCGATAACATCAAGCTGTCGCTCGGGATTACGACGGTGGGGTATGTAGAATACTTTCAGGGCCGTCAAAAAGCGTAAGGGTATCAGAGAGGGCGCCAGAGATCTGAACGTCTTCGTGGGTTCAGTTTACGGCTTTGTTTGGCCATCTGGTGCACCCTGTAAAGCGGTGTCGAAGAACGCTTGTTAAGATGCCGTCGAGAAAAGGCGCTGGACTTCTTTTTACTGCGAACAAGTCAGATTTGATACGCCACACCACAAGGTGAAATTCATACCATTGAGACGAAGTTGATGCAGGCTGCGCGGTTGGAACTGCGGATGCAGTGATATTCGATGACGGTGGCGAGCCGCTTGGGAGAGGAAGGTTTTCTGTCAGTGTGCCGATCATCGCAGTACTCGTTGGGATGGACCCTGGAACTGCTAAAACTGGGAGTGCAGTTTGATTGGGACCCGGCACAGGGATGCTAATATACGAGTCTTGAAATATGTCATTCTGCGCCCCATCCTTGAAGTTGTACAAGTCGTTGTAAAACGGCGGAGAGTAAGTGCCTTCAAACATCTAACAGAGTGGTTGGACAAAGCGTACATGGTAGGAAAAAGGACATACGTTATTCTGTTCAGCCTGGTACCAATACAGAGGTTGTTTGGCTCCATATGTACAGTTTCCGGGAACTGCAAGTGGTTTCTTATTAGCAGGGTCTGCTCCACAACGCCGTGCTACTTGTGACTTTGCGAGGGCGACGCTCGACGTCGAGTTTGTCACGCGACACTGGAAACCATTCATGTAGTCTGATGAAAAGTCAGACAAGTAGAAATGACAACAGATGCTCAGCACTCACTCTGTTCGGAACCGCTATCGGGCTAAGACACAATGAGCCGTGAAATAGTGCGCAATACATGTCGAACTTACAGAATGGATCCAAAAGAATGCACAGATGCACATGTTGTTTGGGCAAGGAGGCATCTTTTCGGGAACCCCAAAGTCTGTGTAACGGTCCCACACACAAGTCTGATTTACACTGAAGATCGCAAAATCCTCCGGTTGGACCTCCGATGCGTTACTTTTGTATGCGATGGCGAGGGCACATCCCTTGACATCACTTAGACCCGTTGTGTGGTATGCAGACATCGGTGAGTTGGGGCAAACGCTACCACCCTGTTGCACGTTTCCACCCTGGGAACTAGGATAGAATGTCGTGGCACCCTTGTCGCAAGCTATCTCCGCAGTCACGTTCTTGCCAGCAGGGAGTTCGAAGACGTCTTGGGGGTGTGGAGGGTAACCGAGATGTCCATGAAACCACCACTGACTGAATGGCATGTTCGATAAAGGCACGACGGGGCGGTTGTCATAAGGAAATGTTTGCGCTGTCACGTTGAATCCGAACATCGAAGGATGCCAGATAGCTGGAAAGGAGACATAGGTATAGTCAACGAATAGTGAACGAGAAAACAAACGCACCAGCATGACCCAGTGCAGATGGAACGAATAGCAATGTACAACAAAGTAATGGAAATAGCATCATGGTGTCAGAAAACGAAGTGGACCTGCCAGTAGTCGAGAGTCAATAGTTTGTGCAGTCTGGTGCACGTATCGGGATTCGAGAGAAAAAAGGGACGATGGGTCCACCAAGACAGACTTTGCAGGCTTTGAAGGTGCATTCAGCATCCATTGTTGTTGGCAGAACAATAGCGATTGGCATAAATTGAGCGGAAAAGACAATGAAGGTGTGACACACGTGACAATCACTCTCTGTCGATCTGACAATTCAGTCATCTGGACGTAGAGTTAGGAAGGGCAGTGCACGAAGGTATACTCACAGGTCAAAGGTTGAACGTTGAGCACCGAGGAATCCACAGCACAAATGTCTCTAAGCACCGGGTGTGAGTCCACTTGGTGAAACGCATGCTATTGTCCACAATCGGGCCTTCAACGCGGGCCAACCCCTTCATGACGCTCCTTTGTCAAAGCTTCCACCGTTGCAAACATATAAGATGCGCTGTAGTCGAAGGATTCGACATTATACCCCCCGTCCTTCACGATGGATATTCCCCTTCCCATTAACATGAGGCTGGCCCTGCCTCCCTCGCCTGTTGATTACGTTCGCCCTGTAACTGCCCCGGATGGCAGCACTGGCTACGATCACCCCCTCGATAATTACTTCGACTTCGATATGGCTAATAGACTCCTTCCCACACAGCAATCTGGAAAAGTGAGTTCTATTTACCGATTTCATATCCGATCCCATCGTGTCTGATACTTGCCTCCAGCTATATGACGCAATTTCCAACGCGCACGACACGCGCTTCCACCTGAGACGTGGAATGTTCGGTGCAAACGCTCCTGTTGACTGGTCTAAATGTCCTCCCGACGTTGGCCGCGAACGTTTGCGTCAAGAAGCTATACTCTATGAGGATTCACCCGATTACCTGGGCCTTTGCTGGGAACATTCTGGCTGGCGTCCGCGCCGCACCTCATACGAGGATACACGGGGCGTGGTTCCGGTTACACTTACCGAGGTCATCTCGCTCCCTCCCCCACTCGTGCCTGAAGACACGACCATCCCCTCGCCGTCCAGTGTGTGGTTTGAAGAGACGGCCAGGCAAATCGCAGATTCTGAGCAGCCTGCGGACACCCAGTCGCACAACTCCGATGCTGATGATGAGTTGGATTGGGGATATGCTACTGATTCCACGGCCGATGCCCCGTTCGTTGTTGTGCCCCTTGTTAGGCACCAGTCGCCACCTAGCTTTGACTCGGACGCCGAATCCGACGATTCGTCTTTCGACACAGACACGGATACAGAAAGTGACGACTGTTACGATTGGAGCAGCCCCAACATCTCAGCGGCTAGCCCTTCCGCCCTTTCCAAGTGGATTATTCCGAGAAAGCGGCCCTCTTTTATCATCACGGACAGATATGGATGTGCCAATAAAGAAAACGACTCATTTCAGGTGGAGTCAACCCCGTCGGAATCGTGCACACTCGTCAGTCCTACTGATAGTGATGTCCCTTGTAAGCAGGGCACGAAGAGGAAGCCAAGGGAACTCATGGCTCCAAGACGACCTGCCAAGAAGGCGAAGATGGCCGAGGATGTCGTACCTGTCACAGCCCGAGAAAGTAGTTCTGGGATGGAACAACCCTACTTAGACGCCACCATCGCAGATACGCCACGCGATGTGTCTGTTCTGCCTAATGGCAACATCCCCCCTGACCCGATTTCTCGTGCTCAATCAACCACACCGCCCGTCTGCCATGCTGTTTCCCGAGAAGCTTCCCCGACCAGGGCACAGCAAATCCAACCTAGACCGTCCAAGCACGGTTCGTCCCAGATGAAGCTATCCTTCCCCTGTCTACTTGACGACTGTACGCAAATATGCTCGTCAGCAGGAGATCTCATGAGACACCAACAATCCCTTCGACACCGCCAACCAGAATTCACATGCCGAGGCTGCCAGCACGCATTTACCCGTCCCGATGCTTTGAAGAGACACCTCAACAGTAAACCAAGGTGTAAAGGAATGCACAGAGCTACCGTCGTGGACTCCGAGGAGGGGGCTGAACAACCTTGATCGACTCGACTCACGTAACGAGCGTGTTGAACATGCTTATACCCTTCATTTGTGGTCTTCCATACCAATGTACCTCGAACATATACTTCCACTCCTTCATTTCCTCTGTTGTATTGAATACTACTACTGATTATAAAACAATGTGTTCGTACACCCGCTGGGCCACTTACTTACATAAAATATAGGCCACTCAATAATAGATAAACCTGAAATTATAATTACGCTGCATAAACAAGTCCTCGAAATCCCGCCTGCCAATCGGCAGAACCCTTGCTTGGCAAAGATGAACTGAAAAGCATAAGGTTAATTACTGCTATTGTGAGCAAAGTTATAATGCCATAGGATAGGTTATCTATATAAAATGCCAGAAATGCATGTTCAGGGTTTCTCCACTCAAACCCCCTATATAATTGTAATTAACTCTCTGCCCCTTTTGAACCCCTTACTTGATGAAGGGTGGGGGACAACCTTTACCTGAACACTCAAGCAAGGGTTCCTGCCGACGCAAGCAGCATTTCGAGCGGTCACCGTCAGGCGGGCAGCTACTTCAATCTAATCGACATCTGGCTGAGTCCAGGCTGTCAGTTCAAATTCAAGTACAGAAAATCTGAAGCCACCATGGCAGCGGCGGTACTCATGCACGCGTCCAACTTCGATAACCAGCTATTTGCCGCCCCAACGCCAACTGCAGCAACCCGTACACTGTACATTCCAGAACTGCTACACCCGATCTTCAGCTTTCTAAGCAGAAAGTGCAACGTGTCTAATGCCTGCGTTTGCAAGCTCTGGTCAGAAATCGCGCTGGATGTCATCTGGAGCGAAGTGGACGGCCTGGTCCCCCTGTTCACAGCTCTGAAGCCCATTGTTACGAGCAGGATAGACTATGTAAGTATCTGCTATCGAGTTACTCGCTAGCACGGTCCTTGATCCGTTATGTAGGGGTTCGTAGCAGCCCCGGACGTAACAGACTGGATTAGGTTCCAGAAGTATGCTCATCGCGTTCGAAGTTTGTGTTTTCGTCGGGAAGATGACGACAGGAATCCACTCAAGATCCTCGACGACGTGGCATGGTCACGGATCTCTCTGGAGATTCTTCCAAACCTACATACGTTAAAGTGGATCAGCACATCCGCATGGGACTTGAAGTATTGCCGCCTTTTCTTGCACAGTGGTATCAAGCACCTCACCATGTCGTTTCATGGTCAGGGGATGCTTTTGGCTGATATATGTGCACGCTCTCCCAACCTCCACACACTGACCCTGGATATTCCGATCCCAGGGATTGAAATGACGAGCCACGCACAGGTCATCGCGCAGAACCTGCAACATTTACGCAAGCTCACTCTTCCAGAGTTCTATTATACCTCTACTGTGATTCAGGAGCTCTCTCATATGAAAAACCTGGGTGTCATTGACTTCGATTATGATTTGGTGGGGGATGGAAACCCGGCGAACGTTAACTCCTTCAATCCTGTCCTTACTGAAGGCTCATTTCCTGCCCTCTCGGATCTTAGCTTGACAGCTGGGATAGACGATATGAAGCGGTTCTTTCAAGGGGAGTTTGCACCTGTCAAACTCACCACCCTTTACCTGGACTCACACAAGAAGCACACACCATCTGAAGTACATTCCTTGCTCCTGGCCCTGTCGCAAGAATGCCAACTCCTATCCCAACTACACATCAGACTTCTTGACGCAGAATTTAGCCTTTCTGAAATACCGTCAGACGGACGAATCTCCTTTGACACTCTCCAGCCACTCTTTTCATTCCCTCATCTCACGTGGTTCGAACTCATACACAAATATCCTCTCAGGATAACACTGGACGAAGTCGAGGAGTTTGCGAGTCGATGGCCTTCAGTCGAGTCACTAGAACTCAACTCGGAGCCACTTTGTGCCCGTGAATTTCCGCTGGACCTTCGAGCCCTCTTGCCCTTCGCAAAGTATTGCCATAAACTTGAATACTTGGGGATGTTCATTAGCGCCACGGGATTTGAGGTACCCCATACGAGCTCAATAATCCAGCCGTTCCGCGCACTTCAGACGCTAAACGTTGGGATATCTAGACTCCAGAATCCTATGGCAGTTGCGACATTCTTGAGCCTACTCTTCCCTCCTGGATGTACACTGGAATGTGGTACCAGGTGGTGGAACTATGACACCAAGGAGCAAGAGACTGAGGTATCAGATCAGGTGGCCCCATGGGAAAAAATGTCCACATTGCTACCCTTCCTAGATGAAGTCAGAAGGGATGCAAGAAAGAGAATGGGTGCATTGCAAGAAGAAGTAGAAGGGCTTCGAACTCAAAATCGCATGCTCATGGATTGAGGTTGCGGCAACGGTTCCGAAAAAGGAAAGAAATTGTTGTCAGTCAAAAGCCTGTGGCTTGTGTTGATAATCAGGTGGCAAGCAACAAGAGAACAGAGCAAAAAGGGAGTACTTCAGTGCAAGCTGATGAGGACCTCCCAGTGCTATCTGATTAAAATGATGAAATTCTGAGATCATTGATTGGTCCCTTAAAGTAAATTTCGAGCAGAATAACTTGGCACCTCTTCGATTAGGTAATCCATAATCATATCATCACCCGTGATATTCAAATCTGTGGCTTCAATCCATCGCAAAGTACTGTACCCGCACATCATAGCTACTACCCGTCGTTTCTTCTGCAATATTCAATCCCATTTATATAAACGTCGTCCACTTTCGTCATCATATTTATGCGCTATGCAATGAGGTGTGGAAATATGCAGTCATTCTAAACATACCCAAATATCGTGCAGATCATTATATTTTAGCACTGCAACTATCCATGCTACCTGGCGTTGGCGCAATCTCTTTTCCGAAACCCACGTTTGGATTTTTCAGCTCTTCAATAGGGATAGCCCTCCGATTTCCGAGAAATACGCGGCCTCCAGGCGCATCTTGCAACGACCGCACAATGATATCCTTTTCAAAGAGGAACCGAATGTCCTCTAGGGGGTATCCAGTCGTTTCGGGTATACAGACGTACGCCCAGACAGCCATGACGATGGAAGCCAATCCAAACACGAGGTATGTTCCGTATGTGATGTGGGCAAGCATGATCGGCGTGATTTGCGCGATGACATATGTAAACAACCAGGTCACTCCAACAGCAATCGACATAACTGCTGAACGTAGATGCCCGGGAGCGACCTCAGAACCTAGGATCAGTGGAGTAAAGCCCCAGCCCAGACCGAAGGCGATTCCATAGAGGTAAACAGCTACGATGGAGACATACGTAGCAGGCACAATAGAAGGTTCTGTGTGCACAGCAGTGTAGCCCCCGATCCACAGCATTGCGGCGGCTTGAGCAAGCCCACCGTAAATGAGGGTTCGTTTGCGACCCCATCTCTCGATGATGAAGGCGAGGACAAGGCACGTTACGACAAACTTCACGACACCGTAGACACCTGTTGCAAACAGAGATGTATCCGTGCTCGAGATGCCAAGACCAGCGAAGATGAGGGGAGTGTAGTAGTTGACTGCGTTTGTGCCAGTCCACTGCTGAAAGAACGTAGCAATGGAAGGTATGAGACAGCGTAATGCGATACTGCGACTCTCCCCCATCTTCCTGAATTGCGTGATAATAGATAGCTTGTGTTTGCCTACGAATTCTGCCCGGATCTCGCTCAGAGTCAGTTGGACGGTATCGTCGTTTACATCCTTTCTGAATATGTAGGCAAGCGCATTTTCTGCTTCTTGATACCTCCCGCGCTCAACCAACCACCTTGGTGACTCTGGTTGGAAGAGCATGAAGAAGAGAAACAGGAGACCGGGAATGATCTGAACTATTATTGGAGTTCGCCATTGCATTTGCCCGTAAGGAATATGAAGAGCAGCGCCATAGTTGACCCAAACTGACTTTCAAATTTAGTAAACGGTTTGCCAAGAGCGGGAGCACTTACAACTCAACATATTCCCAAGTCCTACGGAAACCTCTATTCCGCCAGTGCAACGTCCACGGATGGCTTTTGGAGCACATTCCGACACATACGTTGGCACGAGGGCCGACATTAGACCAATACCGACTCCACCGAGAAACCGACCAAAGTAAAGCACCTTGAGACCCACAGCTGGCGTGCTCCCGACCCCAACGATCGACTGGACGGTGCTCCCTATCAGATAAATCACGGCTGATGCCAGCAACGGAGGTTTTCTGCCAAATCGGCTAGCCAGCCAACTTGCCGCTAAAGCACCGACGCTAGAGAACGGCTCAGCATTTCGGCTGGGTGCCAAAGAACCACGGACTCACAATCCTCCAGCCGTCAACACAGAGACAATATTTCCGCTCAAGGTTGCCCGAGCATCAGAGGATTCTTGATCTATCCCGAAGTAGTGCGTGAAGGAGGGAAGAGCAAGGACACCACCTATTAGACCAATGTCCCAGCCAAAGCACACGTATCCGGCCGTAGCGGAGTAAGCAAGGAAGTAAGCATTACGGTATTGGATCGTCTCTCGAACTTCCTTTCTCCAAATCATAATGTGCGAAGTGATTGGCAGAACAGGGCGGCGTGCTGTAAATCAGCGCGAGTTGAAAAAACCCAGTGGAAGGTGGGGAGGAATTGGCCTCAGGCCCTTCTAACCATGAAAGAATCGGCTACACTTGCGGAGATCCATGTTGGGAATAAGTATAAAAGCACGGAAGCTGTTGTATTCATACTAGCGTGGCTCTAAAGAGCAGCTTGACGGCTTTAAAGATACACCATCAGTGGATAATGTGATAAGAATATATAAATCCTGACCGGTAAGCTGGGGCCTCACATGTGCACGAACAGCCACAGATGAATGCTGTATCTCTATACAAGCGCGGATGACTTGAAAGCTGGGGGAGTTTAGTATGACGGGATAGACGAGTTAGTAGGCACCCTAGCGAACTTACGAAAAAGTTACTAGTAGTATTAGCACTACAAGTGCAAGATGGGCTTGGGCTATAGCCAGTGACACTGTCTATTTCAAAGTTGAGTTGCTAAACGTTCCGAATGTCCAAGCACTGTTTTCCGGCTTTCAAAAAAGAGACTCGCATGGAGTGTACCATGGCACACCGCGGCTGTGTTTTGGATCAGAGCCGACTAAAAAGCATCTTGCAGCAGAGCCTCCTCGCACAGGCGATGCACTCGGGTACTCTCTGCCTCCGGTCCCCCTAAACTCACAAAATCCGCCTATACGGCTGATTTGAAACAAGTCCGGATCCCTTTTCGTTGTTCACCTCGGGAAAGTCTTGGCTGCAATCTGAAAGTCGGAGAGATTGTGTTTCCAAGCACGCAATGATCGTGGAACCAGCACGCGAGGCATATTCGCGCAAAGAAGACTGTCTAAGGAAATTCACACGCGCGGGTATGATAAAGGGCGCCTTGTTGGTTAAGTTTTGATCCAGCTCTGCAAATCATCTACTCGAGATCACACCATCCAGTCCAGTCGAAATGGTCGGCACAGAAGGCCAATTCCCCATCGACCTCAAGAAGTACAAGAAGTCTGTCTGATCGTTGTTTCCTCACGTAGTCTGCATCTGATCATCATCACGCTAGATTGGTATTAGATCCAACCCAACCCCAGCTCACTGCCGAACAGAGGGATGCCCTTCGTGATAATATCCAGCTCCTTCGCGATGCTATCGTTCTGTTCACTGCCACCGGTGCCGCCCGTGGTGTGAGTGGTCATACAGGTTGGTTGCTTCGCATCTTGCATGGCCGCGAACTGAGCGTCATCTTCAGGTGGCGCCTACGACACCGTCCCCGAGGTTTGCATCCTCCTAAGTCTATTCGAGGGATCTGAGAAGTATCTTCCTATTGTTTTCGATGAGGCAGGTTTGTGTCGTTATCAGCCTGTTAGATTAGGTTGATCCATAGCATGTTCACCAACAGGTCACCGAGTTGCAACGCAGTATCTCCTAGCTGCACTGGAAGGTTCTATCCCTGCAGAGCACCTACTTCACTACCGTGAAGCGTCCTCAAAACTCCCTGGTCACCCCGAACTCGGCTTAACCCCTGGTGTCAAGTTCTCATCTGGCCGACTCGGCCACATGTGGCCCCTGGTGAACGGCGTTGCCATGGCCAACCGGGATAAAGTCCTATTCTGTCTAGGTTCAGATGGTTCTCAGCAAGAGGGAAATGATGCTGAAGCCGCCCGGCTTGCCGTTGCCCAGAATCTCAACGTCAAACTGTTGATTGATGATAATGACGTCACTATTGCGGGACATCCCTCCAAATATCTCGGGGGCTATGATGTAACCAGAACACTCGAGGGACATGGTTTGAAGGTCTGTACTGCCCAGGGCGAGGATATCGACTCTCTGTGGGCGGCAGTTGCCTCCGTAGTGACCCACAATGGCCCCGCTGCAGGTACGCCATGCAATAGTTTTATATGGCTAATCTAATTTGGTGCTAGTTATTTCAAAGCGTGTTATGGCACCTGGAATCCCAGATATCGAGGGAAGCCCCCACGGACATGATGTGATTCCGGTCAAGTCTGCCTTAAAATATTTCACGAAACGGGGATACCCAGAAAATGTCGCGTCGGACATCCTCCTTAATATCAAGCCCGCCTCTGTTCCTTATCAATACATTGGCTCGACAAAAGAAGTCGGGGCCAACCGTGCTATTTTTGGCGATGCAGTCAACCTGGTACTGGACAAGCTTTCTAGGGAAGAAGCTGCGAAGAAAGTTATGGTCATCGACAGTGAGTTCGTCAGCTATGCATTTTCACTGAGATTAATCCGCACAGGTGATCTGGAGGGGTCCACGGGTCTCAAAGTTATTCATCAAAAGCATCCCGAAGTCTTCGTGCCCGGTGGCATCATGGAGCGGGGCAACTTCTCAGCTGCTGCAGGCTTCGGTTTCGACGCTAACAAGTTTGGTGTTTTCTCCACATTTTCTGCTTTCCTCGAGATGTTAATCTCCGAAATCACGATGGCCCGCCTGAACAACTGCAATGTCCTTTGTCACTTCTCGCATTCAGGAGGTAATGCTTACAGCTGGATTTCGCTTCATATTACTGACTTCGTTGCCTTGATTAGTTGACGAGGTTGGTTCTTTTCCCATATTCTGGGCAAGGCTTAACGGCTACGTCTGCAGATGGCTGATAACACATGTCACTTTGGTGTCAACAACTTCTTTGCGGATAACGGTCTTTCGGACGTACAGTCCGCTCTCTATTTCCCCGCTGATCCACTCCAGATGGTAGCAATTGTTCAGCGCGTATTTTTCGAGCGCGGTCTCCGATTTGTCTTTTCAACGCGGTCAAAGGTCCCGTACATTCTTAAGGAGGACGGGAAGACGAGATACTTTGAGGGCGATTATGAGTTTGTACCTGGAAGAGACGAAACGATTGTTGAGGGCAAGGCTGGCTATGTCGTGTCCTTTGGTGAAATGCTCTATCGGTCATTGGATGCCGTTTTGCGCTGTCGCCAAGAGGGACTTGACGTTGGTCTGATCAACAAGCCGACTCTTAATGTGGTGGACGAGCAATCGCTCAAGAAAATAGGGTCGAGCCCATTTGTGCTTGTAGTGGAGTCTCTAAACCAAAAGACCGGGGTGCGGTTTATCTCGCAGTGTATGGGGAATAAAACTAACGACCCCCGTAGCTTGGCTCTAAATTCGGTACATGGTTGTTAGAACGCCAACTGACCCCTAGGTATGGGTATCTGGGAACCGTCAAGGAGGGTACGTGTGATATGTATTTCTTTTTGCCTTACCACATTTTTAATTCTGCAACTAGGATGTGGTGGATTATCGGAACAAATTCCTTACCAAGGCCTCGACCCACAATGTGAGCATCCCCTTGCTGGAATTTGTGGATTACCGTGCTGATCGTCAATTTTACAGCCATTATCAAGAGAATCAAGCAGTTGTCCCAATAGATGGTAGATTTATGCGAAGCATTATTGTACTTTGTTTCCAAGGTCTTTACAATTATCGAAGGAATACTGTACCATAAGTTGTTCGGAAACACGTCGTAGAGCTTTAGATCTGGTTTCAATCTTCTACGAGGGCTGAATGGAACGCGACAAATCGAACATTGACCTGTGCAGCAAAGAATGTAAGTTTTTTTTGCTAGTTCAAGTCCAAGAAAATAGTGGAGAGAGAAGTCAGAGAACCGGGTGTCGACACCAGAAATCCCCAAGAGGAGATATCTTTGAGACGGCACTTCCTATTGCATTCGGTTGGAGATCATCGTTCCATGGAATGATAAAGGAGAAAGATAAAAGAAAGATTGCTAGCTACCAACCTTTCGCGCAGACGTGTTAGTGGTGGCCAGTATCTGCGATCAAACAAACCAGTTACCTAAGTGTGGCGTATTTTTGAGCTCCGACCAAAACATTGAAACTTGCCCATGCGATTGCGCCACTGTTCTCACGCAAACCCAACAGCCGAGCGCTTCAGGGGATAACAGGATAAGTCGCAGAAAACCATTGTTGGTCTCCACGGAGCTATCTGTTCACTTTCGTGAGTAGGCTCGCAGATCGGATGCATCTTCTTTTCTATTTCCTTCCCTTTCGAGTGGTATGGCGTTGATCGCCAACAGATTTTGTGTTACTGAGTGGATATGGGGTTTTTTCTGGATTTTTTACATATTCCACCTTTGTTGGGGGATATATTTTACTGAGCATTCAACATTACAACCTTGCTATCCTTTATTTCTCGACAATATGCGACCATTTCACTGACCATGCCAATAGGATCACGATTCACTCATGGATAGCACTTTGCCAAATATGCCTGCCGAAGCAGGTCCAGCACCCGTGGCCCAGGGTATGTAGTGTCTTGTTAATCTGTGTGCATAACTGACACGAACACCATTATGTTAGAACCTAACACTCCGCCAATGAAGCGTCGACCAGGCAGGCCCAAGGGCAGCGGAAAGAAACAGCAGGCAAATCTCCCTGTCGTCACAGGTGAGAAGATCAAACGCCCCGTCGGACGTCCGAGGAAGGATGGATTGCCCGCTGGCTCGGTCGGCCCACGTCGCGCTGCGAAACCCAGAAAATCATTGGTGAAAACTGCTGATGCTCCGCAGCTTCCCCCTGGTGTTCCTTTTCCAGGGGTAAGCCTCAGCTTATGTGTGATTTTCTTTCTTTCTTTATGATTACCTCATAGGCGTATTATCCTCAACATCCTGGGGTGCCTCATTGGCAGACAGGAATGCACCTACAGGGATCCATTTCGGCCCCACCCCCTACGTTATCTGCGGGTGCCGCTATAGAGCAGGCATACCCTATCGATCCCAATCTTAATCGGGATGAATGGGCGGAACTTATGCGCACAAAACCTGATAAGTTCATGCAAGAACTGTTGTCCGCTTTGGCTGCCCCGAATCCATTGCCGAATGCCGGGCCAACCGTCGAGGATACATTCAAGTCTCATCTAAGTTCTTTGGCACCGTCTACCTCTCAGAACAAGGAGGCCCATGCCATTCCGTCCCTCTATTCGGTTTTGAAGACTTTCTGGCTCCCCTCATCTCCGGCTTATCTGTCTTTGATCGCCTCCGGTCCCAATGCCCGTACTTTGTCCGAGCACAGATTCCTATATTGGGATCCTCTCCCTCTTGTTTTTAACGGGATCGCCTGTAGCAGTTGTGGCTCGCCAATCAGCAACCGGGGTCGTATTAGATCGGGGCCTATCAAGGTCTACGACCTAGAAAAGCCCTTCTTTGTTATCGGCTGCGAGTACGTCTGTCGAAGCCCACCATGTATTGCAAGCACGTCCCCGGATGGACGAAAATTTGCCAGCACAGATGCTTCTATCATGCATGCCCTTCCAGCCAGGCTTAAGGACGAGTTCCCCGCTCGGCTTCTTCAAGGGGATTCCGATCTGGGCAGTGGGCCCAACGTTTGGAATTGGCATGCTTTGGGCGTGTCAAAGGCGCTGTGGAACATGGTCAGAGGTGGTCTGAGGGTTGGGATGTCCAAGGATGCCATCCTTCAGGTGGTCAGCACCATCCAAAATCCAATGAGGGAGGACAAAGAGAAACACGAAGAGGAGGAGGAGGAGGATGCCGCAGGTGAGGACGCACAAGGCATTTCTGCTGTCGTCCAACCTGATGGTGGTGACATGGCTATTTCTCAAGTGCGAGCCCAACCATCCATTACGGTATCTATGCTAATGACCGCCTAGAACACCACGAATGAGTATAACAGTGCATGGAAAGGTACCAACGGAACGGCAGAAGCTGGCCCGAGCCAGAACACTGCCCCACAGCCTCAGCAAGCTTCATCTTCTACCATTGCCAACATGACCCCAGATATGCCAGCTCAATCCTCGACTCCTGCCCAGCCACCTTTCGCTTATGCCCAGCATGGGCCCTATGTCGCATATCCCTATGCTAATTATCATGCCTACCTTCCGCAGCCTGCTCAAAATCCAAATGCTCCTCATCCTTCCTCGACCGGAGATCAAAACAGTCTTAAGAGGCCCTTCGGGTACGGAGATGGCAGCCCCGAAGTTGCTATTTTAGAACCCTCTCAAAAACGTACTCGACACTGCTGCAAGTGCGGCTCTCAAGATTGTAAAGGTAAAGGTGGACGTTCGTTTTGTCTGAACGCTTGCCAAGACTGCGGCAAGGTCGATTGTCGTGGTAGGAATAGTAGGCGGCCCGATAAAGTGTGTTCAGAAGCATGGAATTGAAATGAACCTTTTGTTGTATGGCTGTTCTTTTGTTACGCAACTTGTACCTATGTGGAGCGCGATATTGTGCAACACTGCATATACTGTTGTGTCATGAGTAGAGGCAACTCGAATGATACAAGCACTGCGTAGAAGGGGTCGGTGAGCTGGACCTGTACCATGGGCTGGGCTGAATCATCCAGATGCCGATGTCCTCCACTGGACTGTAGTGATAACCAAAATCGAATTTAGTCTTCAATAACGCTGGGAATATAGAAAGTGAGAACACCCCCCGCGTCGGCGACTTCTCCGATGTAAACATAAAGAATCGCGCAGTGATTTTGACAAATGCCTGATTTGACAAACTATGCTGAGAAAACTCCATTGAAAACATTGAGCACCTACATGCGACGGTAGTTGTAGAAACAACATGGCTGTTGAGGAATTTAAGGAAACTACGAACAGAAACCAGGACAGAGAACATTGTTTCGGGATCTGGGTTTTCGGTGGGATCGGGATCTGAGTTATCGTCTTCATCGGTCTGGGTTTGTCCTGGAAAATCGGGTTCCACAAACAGTGGCCAAAAAATTACAACCAAAAGGACGAACTTATAGAGGGGTTGCCACACCCCACCCACTGCGTTTCTACTTTGACGGAGTCGGTGCTAATTGCCACCTGAAGTTTTCCGCTGTTGTTGGCCCTAAGAGCCAGAACATCCGACAAAGGGCGAAGCCTGTCGACGATTGTTCTCAGCTTTTGCAGTGGTGGCAGCAAGATGTGCACCTGAATGATAACAGTCAGATTAGGCACCTTTACACGCATCAATCCTCACATCAGGCTCAGGACAGAGTGGTTCACGAAGTTTGTCAACTTCGGCAGGTCGCATTACGTCAATTCGAACGTCATGGGTGACCCTGACTTTTCGACCCGTTCTTGACACACCGAACATCTCAAAGCTGAGCACAGCCTGGTCATTTTTCTTCGCTAGTTTCATAACCAGTTCTTCGGCATCGTATGTGGGAAGGATGGAAGCCGCTGCAGAAGCTGACGCTGCAGACGAAGACGACGATCTGAGAGCGGAAAGGAGAGCTTCAGTCGACAAGGCCATGGTAATTTGGTTGTTCGCGTTCGACTGTATGCGATAATTAGTGAAGATAGAATCCACCTTCACTACACTGAAGGCACGGTCAGCGCAATGAGAAGGACGCGTAAATTCGACTTACGACCACACTTGGATCCCACCTTCATTTGCATCATCGTTGCAGATGATGTGCATTTCATTCTCAGAGAATTTGATAATGCATTTCCGCTGGAGCTTCTCGACGGCTTGTATGACACCTGCATGAATTATCAGTGCAAGGTAGAGAGCGTGTATGCAAAAGTTCACGATAAAAGATCGCAACGTTCTCTACTGTTGCGCGGAACCGCATCCCTTGGCGATTGCGGGTGGAAACAATTCAATATGCTTCCGATAATACGTCATTGTCACGTGACAGACAAGGGTTTATTTCCGTGAGCAGAAAACCATTTGTCCAGTGCAAGTCCAGTGTGTACCATTGTAGAACTTGCTCAGCGGCCGTCATGTCTCGCGAAATCATCAACATCCAGGTACATATCATATCAAGTATGAACCCAGTACATAACTTCTAATTTTCTGTCTTCATAGGCTGGCCAGGTAGGCGATCAGATCCCAAAATCGGCGGCTTAGACCTGTTGGACTCATCAACGACAGGCCGGAAACCAAATTGGCGAAAGGTTTTGGAAAATGCTTCTCGCAGAGCACGGTCTTAACGAGGATGGGGTAGTTGTTGTTTTCTGTGTTTGCGTATTGCCCGGAACTGACGTTATGGCACACGATTCTCAGTTCTATGAGGGCAATGATCCGTTGCAGACAGCACGCGTGAGTTTTAGGCCACCACCCCGAATGGCAAGTGGATCTAATTTATTTCCCTGGTGCAGACCAGCGTGTATTTTACACAAGTCGACTCCCAAGGCCCAACCAAGTATGTTCCTCGGAGCGTCCAAGTTGACCTAGAAGCGGGTGTATGTAACCACGTAAGTATGCAAGTGCCTCGATTTCTGCTATTATATCACCCAATCGTATATAGATTCGCGCTGGTGTATTGGGCAAATTGTTCCGACCGGACACATTTTTCACAGGAGACTCAGGGGCGGGAAACAACTGGGCGAAAGGATGTAAGCCGTGCTTTCTTATCCTGTTTTCTTGTCTGGGGCTTACGTCACATTGGAGATAGACTATACAGAAGGTACTCTGACCGCCCGAATAATAATGCTGGCTGACTTGCATCAGGGGCTGAGCTTATCGACTCTGTTCTCGATATCATTAGAAGGCAGTCGGAAAGCTGCGAAGCTCTTCAGGGGTTCCAGATCATCCACTCGCTTGGTGGGGGAACTGGGGCTGGTCTTGGATCACTCTTGTTATCCAAGCTACGTGAGGCAAGTTGTCCACAATATCGGCGCACCTCTTTTGACGCCTAGTAGGAATATCCCGACCGTATGCTTCAAACCTTCTCAATTTTGCCTTCACCGAACGTGAGGAACCCGTTATAGTTCCGTGACACAAGTAGCTGATGTCATTTTAGGTTTCTGAAACTGTTGTGGAGGTCAATTAAAAATATCCTAATCCACTTATAACCCTTCAATCTGACCCTCCGCAGCCTTACAATGCGCTCCTGTCTATCCATCAACTCGTTGACAACTGTGATCTTACCATTTGCATTGACAATGAGGCTCTGTGGGCACCCTCTATCTCGAGTATTTCTGTACTCTAACAGAATCTTAGGTATAACATTGCAGTGCGAACATTGAAGATCAAGACACCTGCTTTTGACGACCTCAACCAGGCATGGATACGCTATTTTACCCAGAATCCACTCATTGACAGTCCCGTAGATCATTTCAAGAGTGATGTGCGGCGTTAGCACAAGTCTTCGTTTTCCAGGCCAGCTCAATGGGTTAGTTATACCAATGATTGGGAGGGGTTTATTAACACCTGCTTAGTGACCTCCGTAAACTCGGCATGAACCTCATCCCGTTCCCTCGAGTGAGTCCTGAGTTTTCTAAGAATGATTTTGACTTTCATTATTCCCATTAGCTTCACTTCCTTATGCCAAGCTATGGCCCATTTTATGACCCCAACGCTAGCGCATTTCAGAAGGTGTCTGTTCCGGAACTGACGTCATCGTGAGTATTCGTACACACACGACATACACTAGCTTTCAACTTCATGTGTAGCCTATTTGATCGGGCGAACCTTCTCGTTGCATGTGATCCGCGTTTTGGGTGCGTTTTTATATTTGGGTGATTAATCTGCCCATTCAACTCGCTGGCAGGCGTTATCTCACAGCTGCTTGTATTTTCCGGGGCAAGGTTTCATCTACTGAGGTACGCTATCATCCCCCAGCGTTAATTCGATGACCAATAATTCTATCGTAGGCTGAAGTCAGTAATGAATATTTGCATTGAAGTCCAACTGACCATTTCACAGACTTCTGTAGCACAACTTCAGCGCAAAAACTCCGCATATTTCGTAGAGTAAGCGCTTTGCATCTTCAGGCGTCTCTTTCTTATGCGATGTTTTCGCTTCATTAGATGGATTCCAGACAACGTCTCGGTATCCTTATGCTCTGTACCTCCAGTGGGGCAAGCTCAGGTAGGTCACAGCCTTTGTGGATGATGGAACTTTCTAACACTTTCAAGGCGGCCGTGGCACTTGCAAATTCGACATGTATGCAAGAATTGTTCAAGCGCAATCTCACTCAGGTATACATGCCCGTTGCGACCTTGCTACTTCTGTTTATGAATCTTTCACTTGCAGTTCTCTGCTATGTTCAAGCGTCGAGCTTTTCTTCACTGGTACACAGGAGAAGGGATGGACGTGATGGAATTCTCGGAAGCCGAGAGCAACGCCCAGGATTTGGTGTATGTCTAAGCTCTATGACATTGATCCGTTGAAACTGATCATTGTCCTTCCCTATCGCGATACAGTGCCGAATATCAGCAGGTAAGTGATTGCCATCACGAATTCATGACCTCACCTCACGCACGCTTTATGAGAACAGTATCAGGAAGCAGCTGTGGATGATGATATTGAAGTTGAGGAAGAGATCGGCGATGGGGAGGTTCAGTAGTGTTGCCTTTTTTTAGTTTCGTGCTTATCTGCTTCTCCACCCCTTCATTTTACTCTAGATTCTACTTTGGATGTTTTGCCAGTAATTGATTTACAGAAGAATATCTGTATTGTCCAACCACTTATCGACACGTGTCAGGACCCTGAACAGTCTTGACGTTGTGCGCGGAGAAACTTCGGGATAGCATCAGGTGCTTTACATATGTACTGTCTCTTATCGACACGTTTCAGGACCCTGAACAGTCTTGACGTTGTGCGCGGAGAAACTTCGGCATAACATTAGGGGCTTTATGTAGTATGTGGGCGTCTTCGTCTGGGATATAAAGGCATCTCTGTCATATCATCAACCACAATTCCTCTCGACTATGGAATCTCACCAGTGGCCACCCCGTTTCCTTGATCTGAAACGAGAAATTATTTTTGCAACCGAAAGAGATCGCCTGATGACATCTTGGGCCGATCTCCTTCAAGAGATGGCAAAGGCGACTGAAGAAATCGTCCAACAAGGATCAGATGTGGGTGCCTACGGTATATGGTTCTTCCCCAGTCTCGTTTATTCTGCTATTCGTGCAGTGTATTCCTCGAGTAAACTTTAGCGATCTTGAAAATCTGACTTCGGAGCAAATCGATAACATTAAGCGAAAGGGATCGGTCGTCGTTCGAGGGGTTGTGGACATCGACGAAGCAGTAAAGTGGAAGATCGATATGCAGGAGTTCATAAACAATAACCCTCATGCTGACGGTATGTAGTGATCATTCCTGTTTCCCGACTGCGCTTCACATCTCAGTATTGTCCAGGTTTCCCTGAGAATGACAAGCAATTCTTCAATCTCTAGTTGGTAAAATTTCGCCTCAAATGAGGGTCGAATTTATGAGCATCGTGCAGTTGGACTCCGTCTCAAGTTCACGCGCGTGCCCATCCAAACGTACTCAAAGTAAACTCCTGGCTCAACAACTTGTATCATTTCAAGTCGGACGAAAGGGTAGAGGACATTGACCTCTCCTGTCCTTTGGTATACGCCGATCGCTTCCGTATTCGTCATCCCGGAGTACAATGGGGTGCACACCCACCACATATAGATGGTGTGTTGGTCCAGTCCCAGTTTGGACAGTAAACCAAGTGTTTCCTAGGTGGTTCAATTGAACGTTGGGAAGATGTCAACTTCCGGCGATGCTTCGCTGATATTCTCACTGGTAACTGGCGTCAGCACGACCCATATGAGCTCAGGCACCGTTTGGACGCACGGAGTTCCTTGTATGGGCGCCCCGACCAGGTTTGGTGTCGATTCTTCCGGATCTTGATATACTTGTTACTTACCAACTCCTAGGCAAGCGTGTTCAGAACTTTCCAGGGCTGGTTAGCATTGAGGTAGAGGTGTCATTTATCACGGACATCTTCCACAATGACATGATTCGTTGTAGCGAGACTGCACCCACCGAAGGTACTTTGAGGGTCTTCCCTGACGTGACGATCTCCAATGCCTACGTCATCCTCCGCCCTTTCTTTCGTCCGATGGTTCCATTGGATGACCCTGCAATCCTCGATCCGAAAAACTGGGAACTAGGTGAATGTGCACTCTATTGGCTGTTTTTGCCATCTCCATCTTACCGGGACCGTTAGACACATCTACACCTGATTTCCCTGGTATCATGCGTTGTGATACTGGTTTCCTCAGCGCACAGCCAACTCCTGAACTTCACCCTCACCTCAGGCTCAATGAGACCATGACATCGGTGCCCAAGGTTTATCCAGGGGACATGGTCTTCTGGCATTGTGTAACGTCCTTTATCTGTTGTGTTCCTAGCGTACTTACGGCCAGTTAGGATGTGATCCATTCTGTGGAGCAAGAGCACACAGGAAGAAATGATTCGGCAGGTAAGGCGGGATTTCTAGCATCAGCAGTGGCTGACTCTCTGTCTTCCAAAGTGATGTACATCCCTGCTGTGCCAAAAACACCACAGAACTGGGAATACACCCTCAGGCAAGCCGAAGCCTTCCGAAAGGGCGCCAACCCTCCAGACTTTGGTCAGGCTAAAGAGGGTGTTACTTATGTTGGGCTTGCTGTGGAATCTGACATCAAGGGTCACGTTGGCAGGATGGCCATGGGTCTTCCGATACATGTTGCCTAGTGATGCGAAGGTGTAGGAGGCGAATGAACGAGCGTAGGTTTTGCATAGGTTTGTCCATAAATTTTGCAAATGCAAGGGTGAAAATATGCCCTGTGCTCTGCCATGTATATTACCTGTAGGACGTCCGCGCTGGGCGCGCAACAGAATATACTTCATGAGTGTGATGTGAATCCGGGGGCCAAGTGAGCGGAAGGTGGATGTGGATGGAGGCCAAACAAATAACGACTTGGCTTCAAGAAAAGAATTCCGGCTGAATATCACTTATGGTCAAGTAGTTGTACCAGTCTAGCCGTTTATTGGCTCTTCCATCTTCCCCACGTTGGCGAAATCGGTTTCCGCGCCAGATCTATCCCATCCTATCGAAATCGGTAGAGGCTTCATAAGATCACTGCAGAGGACGACCCCGCTCCCCCGCTTGTAATATGTTTACATTATGAATGACTGGCGTAATTTTACCACTTTGAATACGGCAAGAACTTGCCGCTGAACGCGAGGTCATTATGGCGTTCGGGAAAACTCATAGCTTACTTACTCGAATGTAAGAAGTACGCGGTCACCTTTGGGATCCGGTTTCTTGGTCACGTTTACCTTACAGTCGATCATGGACATAATTCCGTCACCGAACTATAAGTGTTAGCTAGAGCACTGTGGAGATTACACGAAAACCATTACCTTCTCATGAATAATAGCCTAAAGTAGCTTGAGAAGGTTCTATGAAATTGTGACAGTGCACTCCTCACCTTAATTGCATGTCCATAAACTAGGACTCCCTGAAGAAACCCGAATGAGGATAAGCTCTCGACTAATATAGTGGCGTGTACTTCGTATAAGCGGTAGATAACAGGGTCCGTTGGTGGCATTGGTCCTAAGCCGCGGTTAGGCCACCAGTGGGCACCAAGATCGCTCTGGACGTTTGCAGCTGGAAGATCGAGGACCCTAGCAAGGGCCTCTATCTCCTCCGGGGCTAATTTCGCCTATGGGGCGTCAAATCACCCAGACTATATTATCATGCGACACACGAACCACTAACCTGACCGTAGAAAGCCGCTGCAACCCAGACTTCATCCCTACCGATTGCTTTCGCCACATTGTCGAAAGTCAAGCCTAGTACACAGTTTGCATTAACGCCACAGAAAAGCATATCGTTTTGCACCTTTCCTAGCCTTGGCCTCGAACAGAACGGCACTAATAGGGGGAAGATCAGAGGGGATAGTCTGCGCGCGGTTCCTACTCAGTAACCTGAGATATGCCACTCAAATGTTCAACACTAACCGCAGCTTGAGACATTGGCGAGATAAACAGGATACGAGCTGATGCGAGTCACACGATGCATTTATCTTCTGAGACACGTGACCGAAGATATCGGCAATGCTTCTTTCATACTGTCCATGCAGAATGATTGATCTAAGTATGCGCAGATGGCGTCCGAAAAAATTGTTACTGGCATACCCGTGTGTACAATGACGGTGCAATGCTGGTGCTACGATGTAGAATCCTCGCCCTCATTCTGTAGTGGCTTCCAGACATCTTTTGTGGTATGCATTAATTCGTACAACTGACTCAGTTGTTCCACTGACATCTATTAAAGGACAAATGCAGCTTCAGCAGTTTTGGATGCTCCCCAGAAAAGTGGGAACCTCACCTTCTCAAACACTGTAGGATCGAGCTTCCGGAAATTTTTCGCACTGAGGTCTTGCGGCAGCGCATCCAAGTACATTTTCCACTGTGTTAGAAATCCCATTACGTAGACGGGGTTCGTAACTTTACGATGAAGGCGAAATTCTGCTAATATGAGCGAGCAGTGTTAACAATGTGCGTGCGTACTCATTACCTGCCTTGACATATTCATCACCAAGTGAACGCATCTCTGGGGGTAGCCTTCTGTGGGCACGTAATAACCTGCGGTAAAGGCTTACAGACAGGAAAATGAGCCTCGTCATGTTGTACGTCCTGTGAACATACATACGGTATCGGTGGGTATAACGTTGAGCTCGCCATGCGAAGGTCTAGTTGTTTTGCGGAGACAGATTCCGCAAGCAGTGTACAGCTCTTTTGCATAGAAATATACGCGCTGCCTGATGGATGATAATAGGGCAGTTATAAGTTAGGTGTGACTGAGAGTCTGAGACTCGAGAGCTTGAAACACCACTTCACAAAACACCAAGTCGTCACGTGCGTTCGTGAAGCGTTGGTTACATACTAAAAGCCCCTCACCATTCAAATATTCTTCCTCTTGCACCTTTCGTGAACAATTGCATTTCTGTGCTCATGTAAGTACTCGTACGCAGCTACATCGTTCATTACAGTCCATGCGGTTAGATCAATTCCTTGGTCAAGCTAAGGTCCCTCAGCCGACGAAGGCAACTTTCGAGTCAAATGGATATATGGCCATAGACGCACGGCTCCACATCTCGGCGGACTCACAAGCGCAACACCGCCAACGACCGAACCCGTGCAAATATCACGATCGAAACTGATTACTTTCAAGTCTGATTCAGGGGAGTAGGCGAATGCAGAGCGCCCGTGTGAAGATCCAGGAATCAGTAACGTGCTAGGAAGTGGGCAGAGGAAGCCATAGACCCGCCGAGTCTTGGTCCGGGCGAAACGCTGAGTGGCTGTCACGCTAAATCTACTATGTACTAGACATGAAACAATGCCAGGATGACCTACCGAAGATTTCAAACATCCTCTGCAAAGGAGAGTAGGCCTTTGCCCTCCCGCTTCTGTTTCTTCTTGCGGACTTTCTTCATCTGCTCGTTTTCATCCCCACTTCCATTATGTCCCGCTATAATCTTCCGCTTCATTTTTCCCGAGGTTGAATTTGATTTCTTCTTCGACGATGAAAATGATAGACTAGCTTTTTCCTTCGTTTTCCTGGCCAGTGGATCTTTGTGTGACTGCCTAGGGGTCTCTTGCTTAGAAGAGGATTCATCGTCGCTCGTCATGAGCAATGGAAGGCCTTTCGCTGAGGGAACCTGAGTCAGACAGCTGGGTTAACTGACAAACTGACAAACCTTTCCTCTTCTCATTTTCAGCTTCCCTCGCAGTTAGATGCTTTCCCTCTTTCAGTACGACTACTTGAGGCAGCTCATCCGCATCATCCTCACTCGCGCTTCCACGGTCATCCTTGGGACGATCTGGGATGGCTGGGCGCAAAGGAATTGGGGGTCGGCCAGAGCCATCGTCATAGTATTGAGGCTCATCCTCGTCTTCAATTGGGCCACCCTGTACTTTGCTTTTAAGTTTTTGAAGGAATGCAGGTGTTCGAGATTCGTATTGTAGACGAGCAGACAGTTGATGTCGTGTAAGTTCTTTGGGGGCCATCTTCAGATTACTTTTGCCGCAGTTGTAGCTTTTTACAGTAATACTTACTGTAAACGAATCACCTTGTTTACAAGGTCACTG